>Ga0160429_1002375_pt1 | contig 9994 bp, 10 predicted proteins | sample SolpanmetagenomR_FD_108199 | JGI IMG/M metagenome (GOLD analysis project Ga0160429, IMG submission 108199) | Solar panel surface microbial communities from Lawrence Berkeley National Laboratory, California, USA - R | ecosystem: Engineered > Built environment > Solar panel > Unclassified ... | reverse complement strand
GTTACAAGAGGTATTTTACCGTATTTGTGGTAAGAAATTGAGTTGCAATATGCTTCGAAAAATCTACATCACCTATCGAGAATCAAGTCAATATCTTTTCTTAGCCAAAGAGAGGGTACAGCTTGCAAAGCAGATGGGACATAGCGTCAAAACACAGCTTTTCTCCTATCCTTGTCGGCAGAGAGTTGACCCAATTCAGAAACGAGCAGCTTCACCCACTGACCTTGATGCAACACGCGCATTGGATCTCTTTCAAAGCTTTCTAATTGACGGAACAGCTTGATCGGCATCTTTGCTTTGATACGGTTTCTACTGATATAGCCAAAATTTGTTTCTATTACTCCGAGATTAATAGAATCTCCGCTCCGCTCCTCTCCTCTCTCTATAAAAACTAAATATCACAACTCCAGTCTTTTCCCCCTAGCTTCTTCGCACTTTGTCATTAAGATGTACTCTCCTTCAGCATCGAGCCTAGCAGTTTCATCCTTCTCTCCAGCGCTAAACAGGCATAAGCAGAGCCCTCGCCGTCGCTTGCATGCTACTCCAATCGCCTGTGTCTCACTACCGCCAAGTGAGGTCTCACAAACTAGCACCATGTTTGATCAGGTTTTTTCAGCGTCGTCGATTGTCAAGTACAACCAACAATCATCATCATCATCATCATCATCATCATCATCATCATCATCATCATCATCATCATCATCATCATCACAACAAGAGGACGAGGAATATGAAAGCGAAGACAACGAAATACAAAACGAGTCCTCACAAGAACATTTAGAGGAATTCACCTTTCTGACCGAAACCGAAGACGTTCAATTCAGATTCTGCAGGTAGTTACCACACTATATACTAGACATTACTTTCACTGGCCCTGAGTCTCAGATTGAAATGGACTTTCTTCCTGTTGTAGCTCACATCAACGAAGCGCTCAGCATTCAGTTCAATGACGTAGACGGCATCTGCAAATTTTCCAAACGTTCTTCGGCAGTCTCATCTTCCCCGTCGGATCTGGGTACCATTTTATTTACCGCATTCATAACATGTAATTGCGCAATCGCTTGCCTCGAAACCCTTCGTCCAGCTAGCGAATGCCACACCAGGAATCTTCGATAGGATTCGATTACTTTTCACTTTTTGATCAAATGACCCATTTGAACATCGTTCCAGTATCGGACCACCTCAGGCAGTGTTATATATGATCCTGCGCTAAGGTTGCTGGAAAAACAAACGAGATGATGATGGGGGTGATGCAACGAAATTCATATGAATGCGGACGTCAACATTCAATTTTCGGAACTACAACACAACTCGCTTGAACCTACGCTTCTACATATTCTACTTTGTTTGCTACACGTGATGGTCGAGTTCGCGTACAACGAAGACAAGAAACACAAGGTTCAATTCGATGAACCATATGGACCATACCTTGCCGAGCGATACATGGAAGAACATATTGAATAACGAGCAGTGGAACACTCTGAACGTGAAGTTGTTCCAACTTATCGACGATTTTGTGAAAGCGATAAATCATCCGGAGGTAAAGACGGCTTTTTCATCACATCAGACACAGAATAACGAAATGCTGAATATATATATACCTTCACAGGTTCAGAGGGAGGAAGCTGGTGCAGAGGATACCGATTCGATTGTACAACTTCAGATTGAAGATTTGTCTAATTACCCTCATCGAGAGCCACTTTCTGGTGATGATAACGGGGACCGAACGACGTGCGGTGGATTTGTGGGTGGCAAAATCATGGGTGGCAAAATCACCAAAAATGACCGAAGGTCGTTAGTCCTTCAACAAACTTTACAACCTAGTTGTTTTGCGTCCACTGCAGAGCCTTGAAAAATGGGTCAGTCGTAACGCAAATAATTAGAAAAAGATCAATTTACAAGACGGAACAGTCAGTCTCGTCATAAAAAGATAGGACACAACACAAGAACACGGATAATAACGACAGTTCGTCGCTCACTGAAACCTCAATGACATATAGGTAGATCGTCCATACCTCAGTATGAACGCTACAAGTTGGAAGAATTGGGCACTACAGATGAAATTACATTGTAAGACCTGAAGAAATACTCTCACCCTAAGTATGCAATGACCTGCGACATCATGGATCAGCAAAGCATTCGATAGACATGTTATGAGCTCGCCATGGGTAATTCAAAATGCTTATTATTATTCACCTATACCATTAAAAGATTTCAGCCACTTGATCTACAAGTAGAAAAATGAACTTTCATTTCGGAAGGATTGAACGTGATTGTCTATTTCACGTCCTTTCATTACAATAAGGTTCTCATTCAGAATGATGCAACAAACTTATCATCATTCGGATCAACGGCATAAATGACATCGTGCACGCACCAAACATCAAACAATGTCCGTCGATCTTGAATCAACATGGAGTAATGCTGTAATCGAAAAAACTTGCCGGTAAACGGGAAGTGATGCAAGGTTTGTAGAAGAATCTCGAACTTATCAACACCTGCTCCTATCGGATAGTTTGTGATTTCCTCTATATCTGGCTTGTCAGCACCTGCTCCTATCGGATAGTTTGTGATTTCCTCTATATATGGCTTGTCAGCACCTGCTCCTATCGGATAGTTTGTGATTTCCTCTATATCTGGCTTGTTCGCTAAAGCAGGTTGGATGATGTAAATAGAGAGATCCGGCCAAGTCAGATGTAATTTGCTAAACTGAGGGATATCAATTGCTTCCAAAACTTGTGATTAATCACTCATTCTTCGAATATTTGATTGCTATTTATGTACATGAAATTGTCAACAACTACACTATATGAAGAGTAAGGGATAATTTTTCTAACATTCACATTCTGAAGTTACATTCGGGTCTCAAATTCATTCGATACACCAATGATGTTCCTTATATCGCGATGCCTGTTGTTTTTGTAAAGGTTGGTAGTCCAGGTTGGTTGTCCTGTTGAGAGAGTCAAGTCGCTTAGGTCATCGATATCCATATCAACCGCCGTTACCGGTGTCATTTGTTGGTTCTCTTCATCGATCTTATTTTTGGCATTCTACCAATGGTTTCACCTTTACACTATTCGACTTTACTTTCTTCATTGGATTTGGAGCTTGATCGTCTTCGTTTGGCTTTTGCTGCTTCTGAGTGTTTGTCTTCGATACGTACTTGGCGCTATGTGGTGACTCGTTATGCTCCGCATGGGAAGCTTAGTTGGTTGGATGTTTTTAACGTTTGTGGCTTGGAGTATCCTCGTTCAGTGGTGAAGTCAATGAGTGATAATCCAACAAGGAGGATTATTTGTGTGGTTTACTGATTGATTCGGGTGCTTCTTCGATTGATCTTCACCGTCGTTATTCGGATTATTTGTCTGCTCGTCATCCTAAGCGTCGTTCAAGGTGCTGAAGTTTCGTCTGTGTAGGCAGTTTGGCAGTTTGATTAGATAACCCCTTTTTTCTATTGCGATTGTTCTTGTTGTAGTTCTCACATGTACTTATTGGGCAACCTACCCTGAGGTGAGCGAATGAACGAGCTTTTGTTCGAGCAATATCGAGTATATATCGATATTCTGAGTATAACCGAGCTGTTGTTGTTCAACGTTCTCTTCAGAAGGTCAAGTCGCTTACGGTCAAGGTGTATATCGCGTACAATATGTAACAAATACATGCGCAGGGAATACTATCCGTCGACCTCCAAACGTGTGATGAAGCATGTTGCCAATGCACCAACAGCATAGACTAAACATTCTTTGACTCTCATTGCTGCACTATATTTGTACATCCCGTCTGGATTTGTCTTACCATTATTGTTCAGAGCGACTAGACTGACAAACTGTTGTTCTTCCTAGTCAAGGTTTATAGCAAATAAATCAGCGAAGTCAAACATATGTGAGTTTTTCCTTATAAGGATCATCGTACACCCAATGATGAAACATACGCAGTTCTATATTGCGATACCTGTTGCTTTTGTTTCCTCTGGCTTGGAACGGCATTTATCGTCCGTATAACCGCATACAAACCCTAGTTCGCCTCTCGTCTATGACACGAGAATCTCCTCATTCTCGTCGAATAAGATGGTGTCCAGGTTTCCAATCATCAATGTATAGAACAGATGTACAGACGGCAACTCATAGAGTAGTAAACGATCCCTTCTATACTCAGCGTGCACGACGCCACACTTATGGCCGACATAGTCCTCACAGGTCTCCTCATGAACATCTTCTACTGCTCTTATATCATAACCGATACTCGAAGAGATACAGTCATTGCCGGCCTGAACCTGCTCTTCTTCGTAATGCAAGTTGCATATACCGTCATCAACACCAGAATTTATGTTGAACGAGTCACGGCTTTCTTTGGACCTAACAAACCCATTTTGCGGGCTCAAAAGTGCTCCTTATGGAGCAAAACTTTGATAATCATCATTTCCGGGCTAGGAGCGGTAAGATTGTCTTGAAGAGTAAAAGATATCAACACTAATTAGATAACATATACACTTAGATTATTAGTTCTGGTGTCATCCGAGCCGCTGGAGGCTCTACTCTGGATATCATTAACAGTAGCTGGATTGTATGTGAAGACTATGTACTCGTGATTCTTCCCGCTATTCAAGCTGTGGTGATCGATATTCCCATCCTCTTGGCTATTCGGCAAATGGTGATAATGAGGGGCAAAAACGAATCGTTTGATTTGAGGAGGATTGGACGCCTAGCTCTGATGGTCCTCATAGCACTGGCCGCTTTGATTTTAGCACGCATACCATCCTTATTCCAGTTAGGGGTCGGTGCTTGGACCATCGTCACCGCTCTGGATTGCTATGTTGCGATTGATTTGTACATTTTGGATATGAGCATACTAAAAGGCCAGAGTACGAAAAAAGCTCCCTTGCAGCAAAATAACCCAATCACGGCTGAGAAAAAAGCTTCCACTGAGGCTAACAATCGGAAAACTTCCACTATTACTACGGATCCACTATCGATAGTACAAGCATGATCCTCATCATTTCAAGCTCAGCCTTATAAATCAAAATCGCATTACATTCTCTTCACTTGTGTGGTCAACTGTGCGTTGTTGTCGCTTGATCTGCTGCGTGGTACTTCAGTGAGATTCTAAACTTCTCTTCACGTTATCGAGTTCTGACGATGTTTTCAATTGATTCTTTATATATACGATGATTCTGTCATTTATATACGATGACTCTTTCATTTAAACCCAAGGATCTCGACGTGGACTGAGCTCGTCATTAACGAGGAAGGGCGACGCAGAGCAGCGAACGAAAGAGAATGTACTTATAATGAATAAAGAGAATATAAGCAATTGTGTAAGTACTTATTGAGTCAAACACCGGTCATACATAACTTTGCTTGTTCATAACTAAAAAAATCATTCTTTATGGAGACTCACGTTCTTCATGATGATGCAAGAACAAGGGCACTCTGTGTGGAGGAGCAGGTAGTTTCCTCTGGTTTCTGACCAAACCATCATCAAGTTTTTTTAACTTTCGTGCGAACCTTGTTCTTTGGCAACGAAATTAAACTCGCAAGGAGATTTGTAGATTATACGGACAAAGGAAAGGGCTTAACAATCGTTTAGACCCTCCACAAGTCTAGTTGAAGGGTCTAGGCACTTGTGTCTCCATTTCACAAAGGGATATAACAGTGCGGAAAAGGTTTTATTTTTATTTTTCTATTTTTCGCAGAACTCTATCTGGCTCACTACCTACGAATCGAGTCGCTGATGAGAGGCAAAGTGAGTCACGGTACCTGATAAATACACGCGTTATGGAAGCGTAGATTGACAAGTTAAGGAGTATTACTTAAGTGTGTGTCTGTACTCAGCAGTATAGATATACTTTAATACTATTCATGAACCAACTTCTTACGTAAAACTAAGTATATTGGATGAAGAAAGCAGTACATCCAGCATGAGCGAAAATGCAAAAGTGGAGCGTAGCCTCTTCAGTGTATATAAAGTACACCAGTGGTGTTACCTACTCCGAGGATGAGGAGGTAGATTATGAGGTAAGTGAAAGGAGCGATACTACTGAGCAAAGGATGAAATATAATTTGATAGTGAAAGGGTTACTTGTTGTCCCATCTGAGCGCAATACCGCCTGTCCATTAGAGCTTAATAACGTACAATCCTCGAGAGTCAGTCATGACTTTGAGTTTACTTTGAGTAGGTGAATTTGGGAAAGAAGTGTGTTCTGGAATGTATCATACCAAAAGTAATATAATCAAGACTATCTAAAGGAATCAGCGCGATCCCATATGCTGCGGAACACCGGAAAGATCATTACTGGGACGTACTTGAAATTCACATGGACGAGGAAGTGGGAGTCGGGTGAGAAGTATTAGGTGGATGAGGTTAAGGTAGGAGACGTAGTGGGAATAATAATATTCTACTGTCGGACAAGGGGTCTTTTACACTATAAATAAGGCCCTCCACCCCAAAGGCATTTCGCTTCCCCTGTGACGGTAAGCCTACATCTTTTTCATTACGGCATCAGCTCCACTCAAAACAAAGGCAGTCTCAAATCTTCTCAATACGATCAAAGACAAGGTCAGATACTACAATATAGTATAAGATACGTTGATGTATTGAGATCATGAACAATGGAAAGGGAATGTTTTCATAATTTTGACCTAAAACACTTGCTCGCGTTATTGCTAATGCAAATACCGACAACTTATATAGTGTCATTGCATTGGTACAGATAGATGGTACCGTTATTGCCCCAAGTTACAAGGACACTCAATGAGAACCAACACATTGCCATTCCATTTGCGGTGACGTATAAATGGAGTAATCCGTGGTGGAGAGCACTCCGATCGTTCGGCTAGTTTGTGGGTGTTCGGGCTGGTTCGTGGTCATTGTTGGTTGGCAAGTTGTTTATTTGTGTGTACTATCGCTCCTAAGCGATGGCGACCGATGTCGCAGAGGTCATCTCTCATCTCCTGATCACTCCATCCATACCTTTCTCTACCTATTTGTACCAACTGTTTGATCATTGGCACGCTGTGCTCCCACTCATCTGGATTGCGAGGAATGGATTCTATACTTCGTTCGAGCCATGGATCTTAAACAAGCGTTACACCCTTGTCCTCATGGTTAGTTGAGGTGCAAGGCACTTCTGTAATGGCATATTTCTTTTCAGCGCTGTTTCTTCAAGCAATGGTGTCTGCTTAGAATGATCCTTTAAGTTAGCAAACATTGAGTCCACTTTATCCAGTTGAGTCTTAGCGAAGACTTTTCGTCTGGATTCAGCATTTGAAGGTGTAGTGATTGGTACGTTGGGTGATTGATGATTATGAACAAAACAGAATCTTGTCTATGATATCTATCTATTGTGTCTATTCGCGTCTACTCTTTCAGACGAGTAAGGATTGAACGGTTTTTTTGAAAGGGAAGAGAGATGAGGCCAAAAAAAGGGCTTGAGCGACCACTCTTTTTCAACGCGTACATGCGTCAACGTCAGCTTTTTCCTTTTTCCCTTCGTCCTCTCCTCTTAGTTTTCGCCAAGGTGAGCCAGAGGAAACAAACAACGCGTGGAGTATACTATCGTTGCGGAATGACGACTGGAGAAAGGATTATAGCATGCCAAAGTAATTTTTTTTCATGAATTACCACAATATTACGCTTGTAAGCACAAGCAAATCATTCCACCCACACCATACTGATCATTCAAAATGAACAAGCATCAATTCGCACTCGAGTAGTGTAGCTCACCAAAGTACAAGGTACACATTGACACTTTGAAGTACACATTTACACCTCAATTCTCAATAGGAAACTGTTGAGCTCCAAAATGGAAATTTTATTTCAGTGAAAAATTTTGTCGCACAGGAAAAAAATTTACCTCATTTTCTCTCTCATTTTCTCTCTCACTCACTCACTTGAACACAAAAATGGACAAAATATTAGGCACCCGCCTCAGAAATTTTATTTGCAAGATCTACACTAAAATCATCATCGCCCAATCAGACACACGGCTGGTGTTTCATATCTTTCACCCATATCATTCCTCTCGAGTCATTCGAGAATATTGCCTCAGGGCGGCCCTACCATGGAATTACTTTTAGGCAGTCGCGTTCCCCCGGTGTGTACGATCTCCGTCCAGTTGAAACATCATGACCTTATAACTGCCATCAAATGAATCATTCGATAACTGAAGATGACGATGTACATAGTCTTACCGGGTCTTCAAATATGTAGAATCCATATTGGAATGCGTATTTGGTTCCAGCTCAACTATAGGAGTTTTATGAGCATTTCCCAATTTGAGCAATGTGGTTCATATTCACCATGATCGATCAGATGAATGACACACCCATACAGGCTGCACGAATGACAGCAGGCTTCTATGATTGAGTGTGTAATGAACTTTTCACCCAATGATCTTCAACACACACACTGACTCGACATGTTATAGAAAAACAGGGCATTTATTCGTGTTTTCGTTCCAAATCGCCGGATCAACAATGTCAAGTCAAAGAGCTCGCAGGTAGTCACGAACAACAAGGAAGAGGCGCAGAACGACACCTGGTCTTAACACCCGCATCCACACCACCACGTCGAGCTCAGGGTCTCCTCTGAAGAGAAAATCAGACTTCGACGGTTTCAGATCCTCGGCAAATTCTCAACGAGGGACCAAGATGGATATCATACAGAAAATAGTGTGATGACTAGCACAAGAATAGCTGAACGGTATTATTGGGGAGTTGATCGCTGTTGAACGAGAGAAAACACAGGGGGTTTGTGCAATTACCGGGATCATTCCTCTCGTCTAGCGGTAGTGCATTTGACTGCGTGACTGGCCCTGTTAATGGTATTAGGTATTAATAATACACATTATAACATTAACGATAAAAGTGAGAGCCAGTACGGTAGAGCACGAATGAGACAATCGCCCTTGATACTCTCCGACAACCTGATCGAGATGGGTGTACCGCAGGGACTTCGTCGATGTATACATTATCTATTCTTTACCAATCTCACTTCGACCATGATAGCCAATGGGGTCAAGTCTCGCTTGCTCAATCGGAGCCGGGGTCTCTTTCAAGGCACCATCTTATCTCCACCCCTCTTCAATATCTACCTCAACCGCTTGCTCATCAAATTCACAGAAAAATTTGGATCGCACATGGCCATGATCCTCGTCGTGATTCTAGCATACGCCGACGATCTCAAGGTGTTTGCACGGAGCTATGAAGAAGCATGCAGGATGACGAGATTTATCACTGACGAATGTGCATCAATCGGACTTACCATACGGGCCTCCAAATGTGCAGTACTATCCGCGGAAATGGAGCCAATAACGATGCAAGTTGAAGGCAGCACTATGACTATTCATCCTAAATTAACTGAAAAGTATTTGGGCGTGGATGTGGATCATAATGGGATCAATTGGCGCGTATATTACGATCGTGTACTTGCAAATCACAACAAATCACTGCACTGGTTATCTCTCCTTACATGCACCTGGCCACCTAGCGCCCGGGCTACTGCCTACTCAACCTTCGTACAACCCCAATTGGAATACTGTGCGACGCTCTTTGCGCTATCATCGCTGGCATCAGACTCGATTACGCCGAGGATTATAGGATACCATGATATATGGGGGCTATTGGAAGGTGCATATGAACAGGCGACATGCAGAATGTTAGGAACTAAACAATTCTCCAAGATTACCTACTCTATCTTGGGCTGGTCGACCTTGCCAGAACGATTCTTATATATACTAGCATCCGCGTCATTGGCAGAAAATCAACTCGAAATACCACCAATAGCACTTGCACAACACTACAATGAACACCGCGTCAGAATATCTGACAACAAATTCGAGGGATTAAAATCCTACACCCATCGAATGAGAATAGCAAACTTCAACACTATGTCAGCGGGCAACAGGCAGAACGATATCCCGCGAACGAAGAATGGAAGAGATAAGATACTAGATTCACAATACAACGCAAGTATACAACAACATCTCATATACTGG
>Ga0160429_1002374_pt1 | contig 9995 bp, 10 predicted proteins | sample SolpanmetagenomR_FD_108199 | JGI IMG/M metagenome (GOLD analysis project Ga0160429, IMG submission 108199) | Solar panel surface microbial communities from Lawrence Berkeley National Laboratory, California, USA - R | ecosystem: Engineered > Built environment > Solar panel > Unclassified ... | reverse complement strand
TGATGATGAAGAAGAAGGATGACGAGGGAGGAGGAGAGGAGGAGAAGAAAGAAGTCAGTGCTCCGCAAGGCGAGGCAGGCGGATGGCAATCGTGAATGCGAGGAAGGCCAGTTCAGCTGTGCCTGCCTGCCTGCCTGCCTGTGTCGAACAGTACAGTAGTAATAATAACGATACTCTACAATCCGTTGGCCAGCAGCCGAAAAAGTTATTATCGTGTGTTCTGATAACTAGGGAAAGAAGCCACCCGCCAGACGCGGTTGGGGCTTCCCCCGCCAAAACAAAAAAAATCGTCACTGAGGCTCTCCCGTTGAGGTCCGCCAAACACGCCAGTTCAGTTGGGCTGGCATGGGTGGCGCCGATCAGTCACAACCATATCTCTCAGTAGTCGTTTGACTAATATCCTCACTTGTCGCGTTGCTATGCAATCGTACTGCCATCCATAAACGGGTCCATAGTGAGAACGTCTCTCGCTCGTCTACTGAAATGCAATAATACAACTCGTACAATATCCGTCATGTCGTGTCCGATGGTCCGCTTCGCACAATGGCCATCAGACTAGGGTGCTGCATCAAGAGTGCCCTTTCCTCCAGTAGAAGCCGTCGCGTCTGGGCCCTTTTGCTGCCTTAGCTTCTCTTCGAACCGCTCAAACTCCTTGATCGCAATCTCTTCCTCTTGATCCAAGACCTGTTGCACTCCCTTGACCTCGGCTACGTAGTGCATCAACATGCCTATACTCGCCATTAGCAACCTGACAACAATGACGAAAGAAGTTGTGCGTACTTTCAATGCCGTTGCGCAAAGTGACCGTTGATGAGTCGCGAGTCCTGCACGCTCCGCGCAACTTCAACGACACCCAGCCGTTCTCAAAGCCTCTGTAGTCGATATCACCACCATCTTCCTGAATAGCCGGCCGTATTCGGGTTTCCAGTAACTCCTTGATCATACTTACGACCTCGTCATCATTCTCGTCGTATGCTAAAGAGTCCTTTTCACCCCCCGCCTGACCGGCCTCACCCTTGTTCTCCACGGTACCGACAATTGCCTGTCCGGAAGTGACGGCTTCTGTGATCAAGCTGAATACTTCAGGTTTTACATGGCCCCATGACGCATCGCTAGCTTTTGTGACCGTAATGTAATCCGCGCCGTAGAAGACAGATGTCACACCGTCAACATCCATGAGAGAAGCTGCTAGTGGAGATGGATGTGGCGGAGCGAGTGTTGAACGAGGTGATAGGTATTCAAGAAACGATGACCCAATGTTCTCGGGGAGGATGCGATGATTGGGAATGAACTTGAGCGCCTTTTCCATACAATCAGCGGTGAACTAGAACGGGACAACCGGTGAACATTACGTCGGCATTTGGTGTGCTCTCGGTTTGAATGAAGAGACTGCGTCGGCCAATGTATGGGGCAGCTGCCCTGTTGTAGCGTATGTGCCTCGCGTTGACGCGAACCGGATGCACGAACGGTGAGGAGTGAATGCATCTTTGTAATGTGGCGACTTGAACTGGGCGTATGACGGTGGGCGTCGCGCGAATCGCTGTGGCGATTGACCGGCGTGAAAAGCGAAGTATGGAGACTGGGACGGTCATCGTTGCTTGGTGGTGAAGAATTCGACAGTATGATAGCGTATAGGAAGAGGTAATAGTGAGATCGCTGCGCCCGAGTGAAGTGGTCTGTTTGCGACAACCCCGTCCAGCAACCAATGACGTCATAAAGGCTTGGCTTACCTTTCCGCTCCTCCAGGTGTCACAATCACGCTCTCTCTCTCGCTCTCTCTTCAACCAACAAACAATATCTTGAACAAGACTATATCTATATCAATATAGTTATACCGAGAAACAGAGCCAAGATGAGCGAGTGCGGTGTCTGCAGGCAAAACCCATCAAAGTATAAATGCCCTGCGTGCGGGTTGCCATAGTAAGTTATAAGAGCTGAAGACGTGTCAGTGAGGGCCGATCTGACGCAAACCAAGCTGTTCGATTGATTGCTTCCGTCCTCACAAAGAACAACACGTAGCAACAGATTCTGTAAGCAAATCGCTACAGTACCCTTTGCCGTCGAAACCTATCGAGCCTGTCGAACTTCCGCCGTCCGTATCGACACCTGCTCCGGTGATTTTGCCGCTGCAAGATCTTCTTGAATCGTCGGAACTCCAGAGCCTCTTCGAAAGACATCCTGCCTTGAAGCCGCAACTTGACACCATATACTCCGCAACTATTGAGCCATCTTCAGACCAACCTCATCCTTTCAAGCCCATCAGGGGAGCTGAAGGCAGATTCAGAGGTAGGCATCGCAGTAGGCCGAAAGGACCTTGGACACAGCAACAAGGAGATGAAAGTGCATTGCATTTGATCGCTCAGGCACGCATTGACCGTAAGGGACTCCGCCAAGACGGTGTCCGCGAGTTCATCCGTCTAGTCACCCTGAAGAGCGCAACGCAGGAGAACGTGCAGCTCGGTGTATCAGCCACAGCATGAAAACTCAAACAAGGAAGTAGCGTCTGTTTCTCAGCAACCTACAGCGGCTCTTTGTGGTGGGTATGCCAACTTTTTTCCACTGCACGTACCAAGAGCCGAACTGAGTTGTCGGGAGCTGGTCGCCCAGTGTCGTGTGAAGACTGGGATGACTTCGCATGGCATGTCATTGTGCAAGTGCTAGATACTAGAGCGACTTCGCGATGCTGACATTGTTCCACTCTGCCTCGTTTTTATCGCCCGACCTGGCGGGTGGGTTTTTCAAGAAACCTTCTAGAACGTGGGACGTGGTGGTGGCAAGAATTACCACGAGGTTTCTGGCCCGAACGCGGCAACGATAATGGAGACAACGATGAGTTCAGGAACGACCCGGCCGTGCAACGAGGTCACCGCAATCAACCTACGGGACGAGTGGCATTTCTTGGGGCGGTTGATGCTAGGTTATTTCCTCATGGACGAGTGAGGGTAAATAATATGCACGATGCATCACAATTTCACAAAGGCGCCAAGGAAGTTTTTTTTCGGAAAATGTGAGCTTTCTCAACTACTGTTGTAAAAAGCCACCAGATGCAAATTATAATCTGACGCGCCGTCTGCGGACAGGGGTTGACAGACAATAATAAAAGCTGATGGCGCAAAGTGACTACTGCGCTGCATTAACAGCAACAACAACAACAACACCAACGAGGCTTCGACTGAACATACGAGCAGCTCCTTGTCACAGGCGCACTTTTCGCCGCCGAACTGCAGGGCCTGTGATGTGAGACAAGGACATGACTCAAACGTCCGTCCCTCGTTTCAGTGCGCCTTCCCGGCTGGTTGTTAAAGCCGATTGATGGAGGGGGCCGCCAGACTGGAGCTGACAGCCGAACTACGTGCCTAAGGTTTGGGCGTCCCCTGGCTAGAGGGTGGAGTTATTGGGGCCAATTGCTCTCTTGGGATGGCCCTCTTCCTTTTTGCCCTCCACTGCTTTCGTCACTTGTGTGTCAGTGTCAGTATCCATACAGGCCGCGATCTTCCAACAAATGTTCCAAGCCTGCCTGGCCACCTAGCTAGTGTCTCTCCAATTTAACAAATACATCCTGTCGCCGGCTGGCTGTGTTGCACTGTTGAGTTCTGCTGCTCACTCTTCCTCTCGTTGCGCCGGCTCCTACTTGGCCATCCCCTGGCAGCATCATGACGGACTCACATCAGCAGGTATGAGCACAAACAGCACTGAAGATCGTGAAGGGCGTATCCTGACACATACGTAGACTTCGACTGCGACATACTCACGCACCCCGAGGCAAGAACGTGTCTTGAACCCAAGTGAACTCGCTCACCGTCTTGAGGCTTTCAATCTCTTGACAACTCCCCCGAAGTCGCCAGCAGCTCCAAAGACGAACACGATAGATCGGCGTCGATCCAATGCCGCATATGTACCAAGAAATGCCGCTCGCGCCTTCCAAAGCACTACAACATCACGCGTGGAAACATCAAAAGAAGTCAAACGAAGAACACTCCCAGCTCAGGGCATTAATTGGGCGGCTTCCGATACGCCTCATGACAACGAAGACGGGTTTTCTTGCACGCAATTAGCTTACGCACAAACCCAACTACAAGCATACAGCGATGAATTACGGGCCAAGCACTCCCCTCGTGTGCCAGAGGAAGATACCCTATCTGTTGATGATGATACCACAAAGGACGACCCCGATGCATACAAGAAAATCCCGCGCCGCCCAGAGGACAGGCCGAACTGGACACAACAGAACGGAGATGAAGATGAAGACAGTCATACCACAAACCGACTAAAGGCAGGTGCCGCACGAATGCTCAACTTCTCAAAACGGGAAGAACCAGAACACCGAGGTGTAGCTCCAATGGCGAGCTACGGGGGTCTTGGTCTAAAAGCAGTCGCGCACATCGACGCCGAACCCGTTACTAGACCATCCAGCTTGGAAAGAATTCCATCCAGGAGACCTAGCTTGCTTGATTTCAACGATCAAGATGAGGATGAATTGATGAAGTATGTCAAAAGTTTGCCTCGAAAACAGCCTGAGCCTTCTACCCAGGCGCCAGTCCAACGTGGACGAACCCCGACAGTTGGCGAAAGCTCCAGGTATGCAGGGGATGCCATGAAGGCCGCTGTAGACGCAGCAAAACGAGCAAGAGCCTCCTCCACCGGCGTAGCAAACAAAGACCCCGTAGCAACCCGAAGGCGATCTGGCCTATTCGACCACCGTTCACCCTTTACAGTGTTGACGCGTAAGTCTAGCAATCAGTCAGATCTTCACACTCAGTCCAGCAGGCCTAATCTACCACGTACGAATACCGATGAAATACAGCAGATGCGTGCTCGTGAGCGGGAAGAAAAGGCTTCGCGGCGCCGAACATGGCAACCGAATGCCTCATCTGTTACCAAACGTACTAGTTGGATGACCTTCTCGGGCAATAACCACAGCTATGAGCCTCTTATGACAAGCCAGGACGAGTCGCTCCAACCGGAAGCGCAGCAGTCACCGACCAACACTACAAGCCAGCTCAATCCATCCACGTACCGAGGTCAATCGGGCTCGTCAACCAACATAAACAGACTCAGTTCCTCTATGTCTGCAGGCCAACTTGGTGGAACTCCAGCCATCGGGTCGCTCAACCCATACCTCTCGTATCTTGACGCATCTGATCCCACGGGCCAACTCAGAGCTTCCAAGTCCGTATCACATTCTATGTCACCTCAAGTCACAGGCAGCTCTTATTCGTCCGTGCCCACGAATAGGTCTAGCACAGCGCCACCTAAGACCATGCTAGTTGCACAGGCAGCGAAGAAACTCCACGATGAGGAACTGGAGCGCAAAAGGCGAGAGCTGCAAGAAATGAAGCAGGCGGAGCCGGAGCAGCGCAGAACTAGGACCTGGCAAGGTGGCCGTCCCTCGAGCATGCTGTTCAGAAAGGCCAGCGCTGCTACAGTGAGCTCGGTGAAGCAACCGGCCGCCTTACCCACGGCCGCCTTGGTCAGACAGGCAAGCGCTGCTACAGTGAGCTCAGTGAAACAGCCAGCCGCCCTACCCATGGCTGCCTTGGCAGTCCAGCCAGTTGCACCCGCCCCAGTAGAGACTGAGAGTTCACCACCACCACCAAGCGGAGAGACGTGGGGAGCGATCAGCGCAATACCAACACGACGCCCTGCAAGAGATGTCCCGCCTGCGCCGAAAGCGGACGTTCCGCTTGCCAAGAAGGTTGATGTTCCGGCGAAGAAGGAAAAGAAGCCGGGTGGTTTGAAGAGATGGTTCAAGAAAGTGTTTGGCGGAGACAAGTAATAATTTGCGATTTGTTCCTGACATATGTGTTTATTTGTAATGGTTCTGGGGGGTTTTCTGCATTTCCAGCGATGGGGCTTTGTTCTTGTAACTATACACTGATGTCCGATTCTGTGCATGTAATAACGGTAGACTGATATATTCGATTCCTATCCGCAATTCAACTCAATTTCTGATCGTCTTCCTTCGATGAGGCTGAAACAACGACCGGCCGGGAAAGATCCGAAACTGGGCCGCGCTTGCAAGAGAACTTGCGACGTCATAGATTAGCGGCAAGTTAGTTTGGCATATCATTCCAAACTTTTGCATCTGCAAACAACCCCAGCAACTGAATCCACTCTGCAACAATGAAGATCCTTACGCCAGAAGAGGAGTCTGCGCATCAAAAGTGAGCCTTGAGCAGCTTCGAGTCGTCTCCCAGCGTACGCCTGTATTGATCTTTGGCAGGCTTGTCTGGGAGGGAGGCATTCTTGGAGGACTTGGCGGCCTGTCGGTCGGCGTCTTGGGTGTGTGGACAGCGAGCAAACGATACCCGGCCTTCAGGTCAATGTCGCTTCCCTTTCGTGCCTTCTTGATCACAGGCTCGACAACGTTTGCCGGTAAGCAGTTGGTCACCGACATGTCGAGAAGCACGGCGAGATTTCACAGGAGCCGAGCTAACGGGCAACAACCCACCAGCCGTCATATCCGCCGACAGATACTCACGAGCGTTTGAGCGCAAGCGCCACTCCGACTACAACTTCCAGAACGTCTCCGAGGTGGAGCAAGCAAGGCGCGACGCCGAGCGCTCCACGGGCCAGGTAGCAAAGCAATGGCTGTCGGAGCAGCGATACCCCATCGTCTTCGGCTCGTGGGTGGCCTCGATGGCCATTGCGTTTGGTCTGGTTGGACGTAGCCCATATCTCACCGGCCAGCAGAAGCTAGTACAGGCCCGTGTGTACGCGCAAGGGTTGACGCTGGCGGTGCTACTTGCCAGTTTTGCGCTCGAGGGTAATGATATCAGGGAGGGCAAGGGAAGATGGGAGACGGTCAAGGTGCTGGACCCGGATGACCCGACACACAAGCGGATGATTGAGAAGAAGATTCACCACGAGGCGTATACTGGTGAAGACCAGTGGATGGGTAAGTGGCTTGAAGAGGAAGCTGTATCTCCAGAGTTGACTGACGCTGCGTGTGCACAGACATGATCGAGGCCGACGAGAAGAAGATGAAGCAGAGGGGTTTGAGTGCGTATGGCAACAACGGCAAGAAGAAGGAGTAATGTTCCCACGTTTGGATATCAATTGCATGAAATGAACCACTGGGCTTTGAGTACTACATGAAATGAACCACTGGGATGTGAGCAATACTGGCTGGCTCATCCCAGCAGTACTCTTTCAAAAGATTCCCTAGGTCTTGCTCAACTTTAAGAACCCAGTAACAAACCTCACGACACGCAAAGGCCATCAGCTGTTGAAGTGGTCCCAAAGTGTCGCAATTGATGCAGGTGACACGCTTAAGCATATATGTCGTGATGATGAAAATCGAAGTCGGTCTTGGTTTGCAAATCACATTCTTCATCACAACACGGCCCTTTTGACTGGGAATGCACGGTGCGCGTGAGTCTTGCCAGGCAACGAGAGACACAAGACATTGAGATGACTTGAGGGAGCGACAAGAAAGGTCAAGACAAAGAATGGGCGAATGATGGCGCAAGCCAAGAGAAGCCCAAGACAGGCGGAAGTTTGGGAAACAAGGGATCGCCAGATGTCGTTTTGTTGTTGTTTGACGCAGATGGAGAGAGAGAGAGAGAGAGAGAGAGAGACAGAGACAGAGACAGAGACAGATGGCCGGTCTTGTCCATCGCAAGAGGAGATGCATATCTGTATAGTAGCAGCGATGGGTGAAGAGCAGACAAACAACGAGCATCACATTATCAATTATTGTTGTTCTTCACCGTCGACCAAAACACCAGAGCGCATGCCAAGAGGCTTGGGGATGGCGGCCAAGCAAAGAATTGCATCAAGACAGGCTTGGCTTGCTGCGTGTGTTAAAGACTCTCTGCCTCCTGCTCTCTCTCTCTTTCTCTCTCCTCCTCTGCTTCATCACTCTCTCTCTCTCTCTCTCTCTCTCTCTCTCTTCATCTTCTCCTCCTTCTTCTGCCAGTGTGATGATCCTAGAGGAACTGCTGCAACTCACATCATCCTAACAACCGCCCTTCATCGCCATGTCCCGAACCTTTGCCGAGCCTCCTCCCCACGACAACCAGCAGCAGCACCACTCGTTCTACAACCACAACAACATCATCAACAACACCACCACCGTCACCGTCACCAAGCCTCTACCTGTAGCCGCTCGCCTCAACAGTACTGCCCACTCAATAGAAACACAAGACCGCCATGCATCGGCCGCATCGTATGCACCCGCGCGCAGCTTTTCCTCGCAAGCCCCACTGAGGAGAGACAGCCCCGCTGCCCCAGCATCACCTTCCACCAGGCACGAGCAGAGATACTCGTTCAGCATCGACGCTTCTCATCACCGCAAGCAGTCCACTGTTTCAGACCCAGAGAAACAGACACACTTGCCAACGCGGACCTACATCCCTTCTCCACGCTGGATCGACGCCCCAGGGTCCACCGTTTCAACCGAGGACGACCTTGACACCGACACCAACCGTTCCTGTTCCTTGTCCGCTTTTGTAAGACAACATCTTGAGACTCTATACATAGCACCCCATAGACTAACACACACCTCTTCCTAGGTCCAACTCTGCTCTTTCGCGCCTTTACTAGCCTTGTTCACAACCCTCTTCGCTCTCCTGGCCATAATCTACACCATCGTCACCCACCCACTCTTCGCTCTTACACGAAGCCTCTCATCATCACCATCAACCCCGACTACCTTCACCACACGCCTCAGTACCATCATCTACGCCCCCCTCCGCCTGCACCTGCACCTCATCGGAGCGCCAATCCCGTCGACGCTCCTCAGCCCCGACCATAACGACTACGACCCTGCATGGCGCCTCAGCGTCGTCCGCGCAATATGGATCCACCTGCTCAACCCGTTCGTCGCCCTGACACTCGCGGGCGCTGGCTGGGTTGTGCTGCTCTTCTGGGCCACTAGCGCCATCATCGCCGACGAAAAGGAGGCCGAGCAGCCCTATCCGGGAGATGAGAAGCGACACGGCTGCGATAAGGGTGGAGATGGGAAGCGCGCGGCGAGCAGTGTCGCCGGAGTATGGGAGAGGTTCGAGGGGTGGGGCGTGCTATGGGGAAGCAGAACGAGGGAGGGATAGTAAGAGCGATTGACTGTCACGCGGAGTACTCTCTTTTCCGTCCTTGACGGGACTTGACGTTACAAGTACACACACACCTCGAAAAGTGCGAGGACAGAGAGGACGTTCGGAAGGAAACATAACTTAACGATTACCCATGAAAGAACGAAACATTGTATTATACCTAGGACATGCGAATCGCGCAGAATCACATCTCCTCCATACCATCATCTCGATCGTGCTGATATATATCATAACTCATAATACAACCCATCAAAACACACACATATACAAAATCGAAACTCGACGCCGTTTACCTCCATGACAATCATCAACTCGTGGGGAAATCCTCCCGTCCGACGTTTGGCCAGCCTGTATTCTTTTTTCCCACCTCTTCTTCTTCTTCTTCCTCTTCTTCTTCAAAGTGGGCCCGCCCCGCCAATATTTCCCTCTCTCTCCCTCTCCTCATTTTCCCAATTTCTCAATGGGGCCCCTCTTTTTCGCCAAGCAAAGCCCGGAAAGGGCACGCCACGCCACGCCGCACATATCGCTAAGATGTTCCTTGGTGCCGAGAGAAAAGCCAAGGATCTCTCTTGGTAGTGAGAAGTGACGTGTGGGCAAAAACCCCCGCCAAGCAAGGCTCAAGGGTCAGTCAGTCAAGTAAATCCAGTACTGTACTGTACTGTAAAGCCGCTCCCTCAGTCTCTCTCTCACCTCCTGCGCTCACCACCACCGTACCCACTGCCCTCACTCCAGGTCCCGCTCCAACTCCAGCTATCCCTATCCCTTCCTCTACTACTACTACCACCACCACCACCACCCGTCGTCTCTCTCTCTCTCTCTCTCTCTCTCAGACTTCCTTCCTTCTTCTTCTCCTCTTCTCCGACTCCTCCATCTTGCGCCCCCCGAACCCGCCCAGCAGCGCGCCCCCGACGGTGCCCAAGCCCGGGAAGATGGCGTCGC
>Ga0160429_1002370_pt1 | contig 10002 bp, 9 predicted proteins | sample SolpanmetagenomR_FD_108199 | JGI IMG/M metagenome (GOLD analysis project Ga0160429, IMG submission 108199) | Solar panel surface microbial communities from Lawrence Berkeley National Laboratory, California, USA - R | ecosystem: Engineered > Built environment > Solar panel > Unclassified ... | reverse complement strand
TTCTTCTGCATCTTTCGGCGTGCGTTGCACTGCTCACAAGGGTTGTCGGCCTTGGGGAAGAGCAGTTGGTTGACGACGATAGAGTGGGTGTCGATCTCGTAGGAACCTAGCTCTTGGATCATACGCTCGGTCTCGTAGAGGGAGAGGAACTCGGGGATGCAGACACAAACGAATGTTGTCATATCAGCGTTCTTGAACTGTCCGTTGACTTCTGAGATTGTTTCGCGGAGCGACTCCATTTTTTGAATCATATCGTCGAGATTCTGGCCTCCAGGGAGCCCACCCCGTGCGCCGATGAGAGAATTGAGCATCGGACCAAATTGTTGCGATAGTTGGGAGATCTTTGCGAGCGCTTTCTCCATGACTGTGGGGAACTGTAGGAAGCGTAGGGTGTGGCCGGTGGGTGCGGTGTCGAAGATGATGACTTCGTAATCGAGAGACTTGACTTGCTTGAGTACTTCGGCAAAGGACATGGCTTCGTCCACACCCGGTATCTGTTTAATATCAGTACCTTTTTCTTCTAAGAGCATAGAACACAACGTACACTGAATGCGAGATCCTGCATCATGTTGCCCATACCGCCTAGTTGGTTCATAGCCTCGTCCACGCCCTCTCCCTGCTGCGCAAGCAGATCTTGTATACTGCCGTTCGGGTCGATCTCCATAGCACTGAGATTATCCATGCCTTCCACCTTTCGCGCGTCCTTGCCAAACTTCTGGTTGAAAGCATCACTCAAGTTGTGCGCTGGGTCGGTCGAGATGAGTAGGACGGATTTCCGGTGCTTTGCGAGCTGTATGGCAAGGGAACAGGATGTGGTCGTCTTTCCTACACCACCTTTTCCTCCGACGAAGATCCAGCGAAGCGTTTTCTGGTCGAGGATAGGCTGGAGGGTAGGCTCCATCGCGTCGTCGGCGTTGACTACGGCTGCGGTAGACATTGTGATTTCGATGTACGGTTGATTCTTTTGATCTGGTCTGAGCAGTGAAGTCTATGAAATGCAGATGGTTATGTTATAAAAGGTTAGGTAGGGTCTTCAAGTGCCTGTGTTCTCCTTGGCTGCAGGTGGTGATCGTGTTCTCGTGAACCATGAATCTGGGCCTGTTGCTTCGACGTCATCGGTCGAGATGGCTCGTGCTTGCCCGCCAACCCAGGCGTCTATTTTGACTTCAATCTCGTTCATCTATTCTACCTACAGCATCCACTATTTGACGCTTTACTTCCGGATATAGCTCATCTGGACTCTACTCAGACTATGTAAACTCTCCATAATTCTTGATCTCAAGGGTATCACGCTGGAAATGTGTTCCTTTAGAAAGAGCTCGGTGAACGCGTCCCTTTGCGGCATAACCTTACCACGGATTTAATACAATTGTAGGAAAGCTTGCTCTCTGGTTCCTTCGCGGTCTTTTGGGCAGTTCTACCGGATTTTGTCCCGGGAAATACGACGAATTATGACTCTGCCACAAGCCGTTATGCTGTGGTGCATCGATCTTTACGCATAGATCCTGAGCCGCCAGTGTCATATCGGAATGGTGTATGTAGCTGAACCCAGCAGCGTGTAATCTGATACATGAGGCATCGGTCGGGAGCTTAGTCCATGGTAACGCGGAGAACAAAATCCGCTGCGCTGCGGAGATAGCAAAAGCCCTAGGCGCTCCAAATGTTGATGCCGTCTTCTGGCTTTGCGACATGGTCGAGCAGTAAGGTTCAAACTTGTTACACGGTATGACTTTGTAGGGGATGGAAGCAAACTCCGCAAGAAAACGGTACATAGGAAGAGCGTGGTTCATCAAGCTAGAGCTTCTCTGCTCCCATGGAGACCTGTCCTATTCATTGAGACTCTTTGCTCCCTTCTCTTCTATTTTCTTCCTCATCTTACCATGGACTAACAGCCCACTATCAGCACTTGAAGTCCGTCCATGTTTGCCCCAAGACGCGGCGACAATTCGAAGGAAATTGAAGAAACGCTTCGGTCAAGCGCACGAGGAAGCCTGACGCAGATTCCGTGACTGCTATGGATGTTGGCGGACTGCCAGGAAATTTCAAGAGGTTTCTTGTGCTGACAATAACACAAGCACTGAGGATGTTACAAGAGCAGATTCAGCTCGAGATCCAGCACTACCCAGCCAGCCTAAACCTCCTTCAAGAAAAGCAAGGAGGTGCTGAAGCCTAGGTAGGTGAAGAGAGGCCGCAGTTGAACAAGCAGTGTCGATGCGATCTTCGAGCGTGAGAGTAAGACACTGGAAGCCGAGAAAGTGATTAGACTCAAATCTGGCAATAATACCACACAGTCGGAAATTTATCCGCGGCTGATGGCGATGTTTGTCTTTCTTGTGGCAGCGTATTCGTGGAAGTAGCTAGTGGCCATGCAAAGCTCCTTATAGTTCTGTATGCCTGAACGTGCCTCACAAAACCGATGAGGTAAAAGTCAAAGGCGCGATGTTCTGGTTCATTGCTACATGTAATCCGACAAATACCGTGGACAACATTGACATATCAAGTCCGCCTGAACGGTCTGTTCTTGGTGCCGAGAGAATCTACGGATCCATCTTCAGCTCCACCTCACCCGGAGGAGTAGGAAGAGTAGCATAGAAAGCCATCGCCTGCTTATTCTTCTCCGGCGTCATCTTCTCGCCCTCCTTGATCATGGTAGCAAGGAGCTTGAAGTAGTTGATGTAGAAACTCTGTCCCCTCGTCAGCAAACCACCCACTCCCATTCCGTAGCCGAATTGGGTAACTCGTCAGCAGTTGCTCACCGGAGTATACGTGTTAATGAAAACACCCTCCACATCGAAGGGGTTCGAGAAAGTGTGCGGTGCCCGAGTCGGCACAACAACGTAGTCACCAGCTTTGGCGTCCAGGTACGCTCCCATACCGATTTTCTCGGGGATGTGGAAGCGAATGGTGCCCTTTGTTACGTAGAAGGTCTCGTCGTGCATCTCATGCCAGTGCGGCGGCGGACCGGGCGTCCTCGGCGGGACTGTAATTTCAGCAGTGCCGATACGGTTGTCTGGGAGTGTGAGCACGCCGTGGGACAGCAGGGTAGTGAACAGAAGGCGACGTACCGGTGTGAGAGCCGTCCTCGATGACACGGAGGACAACTCCGCCTTCGCCGAGTTTGATGATCTCGCCGCCTTTGGCCGGTACGAAGGCTACGGGGACGGTGGGCATTGGTTGAGCCATGTTTGGGCCGTTCAGGGATACTGTCTGGTATCAAGAAAGACGGTCTCTTAGCAAGTTGATATCGTAAAGAAAAAGATGACCGAGAATTTGACAAGAGACGCGGATGCTTCGATGTAACGACAGTAGATAGGTCCGGTAAAAGGAAGATAGATTAAATCACTTTGATTACAATATTAACCGTTGAAAAGGTGACGTTGGCTGGGAAATCAGGAAGAAGTATAAGCGACTCACGGGGAAGGTTGCTTCAGTGATCCAATTGTCCCAAAGAATGGCGAAGATGTTCTAGGAGCGAGCGAGATCTATATACACACACAAGTCTGAAGCTGTTGGCTTGTGGCCGTGAGAGCTTTGGATGCCCTACGCTACTCACATATGAGCTAGGCCGAAATCGGCAAGGCGGGGTAGGGTCCACCTCCCTATCTTTCGGGCTTTGGTGACTTGAAGCTCCGGCCGACGTCGTTATTATCACCGTCAGCCATGTATATCTAGGTAGATGGGCGTCCAAATCAACTCAAAAGACGTATTTGACCATTCGTTCCTATTCACCTGAAAAAGATCGGGTTTCCCAGGCGAACGACCGCGCTGCCTACGCTCATATATACAAGGCAAGCCGGACACATTCTTTGAATCTGCCTGTCGCTGCGCGAAGTAAGACAGCCTCAGGATCCAGACATTCATATGTACTGATATAGCGACTGGGAGCCTCTGAAGCAGTCTTGAGCAGAATACACCGATGCCCTTATCTAGCTTCACAGTGGAAAAGGTGGCTAATCCCTTCTTTTCTCGCCGTGAGAAGGGGGACCTTTCCAATTGTGCCACCATCCACCCCTATGGCCGGACCATTGATGTTTCTCCAGCCCGTATACATCCGCTCCATCAAAGAAGATAAGGACCGCTTCACTGCCTCGAACATTTACTATTCCGTCACGTCCCACACGTTCTACATCTAAGTTGCCGATCGGAAGGCCCTGCTCATACGACTGACCAGCCCACGTGGCTGCTGCTGTGTCTTTCTCCTCTACGTGCGGCGCTGTCATACGCTTAACCCAAGCCTGTTTTCTTCGATACATGTGCTTCGAGATGTCAACGCTCACTGTGTAGTCTTGAGTCGCGTTGGCATAGTACGGTTTCGAATTGATGATGGCTAACTTGCTGAGGCTGTTTTCAACGTAGAATGCGTACGCTGAGAAGTAGTCCTGGTCCACGCCATCTGGCGACTCGAGTACAGAGACTTGCGTATCTGGAATGGCGAACGCTTCAGCCATGAAAAGCTGACTGACGAAGCTAGGCAAGGCGCGCGCTTTGCCCCTTAGCGAGCTGTCCTTCGGGTAAAGAATATCGTACGTCGAGAACCCGGGAGTCCCGTCTGCGCCAGCAGTGTTGACCTGGTTATCGCTTTGAAAGGCGAGCGTAGCTCCCTGATGCAGATGGACGGACGAAGCGTTCCTCACAGCGTAGATCAACTCCACGTCGACGGTCCACAGCGCCTGAGCGAACGTGTCCGATACGTTGGGGTTACCGGAACAAGCGATCGAGTTGAACTCTCCGATGACCCATGGCTTGCCCGAATCGAGCGCCGCCTGGGCTGACGGAACGATCTCTTCGTCGGCGTACCGAGTAAGCTCGGTGTGGCTGAGAATGTTTGGGATCGTAGCAAGCGCAGCGCGAGCCGGGTCACATGTAGCGAATGCATATGAGTGGATTGAATACTCGGCAACTTGGTTTGCCGAATCAATACCAGCCGGTATAAGATCCGCTGGACGGACATTGAGGCCAGTCACATCGGTCGTAGCTGATGAAGCCCACCATCTATCACTGCCATATTGCTCTGTTGCGGGGTCGGATTCCTCGTTGACTGCCGAGTCGATGGCAGCAGTCCATTGCTTCCACTGCTGTACATAAGCCTCGGTACTGTCATTCCACCTTGTGCTTGGGTAGTTTGTCGGCTCATTGCCCAATTCAAAGTAATCAATCTTATCTTGCTGATACTGCACAGAGGCGACCGCCATATCGCGAGCAATATCCAGACTGTCGTTGCCAAAGTTGAGGGTGGAGACGAACTTTGTCCCATTTGGAAAATTGGACCAGCTCTGGTAGTAGGCCGGCCCAACGGTGGTTCGATAGACCCCACCATCCGCGTTCGTCGTCCTTACAGGATCTCCCGCAGAAGAGTCAAAGATCATTGAGTCCATCGTGATGCCTCCGGGTCTGATGATCAGACTGCCACCGCGTTCGGTGATGCGTGAGAGCAGCTCGAAAGTGAGCGGATTTGGTGAACTTGCGTTACCGAAGAATTCTACCCAGAAAGCTGGCTCAAAGGAGAATGACGCGAAGGACGGCGAATGGGGGATCGAGGATCCGGCCGCTGTCGATGGGATGTTGAGTCTGATCGCTTGAGGGTGGGCATCGGCGGGTGTTGCGCTCGCCAGATATAATGCACTGAGGGCAGCTATGCCATGAGCTACAGTAAGATAATTCTTCATGTCTGTGGCCTTCAGATTGTCTCCATCAACGCTCTGTGATCTAGAAGTCTACAAGATGGGCTACCCCGAATGTCCAGAGAAAATCAATGCTAGGACTATAACCACGTCAATTTCGGGTATACAACAACACACTTGGTTTGTTCTTGGGCAGCGTAAAGATGGACCTTATTTACATCTCTTCCGGCTCGCTCCCAAGATTCAGAAGCTTTCCCCACAGGGATCGCTCAACCCCGCAGGTTCCTGATCGGAGCGCCGATCAGCCATCCTTCGAAACCACTATTTGCCGGAATCAGGCTAAATCCACCGCGTACACACTCATCTATTTCGGGATGAATGGTGCAAATGACGGAGTTGCTTCCTGTCCCACCGCCTCCAACAGGGTGAGCCCTGTTATTAGCCGTCTTGGGCAAGGACGTCCGCCCAACATCGTGTTCCGATTGACCGTAGCGGAAGCAAGCAATTTGCTTCCAGTGCTACGCCGAACCTCCCTGGATTCCACGCAATAAAACAAGCCACCCAATCTCACAGTCCATCCCCCAGGAACCCCTCCACAGCCTTCGCCGCCCCATGCACATCCTCAAAAGCATGCCAATGCCCCACCCCCTCCAAAACAACCTTCCTCACATCCCCCATCCCCTTCACCATCCCCTCCACCCTCTGTGGCGTACAAACCCTATCCTCATCCCCCGTAACCACCAAAGTCCTCACCGCCAACTTCCCCCACTCAACCCCCTGCCCGTGACTACTCCCCGCAAGCGCCGCACACCCTTTAGCATACCCCTCCGGATGCTGCGCCAGCAGACTCTGCAACACAGCCGCATACGCCAACGGATTCCCTCGCTTCGTCTTTTCCGACGTCCCCGCCATAGCGACCGCCTCAGCGACAGCGGACATGCCTCCCGCGCGCACGGCGGCGGCCCGGTCGTTGCTGGCTTGGCTCGCGGCGGCCGGGAGCGGGGAGGGCGGGGGGCCGAGGAGGATGAGATTGGAGACGCGGGAGGGGTGGGCGAGGGCGTGGGTGGCGGCGACGAGGCAGCCCATGGAGTGGGCTATGAGGATTGCGGGGGCGGAGGGGGAGGGGAGGAGGTGGGTTTGGAGGGCGAGGAGGTCGTTGGCGTAGGATTGGATTGAGAGGGTGGAGGAGGCTTTTGTGGGGGTGAGGCCGTGGCCTTCGAGGTCGTAGGTTATGCAGCGGTGGGTTTTGCGGAGGTGGTTTATGAGTGGGGTGAATGTTGTTGTGGAGCCGCCGAGGCCGTGGATGAAGATGATGGGTGGGGCGGAGTCGGGGCCTGTGATGCGGATGTTGATGAGCTTGGAGCCGATTTTTGTGAGACCTTGGCCGCCGTTGGTGATTGAGAGGTTGTGAATTGGGATGACGGATTGTTTGGCTAGACGATCCGCGACGTGGTTGGGAGCAGATGCCTTTGCGATTCGGTTTCTGAGGGTTCCAAGGCCGGTGATGGAGACCTCGACCAAATCGCCTTCCTTGAGAAATTGTGGTGGTTTGAGCCCAAAACCGACTCCCGCAGGAGTGCCTGTAGCTATCACGTCGCCAGGCTGCAGCGTCTGCGACTCTGAGAGCGTCTTGATGAGGTTTGGAACAGAGAAGATGAGGTCTTCAGTCGTTCCTTGCTGCCGCAACTCGCCATTGACTCGGGTCTCGACACGTAGCACTTCCGGTAAGTGTTCCGCCGGGCGAGCAATGGGGCCCATTGGGCAGAAAGTATCGCCGGATTTACCGATATAGAACTGCTTGTGGTCTCTCTGCTTCTCACGAGCCGTGACATCGTTGATGATGGTGTAACCCCAGACGTGCTTGGGTGCATCAGACTCGGAGATCTGGAACCCGCCTTTACCGATGATGACACCAATCTCACCTTCGTAGTCTAGAGTCTGAGTGAAATGAGGATGCAGGAGTATCTCTTCTTCGTTCGAGATGATAGAAGTGGCCCGCTTCGTAAAGATAACCGGATGTGTAGGCATATCGACCTTGTCGCTAGCATCGTATCCGCTCGCATTGAACTCTTTTGCGTGCTCGCTATAATTCTTACCAACTGCGAGTACATCGCGTCCGCTCAACGGAGGTAAGATCTGGACAGCATCGGCGGGGAACGGCTCACCGCCTGCAATGACCGACTCGGATCCGATCTCAAAGACTTCGTATAGACTCGACAACGGTGTTCCGGACGCATATGACAATGGCACAATCGTGGACTTATCAAAGTCGTAGTGACCAATCCTGCTTCGACCCGTTCCATCTGCAACCGTGTATGCCACGAAGTTGGCCATTTGAGGTGAAGGCGTAGCCATGACTTGCTGGGGTGTTTCCGGTACAAATTCCTGAACGTTACATTTATGATTAGCACTGTATACGAGAGCCGCGAAGAGACGACAGATGCGAAGACAGCTATATGACGTCACTGACATCGGCTCGGGGCATCGCAATCCGAGGATGTTTCTCGTGCCTGCGTCTGCTTGTGTCTTGGGCTGTACGGTGTAGAGACAGTGGGATGTGAAGAAGGAGATCAGACCAGACTTACCTTGTATGAAGCCTTGTGTATCCTGCCATTGATCATGATGACATTCAACTTCTCATGATCCTGCAAGACAGTAATATCCTTCAACGGATCGCCATCTACGAGAATGAGATCACCAAAGTAGCCTGGCAAGACCTTCCCTAATTCATCCTCACGCATGAACAACTTCGCCACGCCCGCTGTCGCAGCGACGATGGACTCCATGGGCGTGAAGCCAAGTAGCTTAACGAAATGTTCCAAGTCTCTCGCATAGGTGCCATGCGGTGTCCACGCGAATCCGTAATCTCCCCCTGGCAAGACTGTGATACCTCTTCGATGCATCTCGGACAGACCCTTGATCGCCGCATCGAGCTCTCTCTTGTATCCCACCTGCTCGGCCTTCTCAAAAGAGTAGCCGAACTCATGAGCGTGGTATATGGTATTGACAAGCCAGTTGATTCCCGGCGCAACAATGTGCTTATCCTTGTTCTTTTCAAGCATGTTCATGCCCTCTTCGTCGATCCATGAAGCGTGGTAAATGACATCAACGCCATGTTTGACGCACATTTTCACAGAGTCCCGTGCGCGGGCGTGAGCACACAGTCTGATGCCTTGTCGATGCGCCTCATCCACACAAGCAGCCGTCTCCTCATCTGTGAAGTAACAGTCTTCGGCGTCTCGAGTCTCGCAGATCTGCTCGCCTGACATGCTGAGCTTGATCGTGTCGACGCCGAGCTTGATGTGGTGGCGGATGACTTCGCGCATCTCGAGAGGACCTTTGGCGAATGCGGTGATGCCTGGCACCAGCTCGCCGTCTGGGACAGCGATTTCCTTGCCGTTAGCAAGATAGCGGGGGCCGGGGATCCTGCCTTCATTGATCGCGTCTCGTATCACGATGTCTAGCCTCTCTTTGGCAGACGCCGCGCCGAAGCACATGGTGTACCCTGAGTCGAGATAGTCCTGAGCCGAGCGAGCTGTGAAGAGGGTATGTTCTTCTACGCCCAATGTGCCGAGAGCACCAAGATCGCCTTCATTCCACGTAAAATGCTATACTGAAGTCAGAGGACTACGCGACAAGCATATGGTCGTGATAACCCCTAACCGTGTGAGCATCTCCAAGTCCACTCATGAGAGTCCGGCCTCGACCCTGGATGACTTTGACGTCGGAGCTAGCAGCAAGGCGAACTTTATCTGGAACCTCACCCACGTAGCGGATGCGCTCGCCTGTGGCACAAATCAGTCCGACATGTGCTCGAGACGTCGACAGGGCAATGCCTCACCTTCAATGTAGACGTCGCCATGATAAGGGTCCTTTCCTGTGCTATCGAGGATGTTCACATCGACGAAGAGAACCTTTGAATCGGACTTTGTGCCTTTGATCTGGTAGCTCTTGGGCTTCAACTTTGCATCGAAATGAACATCATCGTGTGGCGTCAGTGTGTTGACACTCTGTGCGGAATCTCTCCTGCTCGAAGAGGACATGCCATTGGGGACAATGCCATCGACTTGAGCAGCTGGAAGAGCCATCGTGGGTGTATTTCAGAGAACCTCACGATTGCCATGACGGAGATACTAATGCTCTTTAAGATATCATTGTTCCCCGCATGCAATTCGATCGGCACCGCTATGCCCGTATGCCTGTATGCTTGTGCGGAGTTCCATTGTACCTTGCCTTTCGCGGATCAATTCCGCCAGATGTACTGTTCTATAGAGACATTTTGCAGGTTGTGATCAACAAGTGCAATTAGCTCTTTCGTCTATGCTAGTTGTGGCTGTACATGAGCTTGCTGGATAGAAAAGCTGCCGCGGACGCACGTCTG
>Ga0160429_1002369_pt1 | contig 10002 bp, 10 predicted proteins | sample SolpanmetagenomR_FD_108199 | JGI IMG/M metagenome (GOLD analysis project Ga0160429, IMG submission 108199) | Solar panel surface microbial communities from Lawrence Berkeley National Laboratory, California, USA - R | ecosystem: Engineered > Built environment > Solar panel > Unclassified ... | reverse complement strand
TCAATATGATAATATTTCTAAGCTCAAAGCAATGTTTTCGGTCACTGTTATTAGGACAGTATTTCTAAAATCACCGGCCGACGATCCATGTATATCTGCTGCCGCGGAGCAGACAAAGATCTCCTTAGATTGTCGTTGTGAGGACCAGTCTTATCAACCGCTCCAGTAGTAGTCGATGCTCCACGAAGATACGAATATAGATGAGAATGCATAATTGTGATGACTCAGCTAAAGATCACGTTCTGGGCACTTTTGTCCGCTCCGCTGCTATTTATGTATGACGTGGTGATCGAGGGGTTCACTAGTGCTTAATATACTCGCATACAGTACTTCATAAATCGCCATTGTCTATACTATAATATCTTACAGCGCTCAATTAAAGAAGAGCTCTTGATCAAGTGCCCATCATGGCGCCTTCTAGGCGTCTCATTCGTTCCCTCAACTCTTTCATTCCCTCCTCTTCCAAAACACATCCCTTCGCCAAACCCCAGTTTCTCACCACTATATGCAAGAGATGTCAATCAAATCTACCAGAAGACTCGAAGCCAGACCTCACAAACTCCTCTAAAAAGAACGATGAGCCTGTACGACTACTATCCGAGGTCGTGGCGAGAAAGGGACGGCTAGTACCGAAAGAACCAGAACCCAAGAAGAAGAATCAGGGTAAATTCGGAGGTGTTGCATATCCTAAGACCCGTTTATTCGTTGGTGTGGTATTCTTGGGTATCTTGGCATGGGATATGGTGAAGACGCTGCTGAAAAAGGTTGATACTGCAACTGACCTCACTCACAGCGCACAAACTCCCTTGACCCTGAACATCCCGAAGAACATCTCGAAGCACCTTCAATCGCCGAAAAAGATGCACTAGCAAAGCGCGAATCTGGGGTCGATAACAATTCAGCAATGCGACTACGTATGGAAGCCTTCGTCAAAGAACAACAGCAAATTATCGTGCGCGAACTGGAAAAGATAGACGGCGGGAAGTTCAAAACCGACCAGTGGGATCGTCCGGAGGGCGGCGGTGGCACAACATGCGTTCTGCAAGAAAGCAATGTCTTCGAGAAGGCAGGCGTGAACACTTCTATCGTCTACGGCAACCTCCCTCGACCGGCAATACAACGCATGCGAGTCAACCACAAAGCATTAGACCCAGACGTCGAATCTCTGGAGTTCTTTGCCGCCGGCCTCAGTCTGGTCCTACATCCTATCAACCCCATGGCACCCACCGTGCATCTCAACGTGCGCTACTTCGAAACTGTAAACGCAGACGGATCGCTTAACGCATGGTGGTTCGGCGGCGGTACAGACCTAACCCCCAACTACCTCTTCGACGAAGACGCGATCCACTTCCACAAAACCCTCAAGGAGACCTGCGACAAGCACGACAAAGACTACTACCCGCGCTTCAAGAAGTGGTGCGACGAGTACTTCAGCGTCAAGCACCGCGGCGAAACCCGCGGCTTGGGCGGCATCTTCTTCGATGATTTGGATGAGGAAGAGAAGGATCAGGAGAATACCTTCGCTTTCGTGCAGGACAGCCTCAAGTCTTTCCTCCCCGCTTACTTACCCATTTTACAGCGGCGAATGGATATGCCGTACAGCGATCTTGAGAAGCAGTGGCAGCAACTGCGCAGGGGCAGATATGTGGAGTTCAATTTGGTGCATGATAGGGGGACAAGCTTTGGGCTGAATACACCAGGTGCGCGGGTTGAAAGCATTTTGATGAGCCTTCCAGTAACAGCGCGTTGGCAGTATATGCATGAGCCGGAGAAGGGGAGTCGTGAAGACCGGTTGCTTGGAGTGTTGAGGAAGCCGGTTGAGTGGGTGTAAGTTAGGAACATGCAATGATAGGTCTAATAAAACGTTCTACAACAGCACCAAGCCCCGGAAGGCAGGTACACCATGCCTGCGATTGAGGTCATGGTTACAGATGTGAAAGATACCAAGGTGGTTCAACGCGAATCATGCGTGGTCAACCTGTCCAGGATTGCGAGAGGCTTCTCGTTCACTTTATCGCGATCCTCGAGGAGGCTGAAATCGAAACTCAAGGTTAAGTTTGAGGGAGTCCTGGGGTCGCATGCTTTGCCTGTCAACACCCAGAGGTTTCGACAGTTCTCAGTAGCGCCTATCTCTAGCTATGAAGCACTAATACTTGAAACACGAGGTTTTGAAATGCTGGGGAGTGCTGAGAGCTTGTGTTTCTTCAAGGAATTTCAAAAAGCTTCACATACTCCTTTGCAATTCTCACTCCCAACACGAAGCTCACAGCATCGAAAGTCAACGTACAAATATTCGGGCGTATACCACTTCATTCGTTTTTCGTCATATCTGCGCTAAAAACTCCTATTGAACAACATCATATCCATCAGTCATGCATCACTTCCCCTCAAGCATACCCATGCGCCTCAAGCCATTCCTCCACCAACTGCTCGTCCCTCTCCTTGTAATTCGCATTACCCATGATCGTATCATTAACAACACCCAAAGATCTATCATACCCACTATTATCCTTATCCTTAAAAAATGCCGCAATATCATTTGCGACCTCAGCGCTGGAAAACTTGCTCAAAGCAAGCCTCAAAAGACGGTCGATCACAGTCGAGTTTCCTCCCTCGGTGTGCCTGCGAACGAGAGTCCACTCGCTCTTGAGAAGCTCCCATTGCGTCATTGCGGTCTTGGAGTTTCCTGCCATAGCCATGATACCGCTGTGTACGTCCTGGACTGGCACGCGGTCAGAGAAGAGGAACTTGAAGTAGTCGGTTGCCAGCTCAGTGGTCTGTACGCGGCCGAGAGCGGTCAGGGCAAGTTCCTTGGTGTCGACAGCGGTGCTAGTAAGAAACTCTTTCTTGACCGCTTCATAGGCCGTGGGGCCGCCGTGGGTGACGGCAATGCGCCATACTGCAGAACGAAGGGATGGATGGATTGCCTTGCGGTCCTTGCCAGAGGTGAAGAGGATGAATTGGTGCTTGGCTTCGTCGATGATGCTGTGTGATATTAGTATCGAAGACTCTTATATTCAAGATTGGCTAGATGCGTACCCCTCATGTCCGCACAGTCCGGCCGCAGCAATCAACAAGGATCTTGATTGTGCAGTCAAGTAGTCCTCGCCCTTCTTAAATTCCCATCCAAGGCGCTCAGCCTCGGGCGTCACAAGCTTAAGCTCGAATTTACGAAGTCCCGCAGATATCTTAGCATTGTCTGCGAAAACTTGACGCACCGCACCCAGAGAGGCGACTATTTGGGACCAGACACTATAGGCGCGTTAGCATATGTTCATCAAAATGGAGATACCACGTACAGGAAACTTGTCTCGCTGCCAAAGTTCTCAAGAAACGTGAGTAAACCTGCAGTGGTGCCGTCGCCTGAATTTGCTAGTGCGGCGGCATCGCCAATAAGACCGATCTTGTCCTCTAAGCTCAATTTCTCCAGCGAAGCTCCAAGTTTAGCAAGGCGTGCAGGGGGATAGTTCGTGCGGTAAAAGCCGGTTTGATCTGCGTTGAGCTTATAAAAATCATCATCCACGTCACGCACCGTGTCCTCCTTGACAGTCAATGCCTTCATCTCTGGCTGAGATGCAGTCTTCAGGCCTAGGGGGATCCACCATATGGTCTCGTCGTCCTCCGGTTTGACATCACCGGTGATTAAAAAGCGTGATTGGCGTAGGCTGATTTGACCTGGTTCTTCTGTAACGGTCAAAACAGGGCAGCCAATTTTGCGAATCCAGGGATCCATGAACGTATTGATGTCCTGTCCAGAAGCTTCACTGATGCCACGCCAGAGATCATTAGTAGTTGCATTCCCGTACGCATGGGCCTTGAGATAATTCGAGACACCGAGCAGAAAAGTATCGATACCCACATGAGAGCTAAGCATACGAATGACTGAAGAACCCTTGAGATAGCTAATGGCATCGAAAATCTGATCAACTTCCAGAGCATCTCGAACGGTGACTTCGATAGGATGAGAATTCCTGAGAGAATCCAACCTAAATGCACCTTGGTATCCCTCTTGCACAAACTGGCCCCACACGTTCCAGTCTGGGTGAAGCTTGTCAATTGCGTACCAGCCGACCCATGTGGCGAACCCTTCGTTCAACCACAGTTCTTCCCACCAAGACATTGTTACTAGATTGCCAAACCATTGATGAGCTAACTCATGCGCAACGACATAAGCAACTCGGTTCCTATACTTTTGGTCGGAGTTCTCCTCGTCAAAGAGCACGGCGGTCGTTCGGTAGGTAACCAAACCCCAGTTCTCCATGGCGCCGTGCGAAAACTCATGTACAGCTAGGAGATCGGCCTTGGGAAGAGGGTAATCGATGCGGAATAGCTCGGAGAAGAGATCAACGATTTGATGAGCATGCTCAAGAGCATACCTGCCTTGCTCCTTGAGACCTCTCGTTGTGTACACACGCACTGGCAGTTGTTTCCCATTGTACTTCCGTCTTGTGAAGTCTTCCACATACTCGAAGTCACCAAAGGCCCAAGCCAGAAGGTATGTGCTCATAATCGGCGTGGTGTCAAAAGAAACCACCTTCTTTCCATCCTTGCTCTTCTTAGTCTCCTTCTCGGGCATATTGCTGAGCGCAACCTGGTCCTCCGGGATTTCGATTTCGAAGTCGAAAGTAGCCTTGAGAGCGGGCTCATCAAAACATGGAAACGCTCTTCGTGCGTCACAACTCTCAAACTGAGTGCTGTACATGTAGTGATACTCATCATCTTTGGGAACAGACTTTGCGGCAGGCACTACTGGCTTGTATTTTGACCTGTAAAATCCTGCCATAGCGTTGTTGACGGTACCGGTGAAGTGAATTTCTAGAACTGCGTGGCCGCTCGGGGGAATGGTTGAAGGAAACCCAAGGATAGCCCGGTGAGACTTTTCATTATACGAGATGTTTGACGCAGTCACACTTTGTTCTGCTTTTGCGTGGTTCGTGGCGATGCTTGCTTCTTGTACCTTGAGCTGGAGAGTGTTTAATGTGATCTCCTTGACCTCTCCTTTCACGTCAACATGGATCTTAACAATGCCTTTGTAGCCCCAAGAACCACCAGACTCGATGTCGAAAATAGAGATTTCATAATGGGAAGGTTTGACTCTGCTTTGCAGTCAGCCGGAAGTCCCCTTCTTGGGGATTGGAAGTATAATAAGTGCTAAGTGAGCCATGTCTTTCAGAATCACTAGTAAGGGGAAAGGTACACATACGCCGTGGGTAGAACATCTCGGTTAGAAGACAACATTGCTACAATCGCGTCTGAACACAAATATGTTGTCTGAAGGACGGTTGAACTACCAAACGAGGGGTATTGTTGTTTACTGCGGGGAAAGGGTCCAGCAAAAGAAGGGAAGAATCTTAGGGAGGAAGCAGTAAGGATTTTATACTGGAGTAATCAACATAAGAAGGTAGTCCACTCGTACAAGTGTTGCAACAAACTGCACTGATACCAGGGCTTTACGCCTGCGTATTCCGGGAAGGAGCTCAGTTCCCAGAGGCACTTCTCCTTCTGAAAGCTCGACTCAAGGAGATGTTTAAGAGTTTGTACCGCAGTTGCATTCGCTTCGGCCTGGCGTCTCTTCGTATTCTATAGATTCGTTGAGTTACGACACGAAAGCGATAGGAAGCTCAGCAGTTTCCTATGTGCTATAATACCATCTTAGTGCTTACTGCGTCTACCCAAAACTTCCTATGGAGGTCCCCCATTGGCGCCATTGCGCGCGGACTCCATTATGTGCCCAATCTCGCTATCGTCATAACCGTATAATCGCGTTGAGGCAGGGTATCCTCAACTCCCGTTTTCCACTTATGCTCTTCGCCCATTCCAAGCCTAGGCCACTCCAATCCGGTCTTGATCTTAATCTCCTTCCGACTTGTTCCGTTGTCGCACCAAGCAAAGCCCCAGTAGTAGCATTGAGGGTAGAGAGTGCTACCGATACTGTATTTTTTAGTGCACTTTGTAGTGCACTAGAGTTATCCAAAGGTGCTGCAGGAGGATTGTATGTTGCGGATAGATGCCGAGGCTCGAACCAATCCGCTTTGAAATCAAAAAGAGCGAAGACGAGTACCGCCAGTAGGAGAGAACAGTAAACACAAGGTCGATTAAGAAAGTATGTTGCGGAGAGAAAGAGAAGGAGGTAGAGAGGGGAAGCGTCGGATCTATTTAGAACAATGATATTAGTTTCTTGCTTTGAAGGATCGACAAAGACTTACAAGAAGAACAGTACGGGCATCCAACCCCGGAGGCAGAACATCTTCGCAATAAAATCAGACTAGCGTTGTCGTGTTGCTGTGAACCATACACTACTTGCAAGCTTATGGTAGTGGCGTTACAAGCGACAGTGGTATTGCTGCTGCCAGTGTTGCGATTCTGATACTCCTTGAAGGCTCGCGCAGTTCTCAGAATGCGGGATAGCTGTAGTACACTCGGCCAGAAGACTTCTAAAATCTATGGTGGCAGACACAAGCGTCACTTGTTCTCATAAAGAAAGTTGAAGATCGTCCCGCCTGAGTGGTTGTCGCCGCAGGGCTGAGAAATAGAAAGGGGCTGCAAACGTCAGTCGTAGCTTTTGTCTTTAAACTAACGACAAGAAATATCAAGCAAAGGCTATCGTCGCGAGAACATCAAACTACATCGCTAGTAATAAATGCCTCAATCTCTCTCCTGTCTTCCAAAGACTAATGTCGTAACCCTTCTTGTAAATATGACTGCAAAACTTCGATACGAATTCTTCGTCTTCGTACTTCTCATTTTCTTGATATGTAGTGATTGTTCATAAGTGTTCATAAAATTTATGCTTTTCATTATTAAACACCTTTGGCAGATCGTAACGAAGCTGAATTCCCACTTCAATAGCAGCTTGGTGATTTCATCGGTCGAACTTAAGTTCACTGGACCATACTCCATTACCCTTCGGTTGTTGGTAGGATCTATCCATCCTGAATAATAGATCTTTTGACTCGTACACATGACCTGACCCTTGAGCCATCGAGCTTCCATATCTATATAAACTGGTATTCTTCCGTAATTTATCATCTCTTTCTACTCACTCGTCAACCTCCTTTCCTTTCACTTATCTTCCTTGAACATCATCAACCGCTTTTCCAACCGCTCAACTGGTCTTTATTTGTTTATTAGTCTGAACTCCGTCTCGACAACTGAAAGCCCCAGTTTCTTCCTCTGAATATCTGATCACACTTGTGTTCCCCTTGTCTTTTCGAGTGATCTCCGCTTCCGCTTCGTTCAACGGAGAGACGTGGGAAAGCTCGATTGTGAGCTTTCGAGTGACCATGCAGCAAAACTTTTCTCGAAAGAGAAAGCAGAATGAAGATTTGGATGGCGGCTACAAATCATCAGAGGAAGAAGTAGATGTCAGTGATGCTGAGTCTGGTTCCGATCATCAACTACTCAATAAGGTGGTCAAAGGCGCGAATTATGAGGAAGAAGATGGCTCAAGCGACAGTAATGACGACCAGGAAGATGACTATGATCCTAACTTTAGTCGGCATAGTGCTGAGACGGAGAGTTTTCCACCGTGTCCCGCCTACCACCCAGCTTTCAAGCGAGCGCAGGAGATCTACAGGTGGCTTTTTGATCATTTCCCAAGGGAACAAGTACTATCACTGAAGCAATCAAGACTTGAGTTACTCTGCAGTGAAGTGGAGAAATTATCCCCAATCCCCGAACCTGAGCCTCTCAAAATCGCTCTACTGGGAGAAGCTGGGAAGGGGAAATCGTCATTGCTTAATTCTCTTCTAGACAATATGAAACTTGCGAAAACGGTAGGCTCCTTCGGTCTCGGTTTTCTTACATATTGACTTACTTCCACAGGGCGCTTCTGGAAAGAGTGAAACCACTGTAGCCACCGAATACCGACATCCTTTCAAATGGCAAACCTTGGAGTTTGCCGCTGAAATTACATTCTTAAGCATGTCGGCCATTGAGGACTTGCTTCTTGACCATGTAAAAGACTACCAGGCTTGGTATTTTTATCGTGACGAAGCTTGGGACGTTGACTCCGTTAAAGAACACGAGAGCAAAGCCCGAACCACACTGGAAGTTCTTCGTGAAATGCTTCACCATACACCCGACTTTGCTTCGGCACAAACAACCCATACCTGGTTCAAGGAGAACTATGATCCTGAGGAGGCGGCTTCAACCCTGGTTACTTTGTGTAAACAGCTGATTGCCAAGTATTCACAGACTGCGGAAAAATCATTTCAACACTTCGAGGCGAGCTCCACTTCAAAACTTCGAAAAGCGCTTGCTCCATTCACCACATCTAAATCCGTTCATCGAAATCTCACCTCGCCCGCGGCATTATGGCCGCTTGTTGACACAGTCAGTGTTGGTATCAAAGGTGTGCGTTTCTTGGACCATCTCATCATCGCTGACCTTCCCGGACTCGACGATACTAATAGGGTCCGTGTCGCCACAACACAGGCATACCTGCAGAAATGCGATGTTGTTTGGACTATAGCGAACATGGATCGCGTTGTTTCAAGTGCTAGGCTTGCAGAAATGCTGGATAGAACGTTCGACCAACTTACATATGCTAATTCAAACCGCATTGCTGTAGTTTGCACCCATACGGATGATAAAATAGCCGGAGCACTAGATGATCTGAGGAAACGAGGGCACAACGTTAAAGCCGCAAAGGCACTGGAAAGAAGTGTGAAGGATATGAACAGCCGACTCACAAGGGAAAAAGCAAAGCTGGCTAAGGTGAAAACTAGCGATGAAAAAGTGCAGGTGCGAGACAAAATCGATGAAACCGAGTATGTTCGAAATCTTTGTGGGTACCGCATCATTGTTGACATAATATAGACTCCATATCGCTTCCATCAAATCGCAGTGAGTACCTTCGTTTATAGTTTGAACTCAGACTAATATATGAAGGATATTCAATATCACCGTGGCTATGCGTAATGCTGACATTCGAAATGAACTTCAAGATGAGTATGCAGACAAAGTTCCTGACCAACAAGCTTTAAAAGTTTTCTTCATTTCGAATACAGAGTACTCAAAATTCAAGAAGGAAGAAGACCCCCTTGCGGAGAACTTGACAATTGAGAACACTGGAGTTCCGGGACTTAGAGCATTCGCACTCTCCCTTATAGCGCCTCGTCTTGAAGTGATTTTTAGACGTTGTGTACGCAGGAACGCTGAGTCTATGCTTCTCTTGACGACAATGTGGTGCGCAAAAACATCCGTGCAACGACCAGAAGTCCTTCTTGCCAAGGTCACACAGCCGCGCGAAGAAGTTCATAAGATAATAAATGATTATTATCAGCAGGTTAGCGACTTGGTGAAATCTAACATAAAGTCCGTCCTCACCAAGAGTATGCCACATCTTATCGCTGAGGCGTACAAGCAACATGGGAAATACAAACAATGGCACTTTGGTTCTTACCAGGCATGGGTCAGAAACAATGGATCATACGAGACACCCAAACAGCCCCGTTGCTCTTGGAACGGCGACTTTCTCAAGCCCTTCCGCAAAGTGGTGGAGGGCCCATGTGCTTCGTACATTGAGGCCCGAGAGGTTCTTTCAAAGCCTTTCGAAAAGAAAATGAAAAGTTTACTGAGCAGCACATACGAAAGCATTCAAGACGAGCCAGAGGTCAAGATAAGCCCTAGCATGAAAGCGTTCGAGGGCTTCGTTACCACACTGTTGCACGCCCTGGATGACGAGTTCGTCGACGAAGCCACCAGGATCGCGAGAAAATTCAATGAGATGAAGCTTGCGGCTGTTACGGACGGTAGCGGTTCACACTTTGTAGCATCTATGGAGGGGACATACGAAAAAGCCAGGCAAGCACAAGTAATAAGGAGGAAATTGCAGCAAAGAGGTGGAATGGGAGTTTCGGCTCAATTTCAGCTCATCATCGACAGCAAGATTGGCAACGAGGGTCCGAACAATCCTTACGCTGTAACTCAAAAGCTGTTCTTGAAGGCGCTTGAGGATGATATCAAATCTTCAGCGTCTGCCACCGAGAAGCGGGTCAT
>Ga0160429_1002368_pt1 | contig 10003 bp, 6 predicted proteins | sample SolpanmetagenomR_FD_108199 | JGI IMG/M metagenome (GOLD analysis project Ga0160429, IMG submission 108199) | Solar panel surface microbial communities from Lawrence Berkeley National Laboratory, California, USA - R | ecosystem: Engineered > Built environment > Solar panel > Unclassified ... | reverse complement strand
GCCTCTTTCGAAAACACGGTAGGCGGTAATTGTTTTGGATCACCTACAAGAATACATTTTGCACATCCATATTTTAATGGAATCAATGCAGACATTTCAACGCACTGTGCAGCTTCATCGACCACGACAGTCTCGAATTCTACATTTAATGACTGAAAAAGTTCATGACCAGCTCCACTTAATGTCGCACAAATGACATGACTTTCTTCAATAATCTGCTGCTGTACTCGTTTCCTCTCAAGATCAGCTGCTCGTCCTGCCGCATTCTCTGCGTCCTTTGCAACGTCAATATGCGTTCCAAGATCATTTTTACGCTTACGTAACTGTTGGAATTCTTCTTGGAGTTTCGGCCGATCTTCTGACGGTGTTTTTTCATTGTCAAGTCTGGCACGCAAGTCATTTAATGCCTCGGATATCTTTTTATGCTCTGTCATTAAATTCATAGTACGCTCTCTTGCATTATTACCACCATTTGTTGCCCCCAACTTCTTATTGACCAACTCTTCGAGAGTTACATCAATGACGGCTGTATTAATGGCTTCACTTCGACCAAGACGTAATACGTTAATCTTCTTCTCCACACCTTTGATAGTCTTTATACCTGCCTTGAATCTCATGACAAGCTCGTCGACTGCTGCATTACTCGGTGCACAGACAAGTAGTTTCTTCACCATGCTGTCGCTTCCAGATGTGCCTGTACGAGATGGAATTGCCACGCTGTCATTTAAAAGTGCTCCAACGATAGCAACAATCGTTTTAGTCTTTCCAGATCCAGGTGGCCCTTGAATCAATGTAAATGCATCGTTATCGATGGCTGATCTAATAGCCTTGGCCTGGGCTTTGTTAACAGAATACGTTTCGATCAGTGGATCGAGTTGTCGATTGTTATATTCCAAGAGAGGAGATGGCCTAGCCTTGATAATCTCGTCACACAAGTCGTAGTATTGAAGACCTTCAATTGCACCATATTCTCGCTCGAGTGGTACAATAGACTGAACCTTTGAGGCATATATCACAGAATTAGGAGTTAGCATTGGCAATAATGGATTACGGGGAACGACACGATAAGTAATCTCGACAAGTTTGTTCTTCCGCTTGATACTATGTATCCTCGAAAGACAATGCGGTGCCTCGTGATCAACGGTAGGCTTCATCGAACGAGAAAAGAGAACAATGTCTCCTTCTGATAACGAGTATTCACGCAAGTCACCTTGTGAGATGCTTGCACCAATCTCGACAAAAGCATCAACGCTCATTCTGTTACTGATTTTGATCTCAAAAGGTTTTGAGGAATCTTCCTCGCGAGACTTGACGAACCCTTGCCATGCTTCAAGAGTCAAGAGAGGCTGGAATGTGTCTCGATATGCCTGAACGTGGCGGAATGAGTCTGAAACTTTTTGGAATTGCCACTCATTCGAGTTTGGAGGATATCCGCCAGTATGGAAATAATCCCAGCCAAGTATAATTTGGTGTAAAGTCGTCAAGTCTGGTTGTAATCGAGCACGCATGTCCTTTTTGGATCGTACTTGTCGAGTGATTTTGGTCGGCAATATCTTCATTTCCCTTTTCAAGCCAACAGCACCTGCAGCATCCTGCTTGACTACATCCTTCCTATTCGTCTTGACACTCGATCCAAATAATTCTGCGTCCAGTCCAGTTTCCTCGTCGTCGTCGTCATCTGCTTCGCTTTCGTCAGAAGATACCATGACACCTTGACCTCTATTACCGCCGCTGCTATCTTTACCCTCGACACCAATTCCTACTAGACCCGAACCAGCGTTGAGTGTTCCTGCTTGAGACTTTCTAGCAGCATTAATGATTGCTTGGTCTCTCTTCTTCTTTGCCTCTTGCGCTTCCTGGCGCTTCTTGAGAAATTCGCTTGTGGCCACCGATGTCTTTGCAAACGGAGCGGTTGGAGTTCTTGTCGCACTGATTGCACCAGTAGCCCGAAGTTTGTCAAGAGTGACACTCGAAGATGGTACAACTTTTGGGGTTGTTAGCCCTTCCGTTTGTTTATACGCTTTTTGACCTACGGCAGTCTTTGATTTCCAACTGTCAAGGTCAATCATAGTGTCGGTCCCAATTGGCTTGGAGACTTTAGTAGCGGAAGTCGACCGTGATGCGGAAGATCCAGCCCATGATTTTAAAACACTTTGCGTGGACGTTATTTGCTGCTTCGTAACCATCGGCCCTTCTGTAGCGAGCTCGGGAAGTGCACCTTTCAGAGTAGCTTTTTGATTATCTGACATCTTGTTCCTGATAGTATTGTTACAAATCTGCTCAAGAAAGGTAATCACTCCATCTGACAAACTCATATCAATCTCCTTGAGTCTACCAGCAAGCTTACAGGTCAGATCAACGGCTTTGTCAATCAAATATTCATCTCTTAATCTAAGCCACGATATAACATCTATAAGAATTGCAGCTGGACATTCAAGCAATCTTCTTTCCGTGTCAACCTGCGCTACATCCGTATTCCCGTCGGTATTAAATACACCTGAAATGATACTATAGAGATCAAAAGTCTGACTGGCAAAGTCCATGGCGTCCCTGCAGAACTCGGTCATTATTGCACGACCATGACCTGCAAGACTCCAATCTTCTGTAGACCTATATATCGATCCAATCACAACCCAGATCGCCTCCCACGCTACCTCGATCGCAGCAAGATCATCATAATCCAAGTTTCGACTCCGAAGAATACCATTTTCAGAATTACAAAGGGCTTGAAGAAAATCCGTTCCAAGCTTAATAACCATTACCGATGGCTGGAATACTTGAGCCCTTGCTATCGTTCGAAGAACATCTGCAAAAGCGTGTAATGATCTTGCAAAGAATTGGCGGATCAAAAAGGATATAGCATCTCGTCTGGAGCTTTCAGATGTCAGACTTCGAAGCAATGAAGCGGAAGCCTGTTGCACCTTTTGGTCTCCAGAAAATAAAAGGCCTAGCAAGCCCTCTGCCGTTTTAGCTACCGACATTAGCCTCTCAAGCGAACGTGCATCGAAATCCTGCATGCGTTCAAGCAATTCAACCAGATATCCCTGCTTCTCTTCCAGTCGCTCTGACCATTTCGGAAATTGCAATTCCACTGCCTTTTTTGGCTGTGCGGTGGTCAATTTTGTGGGTAATGGTTCTATAACCAGAATTCGACAAGTGCCGCTAATCAAAGCTCCTGCTAGACCGTCATCATTCGGCTTGACGCCACGGACGGTAGCCTTCCAGAGAGCCGTTGCTGCGGAGCTAGAGTCTGGCGATGGAGCAGTGTACATAGTCAGAGCCTGTCTATCAGTGGCAAGTTGCATGACATCAGAAGCTACTGCTTGTGATACGATATTCAGTGATTCTGCCCATAAACCGTGGTCAATCAGTTCTAGTTTCTCGATATTTTCCATCAATGCGGGAAGATGAGGTTTGAGTAGCTCCAGAAGGTCTGAAGTTGCTGTACCACCTGCAGGAGTCGCTTGTTGACACGCATCAAAGACTTGAGCATACACGTTAAAACCCTTTGATCGAAGGGTTTTTCGACTTTGCTCATGATACCCATTCTCTTGAAGCCTATTCCAAAAATGATGAAGTAGGGTACGACAAACCGGAGGTAGACTGCTTGGTTGGACCGATTTGATGAAAGCAGGTATCCATACAAGAAACTCTTCCAAGGATTGGCCTCCCACAACAGAACCCTGCTTAGCAGCTCTTTCAATATTTGGACTATTCAGGAATTGTTCAATGACAGTTTGTGGTGATATTGCCCCAAACGCATCCCAAACCTCCTTTGGAGCCTTTTCCAGAAGCAACCTGATGCTTTCAATTAGATCTTGAAAGCATATCGACTCGATTTGTGAATGGTCCAATGCTAGCCGGAAAATGTCCATGTCCATAGCTCGCAAGTGATGGGTGATGACATTTCGGTCTAATTTTTCAACTATCGTATGTACGCCCTGCCAAAAAGCTGGAAGAAATTCTTTCTCGAGAGACGTCATCTGTACCCGACGCATTGCCGCTGTTAGCTGTTCCTTGACAGCGCATTCAAACTCGATTCCCTTGACAAACCGCTTGAATTTATGCCATCCTCTCAACGCCCATCGTGAGTGTTCTTCTTTTGGGCTGAAAAGGAGTCTGGTAAGAGCTGGAGAGTATTCTGGGATATATATTTTCTGCTTTGTTTGGACTAGTCGGAAGGGCTCATCAAAATGTTCCGATAACAAATCTTCATTTTCAAGAAAGGGAACGCAATGCATAGCCTCGAAAAGGGCATACGTTGCTTCGTCAGACAATTGTGATATTCGTCGTTGTGAAGGATCTAATCCTAGCAGTGTCGATTTAGCAGAGTCTAGTCCTTTAGTGATCCGCTGATTGTTCATTTGATCAAATCGATCCATGAATGCTTGAACCAAATCATTGTCGTGTTGGGCTTCTAAATCTTGTCTCAATTGTCCACGACCTCTGTGATATTCGCGAACACATATATTGCATCTTGTCAATTGATTTTGCAAGTGCTGTTTGAGATCTGTCTGGTATGGCACCGCTTCTTCCCCGTCAAATGCTAGTATTTCCACAACCTCAACAAACAACTTTTTCCTCTCATTTACTTTTTCTATTCGCACAATCCTTTCTTTCTCCTCTTCATCACTCTCTATATAATCTTCTGGGAGATCTTCTTCATAATATACATTGAGGTTTTCTTCCGCTTTCTCCCTTGGACAGAACCAATGGACTGCAGGATCTACACGAATGAGTTCGCTGAAACATCAAGTTAGTCCGGAGATTGGAAGAATTGAAATGAATAAATTACCGGAGCTTGCTCACGAGTTCGGCCATTGTACGAAACTGAGTATGCTAAGATATAGTGTTGAATGCAGCGCAGTGATCTGCAGCTAGAACTTTGAGCGATCTTGTCTGCCATGGACATTGATTACCTAACATGCATAATAATGCATATCAGTCGCCCGAACCATGTTGAATCATGATGGCAAGCATATATGACCTTTACGTGAAAAAAATTACACCAGGTCTAGTGTATTTTATTTCTGGACGAATAATTCTGAGAAGATGACGCGAGAAACTTTACGCGAAATTTATCTACAGCACGCACTGTACTAGGAATTTCGAGCTATAAATAAGCTTCTTCTGAAATATACAAGGCAACGAGCGTAGATTTATTTTCCATTATTTGAGGTCTACCATGATCAGATATATTGTCAGTCTGCTGAATAAAGCAATTCGTTGGGAGCATTTGTGTTGTCCTTAATCGCACGTATTTTCGTTAATTAATGCCTACATACAAAATTCTGCTATACATTGTGATCTTGTACAAAATAATAATACAAGATGTTTATTACCGGGCCCACCCGTATTTAGAGTTCCCGTCAACCTTCTTTCAAATCTTGGAAAGCAAAAGCCGTGTGTTCTCCGTACCCGCCCCACGATCACGCTTTCCTCTTCTCAGCGACTTTTTGCTCCTTCCGCTTTGGGATCTATTCTTCAACTCAATTCTTTCCCAAAGCGTCATAGTCCGGTTTACGCTGACCCGTCATTGAAATCCACTTCACGTTCACACATTACCGTTCATATACTTTCTTTTGCTCGGCCTCGTGCCTGAAGCCATAAAACATGGCCAGCGAAATCACTGATGCCGATACTGCTCCTTCTCCAACCAACCTTGACGAGTCACTCAATGGGGCTGGCGATGCCCGGGGAAATAAGCGTCAGAGAACCTCAACGTCGGGCATTCAAGATGATGACGAAGATGATGAAAGTCTTCGCGAAAGACGAAAGATTGAGATCAAATTTATAAGCGACAAGTCGCGACGACACATTACGTTTTCGAAACGTAAAGCTGGTATCATGAAAAAGGTGTGTATTAGCTGCAAATGTTTAATGCGCCAGATAATTCAACTTTTGAGATATATGTACACATTATTAACACATACTCCCACTAGGCTTACGAGTTGTCTGTATTGACGGGTACCCAAGTTCTGTTATTGGTCGTGTCAGAGACTGGACTTGTTTACACATTTACTACCCCCAAATTACAACCATTAGTCACACGTTCAGATGGGAAGAACTTGATACAAGTATGTATACGATATGTATGTATTCTGCGACATGGATATTGATGCCAATATAATATAGAATTGTTTGAATGCACCAGAACCGGCGGATGGACATGCGGTGGATGGTGTCGAAACCGTTGTTGAGCCAGCTGAGGATGTTAAGCACAATCCTAACGCTGCTATGCCAATGATGTCAGGTCGTGCTCAATCAATATCTCAAACACCGTATATGTTACCTGACGATCAAGCTGCATTGCAATATCACCAAGCATATCTACAACAAGGCGCAGCCGGCTATCCCATGCCAACCCAGAACATACCTGTACAACGTCAGCAATAGTACAGATGAATATATATTTGACTCGTGTAGAACAATTGCACATGTAGAGATCAAATTAGGAGGACGATTATACAAACGATTGACGAAGAAAGTGCTGTGTTTTACGACATTTATGAATTATAAGAAAAAGAGCGGTTACCATTGTTTGAGGAAAGTTTCACATTTCAGAGAGGGACGGAAGAAATATGGTTGTTTGGTCATTATACTATTTTGTACTCTGTCAGTTGTGGCTTCACTGCTAATTCTTGTTGCATGCATATAAATCTATTCGTCATATATCATTGAAGGATACGTTATCTTTTCGTATTCCTGACTGAAAGAAATATTTGCCTGTTATACATACTTTTATCGGGACAATTGAGATATTTCATTGCACAATCATATGATTGACTGAGAGATTTCATTGCACAATCTTATCAACAAAAGCCTTTTCCAGCTCTCCAACTGCTTGTCTGAATGCTTCTACTTCTTGCCAACAGTCCAATGGCCGTTTTTCATTCGTTCTTAAGCACTGTATCAATTCACCTTTGACCTTATCTACTCTACCACTCGGTAATTCTATCTTTTTGCGAGACGCTAACTTTTGTCGCAAGTCTTGAATTTCTTTTTTGACACTTGCATGTGACCGTTCTCCATTCTGCCTGTCTGAATCTGAAGTAGAACCTGGTGACGAAGACTCTAATGAAAAGTCTTGCTCTGCGAAATGTTGCGATTCCATATCTCTTATCTTGGTCAATTCAGAGTGAAGTTTATTAGCGACTTGAAGTTCTATCGTGCGGGCTCGGGAAGAATCGGTCTAGTCGTATAGATCAATATCGCAACAATCCCTCTGAATATCTCGAGGGAAGACTTACATCGGGACTTTCTTGGAGTGAACTCAAGACTTGTTGTGAGAATCGGACGGGGCCTTGGCTAGAGAAATAAATTAAGTCTATGGATTAGGGCACGAATAGAATAGGAACATACGCTGTGAAAACATGTCGTGACGAATCCTGCGACTGGCTAGAGGTGGCGTTGCCCATCTTGTAGGACCAATGGCTGAAGAATCAATATGACAGTAATGCTCCAAGTCGACTATCTACGCGGAGGGATGTCACCAAATCTTTGCCAAGAAAATGTCAAGCATTTCGTCATTCAATTATTAGTGCAGATACGCTACACCGTATATTGATACTTCTGATGTTTGGACATGCAAACATCCTTACAAGGATGGCTGAGGAAGACATCGTGCAAGAATGGAACAGAGGAAAAGAAGAACGCTGAGGGAGAGCGGGAACAGGTTTCGAAAGTTGAAGATTCGATAGATGCACAGCAACTTTCCACCGACTCGACTAATGCTGGAGTACAAGTTGGTCTGACAGGACTCCATGAGGGAAGCGGCACAATAAATAGACCTACACATTCTAATGTGTCGATTATATCTTGCACGACAAAATCACAAGTGTCACAGCTACAGAAGATCAATTCCGTCCTTCTGCCAATTCCATATCCCAAAGCCTTTTATGACGAAATAGTCTCCGACCATGTTACCGCGTCAATTACGCTCATTGCAGTCTGGAATGACAATCGAGTCAGCGATAAAGTCATTGGCGGTATACGATGCCGTCTTCTGAATCATAACGCTAAAACACCCTTGACCAATTCGTCGACCTCTGCAAGTCAAGCAGTTTTGTCTCGTCTTCACGATTCGCTCACGTCATTCACATCATTGGATTTTGATGGTGAAATCGACAATGGAAAGTCCAATGGAGATAATGATTCAATTCTGTACATTTCCACACTAGCATTACTTTCACCGTATCGTGGAATGGGAATTGCGACATCTCTTTTAGAAATGGTCTGTAATCGGGCAAAAGAATTGTATGCAGTCAATCGCGTAGGCGCGCATGTTTGGTCTGAGAACGAGGAAGCTTTGAAGTGGTATTCTCAAAGGCAATTTCAAGTGCTGAAATGCGAAGAGGGTTATTACAAACGATTGCAGAAAAATAGTAAAGACGATGGATCATTCAAGAAGCAATCGGGAGATGCTGTAGTCGTCGTTCTTGACATTTGATTTGCCCATATATTGATGACGCCATGTGTAAATGTGAAGAGATTTCGATACAATGTATATACTGATGGACCCATCTATATGCGTACCAAGAAATGCTGTACATTCTGGTGATGATGCCATCGTGAACCCAAAAGCTCGAGCATTTTTGAAACCTGCCCCACCAGAAAAAAATGTTCGCTCGGTGTGAGGAGTGGGGGTTCTCTGCTCAATTGTACAACTGGCCGTGAACGCTTACGTTGCTGCGAAAAGCATTGCCGAAAGATTGTATTTGTGAAACAACAGGCAATGAATAGGGCTGTCGTCCAAAAGATCGCCGTATGCAGGTCTAACGCGGCACAAAAATCCGCTTGTCGTCGGCATCTATCCTCATTCGTACGACCAATTGCATTTTCTAACAAGACAACCGCCTCACATCACACACATATAACCTATAGAGCTTTCTCACTAACCACTAGGATGTCGTCTCCCACTTCTCAATCCACAAGAACCGAGAGCGATGCATTCGGCGAGATACAGGTCCCGTCGGAAAAGTACTGGGGAGCACAAACCGAGCGATCGTTGGAGAATTTCAAGATCAATCAACCACAAGATCGCATGCCTCCTCCTATAGTAAAAGCGTTCGGTATATTGAAGGGTGCTGCGGCAAAAGTGAACATTAAATTCGGACTTGGTACGTAGATGAACAATATCTTTAGACAGGAATCATTTTACCTGACGGAAGTCAAAGATCCAAACATTGGAAAAGCAATACAAGAAGCAGCATCGGAAGTGGCATCGTTGAAACTGGTGGACCACTTCCCATTGGTCGTGTGGCAGACGGGCTCAGGAACACAATCAAACATGAACGCCAATGAAGTTATATCAAATCGAGCAATTGAGATATTAGGAGGGACCATGGGATCTAAGAAGCCTGTACATCCGAATGATCACGTCAACATGTCAGCATCGTCCAACGATACATTCCCAACAGTCATGCATATCGCTGCTGTCTTGGAATTCGAAGAAGATCTTCTACCAGCACTACAAAGTTTGAAGAATTCATTGGACAAGAAACGACAACAATTTGATAAGATAATCAAGATTGGTCGAACACATCTACAAGATGCTACCCCTCTAACACTTGGTCAAGAATTCTCTGGCTATGTAACTCAACTAGAATATGGAATTGATCGAATTCAATCATGTCTACCCCGTTTGCGACATCTCGCACAAGGTGGAACAGCTGTTGGAACAGGTCTTAACACATTCAAAGGTTTCGCTGAAGACATAGCGGCAGAAGTCAGCAAAATGACGGGCCATAAATTCACCACTGCTCCCAACAAGTTCGAGGCCCTGGCGGCACATGATGCAATTGTCGAAGCTCATGGACAATTGAATGTACTGGCAACATCTCTCTTCAAGATCGCACAAGACATTAGATTCCTCGGTTCCGGGCCAAGATGTGGTCTTGGTGAGTTAAAGTTACCTGAGAATGAGCCGGGTTCGTCGATAATGCCGGGTAAAGTCAATCCTACACAATGCGAGAGTATGACCATGTTATGCTGTCAAGTTTTT
>Ga0160429_1002367_pt1 | contig 10004 bp, 4 predicted proteins | sample SolpanmetagenomR_FD_108199 | JGI IMG/M metagenome (GOLD analysis project Ga0160429, IMG submission 108199) | Solar panel surface microbial communities from Lawrence Berkeley National Laboratory, California, USA - R | ecosystem: Engineered > Built environment > Solar panel > Unclassified ... | reverse complement strand
ATCGTGCAAAGTTCGATCTCTTCTGCTCTAAGAATTCACTCAATGCTCGCTGACATTGATCAAGCTGTTCTCCAATAGTCTGTAATTTGGTCAAAGCATTGGAGTAGCCTATTACTCTCATAGCTCGTGGTTCTTCGTGTATATACATTAAGAACTTTCGGAATTCGCTATCTGTCTGTGAGAACTTGGCTGTCTCGCTCGGTAGAGCACCTTTGCCAAGTATAGGTTCTAGATAAATCCATTTGCGTTGCGCATGACAAAATTCATTCAAGATCTCATCGGTCGCCGACAACTTGGCATCCCATGCTTCGACCTGACTTGCAAAAGCCTGATAGAAAGGAGAATCATGCAAACTCCCCAACAGCGATCTATTGTCTCCGAGCTGAGTCAAAGTGTCTTTCCAGTCTTTTATGACATGCAGTGTATTGCCTTTGCTGTCGATAAAAGGATTAGAGCTCAGCATATTGGTAGACGCCCATTGTTGCAGATCCTGTAGCGCTTCTCGAATCGCAATTTCACCTTGCGCACGAGCATTGATATCTTTTACTCCAGCGGTATTTTGACGAATGTTCTCGCTGTGACTAAGGAGATCCCCGAAGGTGAGAGATGACATGGTCACGCTTGCAGGCATACCGATCAGCTTCAAAGCTTCAATCCAGTGCTCAGTACTCCAAGTATCTCCTCTCAGTAGCTTCAGAAGCGGTAATACACCTTTATACATTTCACATTCCCGCAAGATCTGTTGGACCAGTGGAGTGCGTGTCATGGACGATAATCGTTCTGTCCACCTCTTCAACGTCTCCTCAAAGCTTTGGTACTTACTTCTAAATGACATCCAATCTTCGCACATGACGGCAGACATATCAGACCGGAAATCTGCCATCAAGGCAAAGACTCCCTGGAAATCGGACAATTCTCTTGCTAACGCATCGACTCGATCTGTATTTGGCTTTTGAATCTTGAACTGTTCACAACTGAGGGAAATTTCTGTATTGGCTCCCTCGATGTCCTTGAATTCAGCTTGTAATTCGGTGATTCTGGTCATCGTTGCCGGATCGATAGCTGAGGTCGATTGGGTCATCAATAGTTGAATTTCAGACCACTTGATTTCGAAAATAGATAGCGAACTGAACATCATTTGGCATTTCTCTTCCACGATGCGCTTGAGTCCATCAATTTGCTCGTTAACAATCATATCGTGACTTTGTAATACAAGATCCAATTTGTCTGCTCGGTTGGAAACTCCAATGAAATCATGACCATAGCCCGTGACCGTTCTCAATAAGGTGTTATTCGCTTCGGCTAGGGTCATTTGTTCTTTCATCTGAGTTCGCTTAGCTTTGATCTCCTCGTATTTGATATTCATAGCTCCTATTTCTTGTAGAGACTTTACTTTCGACGTCAGCGTTACGATACTCTCCTCAACAAACTCATCCATATCCTCCAAAGTTGTGCTAATCTTGCCCTTCAACTCTGAAGTCAAGACTTCGAATAGTTTCTGCGATAATTCATCGACACTCTGCTTGAAGGAAACCAATGAAATCTCAAAGCAATCCACATTGATCGAACTAGGAATCTGTGAAGTGTCTCTACCTTTAGACTTGATAGCCTTGAAGTTCAGCTGCCAGTCTGCCGTTGTCACCAATGTTTCTCTAGCCAAAGCGGTCATGTCTACCATTCCTATAGAGATCCATTCTTGGTATTTTTCCGGTAGTTTTGCCAAAGACCGCAACAGAGTTTCCGCTTTCTCGTATGCCATTGCCACCGAAGCAGAGTTAATGTCTACAATAGGAGCAAAGTTTACTTTGTCTGACACACCCTTGAAGAGAAGGGGGATCGTTATGAACTTCTTCATTTCCTTATAGTACCGCGCTCGTATCTCCTCAAATGACGGCTTCAGTTGTACTCGCTGCTGAGCAAAGACGATTTCGATCCGAATAGTGGACAGTGACTCATGTAGCGCTTGTATACCAGTACGGTACTGCATATTTAGCGCCTTGTACAACTGGTGATCCCAGTGCATCTTCCAATTCAGCATGTTCTCCGCTTTGACTCCACTATTTTCGACCTCAGCCATCGTAACTCTAATAGACTGGAGGACATCCTTCCATTTGCTCGCGTCCTTCACCAGACTTATATCAAATAAGGTTTTCACCTGTGTGACAAGTGACTCATGAACGCTACGCAGTCGCGAATTCTCCGCGCTCAATCGGTCGGCGGATTCTTGTAATTTAGCTATACACTGTTCCACTTGATCGGTGTTCTGCCAGGTAATCATGCCGCCAGCGGCATTGTTCGTGGGATTTTTGATCACTGCTTCAAATTGCATAGCACGCTCCAAGAGCATCACTTTCTGGCTAGGAATTATTTGCTGATCGATAGTATTATAGAAATGAGCAATCTGCTTCAGAACGATACCATGTCGATAATACTCTCTAGCTGTTTCTAGATTCTTCTGCAGTTTGATTGGAACGGAATACCCCATAGATAACAGTTGTCGCACTTGTCGTAGTGCCATAATTACGGTATCACTATAATTCACTCTTAGCTTTCCGCTTCTGAGGTCAAGCTCCATGAGTTTCCCGTTCTTTTGAAACATTTCGTCGCTGCTTGATTCCGACATCATGAACTCCATATGCTGACACCATTTACTGAAATAGTCCGATTGCATTGTCTGAAGATCTCCAGATAAAGAACTCGACAAGATCTGATAGTCTTTGTAATTACCAACATCAGCTAAGAAGTTGCCAACAATGTTGTTCGTTTGCTCTAACTTTCAAAGTTGTCAATCTCGATACATACAGTAGAAACACATGTTACCTTATGACTCGCTTGTTGCATCCACGCAAGCTCAACGACTATGTTTTGCATGTCCGTTTGGTCTTTCTGAAATGGATAATCAGTATACGATGACCCATTGAGCAATATTTCATAAGTACCTTAAATCGAGAGCGCACTTCAACACCCATAGTCGCAACGGTTCTTATAAGATGTCCTAGCAGGATCTCCCTTTCCGTATTCATATTCCTTCTGACGTCATCCCTTTTGACCAGCTCTGCATACTGATTAATGACTCGAAGCAGTTGCATCGGCTGATCGGTCAGATTGTTCAGTATAGAGGATAACGCCCCAACTATGATGGGTGTATACGGCGCTATTTGCGCATCATAGCTTAATACCGCGTTCTGCAAAGTATACATAAGCACTTGATGGCTGAGAGTACTCTCTACTCACCTTCCAAGTTTCTTCGCCTCCGTTCCAGCATTGCGACCCTAGATCTTCGAAGATTTTCAGCGACCGATGTATCCGTTTCTCGGAATCGTCAGACTCGGTCAGCTCTGCGATCTGCTGATTCGACGCAAGGATGATTATAGCTTCTTGTAACCTCTTTGCCATTTGCTGAAACGCAGTGTCTGTATACGGCGGACCCCTCCAAGCATTAAAGGCAAACGAAGGCCAGAGTATGAACGTGAGGTTATTGAGGGTAGTAAGAAGCGTGGTAGCCGCAGCAAGACTGTTCCTCAATAGAATAACGCCTTCTTTGGTATTGATCCATATCTTGGCTCTATTTATTTTGTTGACCAGTGTCTGCGTTGTCAATGCTTCTATAATCATCAGTATTTGCGTCATTTGCGTTTGTTGCATCGGTGCGAAAGATTGCTGCCTCCAGATCTCGTCAAGGATATCTTGAGTCGTTTCTATGACCGGCACTAGATCACTGCCATTCGATCAAAGTCAGATATCGCGTAGAATATATAAGCTGTCATAGCTGGAATCAGCCTACCTCTCCTCTTTCCAAGCGATCTGGATTCGCTCCAACGCATCAGCAAAGAATAGACTTCGATCCTGTTTGACAATTGGTAAGCTAAATGGTCTATACCCTTCAATATTTCAATGTTTTACATCATTGCCGCGTTTCCATAGCGCAATTTCCGACTCGAGCGTACTTGTTTGCTTCTGAGCTAATTCTGTAATGATAGCATTAATTTTAGGATGAAGCGAGGCTGGAGTCAGAGTCAGAAGCGTCTGTAGAAGTGTAATGGGTGGTGGGGATATAGACATTTATGGCACGAGCAAAGTGCGCTGAGAGGGTGACTTGTACTCAGGTACACAAGAACAGTTGTCACTCAACAGAGAGCATCAACCAAGTACAACTATATATACTTTATCCTGATAGGGCAGTAATAAAATCATGACAGTACGATTGCCAATAACGTATCGAAGACTGATGGGAGGCAATCGTACTTGGATCTTGGAAAGATATGCTGGTTTTTCCAGATCCTTCCTGATCCCTAAGTCCAAATAGCTCACAGTAAGCGAATACTGTGCGGGAGGGCCATCACCTACAACAATAGTTTGCATCACACTCATATACTTCTTCAGCACTCATCTTAAAGCTGTATCTCCGGCCCCGTCGGAGACTTTCACATCGTGTTTAGGTTCGCAAGCTTTGCGATAGTCTTTCGGTATCTCCAATTCGAGTAACGCCATGAAAGTATCATACTATCATTTCGATCTTAGCAATTGATTTAGCATGCATATAAACATCATCCTACCTCACACAAGTCAGTATGCCCTTTGTAATGGTTTCGAGCACAACCTATTACAAGTCGCGATAAGTACAGCGCCAAATGAAGCGGAGGGTTTCCGTATAAGTATCAAAATCTTACCGGGTAAAGACAATGCGCGTTCATTGTATTTCACGCGGACATACTTTGCTTGCGTTTTAACTTTGCCATGAAATAACTCGAACATCAGGTTTGAGCCAAAGCCTGGCCAGCGATTGTCATGAAGGCCAAGAGCCGGAATGATTGGCCCAATTGTAGAATCATGGCCACTAATCAGTATCTCTTCAGAGGCAAAATCACAGACATGCTAGGGCCGAAGCAGCTTACCTGAAGATGCAAAACTTCTCTTTGGATTCTCGCAAACGGGCGCGTATCGTTGATAGAAAACGACCGCTCGTGATCTGACGGAGCTCTTGAGAGTCGTCATGACCTCCAAACCACTGAAGCAATCAGGTCAATAATAGGTTTGGTAACCCGCGTCGCAGATAATCAAAAGGTTACCAAGTCCCTTTGAACAATCTCAAGCGTTTCCAGATCTTCATCTGTTATATTAGGGTTATGAGGTCGTCCCGCTGCAGTCCTACAGAAGGAGGCATCGCAGAGACCAGTGACTTCTTTGAGATCTAGATTCAGTTTGTCTCGCAATGTATCTGTGACATAATAAGTATTGGACATTTTCATCGCGCAGGGTAATATACCTATCTTCGGTCTGTGTTTCTTCCACATCATCTCACTATACATTTTCTTGAGTTCAGCCCATCTGCCGCATGTCTGGTCCGCATACATATCCTCCTCATTGTCTGCCTTGATATGTATATCCGGGATCTGTTGGCCTGGGTATAAAGATCTCACTACCGCTTGTAATGACTAGGAAGAACCTGTAAGCTAAATAAGCTCGGAAATAAAAGTGAGATCGTGACGCTGGTCACAAACTCCAATGCTTGTAGGTAAGAACAGCCAAATCTACACCTCACCGTTTGTGCAAGATAGTATATCTGTTGTGTCGATTCTATATAGAAATTCTCACCTGGATCGTCCGAGGGTAATTTGTGCTTCGTAAATATAATTCGTCTGTATTCTTGCCAATCCATCCATTATAGTACATTCGCATCCGCTCGCCAAGCATTTCAAGATTTGTAGCCCCTTGTTGCGTCAATTCACCGCCTCTCACATTCCAGTCCGGTGGGGGTATAATAGGCGTTCTTTCCCCATGTCGATGGATCAAAATCAGTCTTTGCAATTCAAGATCTGCAGGCGTGAATATCGGTGGTGGTGGAGTCTTGTATAAACATGAAGTTTGCGTTGGTGAGGAGACAGAGCGTGGCATGAAGAAATGTACAAGGGCTATAGAAGAAACAGGTGTTGAACTTTTGAACTTGGTAAACGATTTATCCTCAGATATTCCCAGAGGGCCAAATTCGAAATGAGTGGCTTTTTGAGTGACAGTGAAGATAGTAATAAGCGGAGAAGATACGATTGCAGGATACTAGTTCAAGACAGGTACTGCCAAGGTCAAAGCGCGACATCTTGCTACTTCACTTTGTGATATGTGATATATGATATGTGATATGTGATATATGATATAGCATATAACTTATCTTTGTCAATATGATCCTGCCAGTACTTTAGAATATAGGTACTCTGGAAGCTGATGTAGGCCTTTACCGAATCTTCCAGCACTTGAAGGAAGGTAGAATAACACGTCACACAAAAGGACCACGTCACCCTTTTATCCTTTCGCATCATTCAAAACTTAGACCCTGATGTGAAAACGAACTTATATACAATATATCAATACCCCATGATTATACACCACAAGAAAACCTCATCTTACCAATTTCGGAAGATTCAACATTCTCAATACAGACCAACGGACCCAATTGCAATACCGTTCATCACATGCATCGTAATTGGACTTGCATTCATCGCATACAAATCATTCGACAAAATACAGTATTTCACACACACTTTACCACCTCAGACTTATACGTAAGATGCACATCTCCACTATCTAGATCTTACTAACATGTTGAATAGATATGATTCATATCCAACCGCCAGACATCATCTCTGGTTCGATTTTGTTGGAGCTATACTAGGACTTATCCTTCAATTTAGCTCGGTCATGCTGGCAGTTTTCGACGTTGATAGACACTTACGTTCAATAATACGAGTGCAAACAGTCAGCTTTATCATTACTTCTTTCCTCTCGCTGAAGAATGTATTGACTCGATTGGATTTAAGAAGTGCAGCTCATGTTCAGCAGATCATTTGGGAAGGAGAACGCTTAAATCAAGACAGAATCCTTTATGGGCTAATTGAAATAATTGACAATGGCATTGCAAGGTATGTAAGTGAATTTGTTACTCTTTACAACTACTGGATCATTCCACCTTTGGTGATTTCCGCGTGTGGATTGGTCGTCATTTACCTACTCAAAAGAGTCTACTATCGTTGGCGGAAAGCACGTCCAGTAGCATTGGAAAATATACAAATAGATATATAATTCTCGATGAAGTAAATGTGTAAATGTGTATTTCTATGCATATGTGTTATCATTACGACATGCTTGGACAAGCTGAAGATCATGTGTGATAGAATCACAACGAATCTGATTTGACTATCATGGCACTGTGGTATTAATCGATGTTCTACATATAGGTATCCGGTATTGTGAAGAAGCAGAAGGCTTAGAAGGAAGAGCTGAATGTGATCTCGTGTTCAGTTTCAAACGAGCACATCATAATTGAAGCAAAGTATATGTCATGTATTTTCGAATTTATTGAATGGAGAGTGTACCAGTAGGTCTATCCAAGCACAGGGAAATGCACACTTTTCACAGCTTTCATGAATTTGTTACTCAAACCTTTGGCCACTGTCGGCAACCAGGATCCCGCAATAGACGGCAAATCCGATACACGGTTGTGCTTCCATTTTTCTTTTGTGGTCGTTTTGATCAAGTTCCATGCACCTACTTTCGTCACGAAGCGTATGCTTAGATCGACTGCAGACATAGTATTGCATCCCAAAGCATCTCTGTCTTTCTGATCGCTCAGTCCATTAAGATTCTGGAAATCATTGATTGCCGACATCTGTTTCTCTACTTCGAGAAGCCAGGGAAGCAATTTGATGACCCATTCTTGTAGAGCCAGATGAGGTTTGGCCAATATTTGCTTGGTAATATTCTGCACTATTTCTTTGAATATGAACACATTTCGCATCTCAGTGTCTCCTATCAAAGCCGCAAGGAGCCTCCGAACGTCCTCTATATCGGGCACTTCTACGTATGCTACACCAGGCAGTATCAGCGGTTGCATTTCCGTTCTCGAGAAGTGAATGAACCATTTGCTGAAAGCGGGGCAAAATGGGTGGTGGAGGAGCTGATCAGCGAGCCACATCAATTGTGAGTAGACTGCACATTTTTCCAGTCTAGTCAATGGTTTGTGTTGCTGACTCTCGGGCTTCATCATGAATTCAGGCGGAGCATATGAGGCGAATGATACGGGCTCTTGTCTAATTTGGGCGTTTGCAGCGTTGATGCGTACAATATTATTGTTGTGATCATTGTCGAAGACATCGAGGAATAGCAATACGTTATTCGTTTCCCGCCCCTCCGCATTCGTCGTGTCGTCTTTATAATAAGCCTTCGCAGCTTGAATCGCCAGACTCTCCTCACGATGGCCGAATCGCAAACGCTGCAAGAAAAATTCATACTGACCCTCGTACCTGAAAGATGCATACATGGGCAACAGCATAGCTGGATTATCATGGCGAAGGTTCATCATGTCGGTCTTTGGGCTGTTATCGATGGGCTCGAACTCAACTTGCTGTTTAAGTTTCCTCGTGACCAGTAACTGAACCCAAAATTGAAACTCTTGATCTTCACCGGCTTTCTGACCGAAATACAAACGTTGAAAAATGGTGCGTAATTTGGGACCGGCTTCACTAAAGCTCAGTAGAGTGCATTGCTTGTATGTTGTCTGAAATCTGAAGAATCCAATAATCATGTTCAACTTGAGTATCGGAGGATACCATTCAATCGCCCTGAGTAAAATTGGTCCAATTTTGCTGTAAGCAGATTCAAAGGGAAACCACGATAACTTGATATTAGCGACGCTATCTAGTAGCTTCTGCATATCCTCCTTGAATTCGGATGCTAATTCTCTACCTCTTTCGTCGGCATCTTGCGGTATTTCCCCTCCAGAATGGCAATATCTTTGAACATGTACGGCGTACTGTAAGAAACTGGTCAAGGTCGGTATCGCGCCTATCAAGGCAGTCATTGCAGCTTGACTATCTGATGCAGCAGCTTTGAGTCTTGTTGGGCTCATTCCATTCTTTACAAATCCACGCTTGTTTAAAAGCGGCAACGTATCGAGAAACCTATTTATCTCTACAGATTTACCTTGTTGAATAGGGCCTGGCTCTGGTGGGTCTTTTCTCTTCTCACCAATCTCCTTGTAGAAAGTCTCAAATAATTCTGCGTCTTGATGAAATGTAGATAATACATCAGGCTCCTCACCAACTTCTTCTTCATATAAATCCATCTGAATCTTGAGTTTCCTTATGTTCTCTTCACGAAACAAAGGACTGCTCTTAATTGGCACCCAGTCGGTCTTTTCAGTGTTGCTATGCATCTCCGTATTTTTGAATTGTTCCTGCCATTGCTTAATTGCAACCTCCATTAGTTGCGCTATTCGATGATATATGTTCCTTTTAATTTCAGCTGCAGTCTTTTTCTTTATCTGCTTCTTTAACATGGCGTTGTCTATTTCGTGCTCTATTTCTATGCCTCTATTGTGTCTATTACGCACGTAATCTAAAAGTCTTGTTGCTCCCCATCCTACGAGTAGTCCTCCAACTCCTATCACTGCTCCATTTGTATCAATTCGGAAGCCGTCTTTTTCTTTTATCGTGAGTGTGGTTGTATTTGTTGTTATTTTCTCGTTACTCTTTGTCTCTCCGTGTGTTAGTGTACATACGGTAGCGATTATTAGTGCAACAGGAATTCTCATAAGGTTGTTTATTGTTTTGTGAAGTTGTTGTTTCGATTATTGAGTATCTTTATTCTCAATATACGTGAAGATGATGCTGGGATTTTCAATGTTAATGATTTGTCTGGAAGTGTATATTGTTGTTTCTGTTTACTTACGAGTTGATAGTAATATGTATCTGTTATATGTCTAGTGTTTCTAGCCGTTATCTATTATATTTGTAGTGTTTTATTGTATATATGTTCTATCTATGTTATTTTTCAACCAGTGATGTTATGTTGCTGTTATCTCTGTTTGTTGTTCTCTGTATGCTGATGTCTCCTCTACATATAGTGAATGCCAGTGGACGTGTAGGGCGACGTAGTACTTTACTTCTCTTTGACGCCCTTGTCGCAAAGTAAGCACAGTCAGCAAAAAGACAAAAACACAAAAACACAAATCT
>Ga0160429_1002366_pt1 | contig 10012 bp, 6 predicted proteins | sample SolpanmetagenomR_FD_108199 | JGI IMG/M metagenome (GOLD analysis project Ga0160429, IMG submission 108199) | Solar panel surface microbial communities from Lawrence Berkeley National Laboratory, California, USA - R | ecosystem: Engineered > Built environment > Solar panel > Unclassified ... | reverse complement strand
TACCACTGATCTGACGCATATCTCCTGCCAAAGCACTCAGTAAAGAGGATTTCCCACATGCAACGTGGCCTATAACTGCGACAAGCTCGTCACGTTTTACAGTCAAATTGATATTACTAATTTCGAATGGCGGTTCGATGGTTGTAGTCTTTTCTTCCAACGAATCCGTAGTCTTTGTTTCTGCGGACAGTGTCTCTTCCCATGTAAATGCAGCATTATTTATATCAATAGCGTCGACTGCCTCGAGATCTTTCTGTATTGTATGTTTCCAATCTTCAGCAAGTAGAAACTCCTCGATTCTTTTGATGGAAACGTACGCATCGATATCTCCAGTCACTGCAAGCGTAAGTTGAACCAAATTAATTCTTAATCCTTCGAAAAGCCCTAAACTTGAAAAGATTCTTGCTGCAGGTAAATTATTCTGCGTCAAAAAGTAGGTGATAAACGCCAACATTGCACCTATTGTTGGTAAAGCAAACATTACAGAAAGAAGTGCTGTATTTATCGTTAAAATCAATTGTGTCTTTGTAATTTCGGCTTTTCTATATCCTTCTAGTCGCTTTAAAACGCTTTTCTGTAAACCAAAAAACTTTACGAATCGCATGTTTCCAAATACTTCTTGACATAAAGTAATCCTTTGATCAGTGATTACATTTATTTTTGTCCTTCTCCTAGCCAAGACGTTTACGATATGACCAAACATTGGAACTAATACGACGATAGGAGCATATCCTGCCAAGGAACTATATCCCAAGTTGATAAGTAACAAGATCAAGGTCAAAATCAAAGCATATGGAGAAGCCCAAGTACTTTGAATTTGAAAACATGCAGTATCTACTCTAGCAGCATGAACAGACATTAAATTTATAATCTCTCCGTTTGACCACCCTTTTGACGAAGAGCTACGAGTTTCAATTCTCTTTGTGATCATCTTGATGAACCAGTTTTTTTCTTCTTCACTTCCTTGAACAAGATCTGCGGGTTTGTTTTGTCCAGCCCTAGCTCGTCCGGAAATCGTCATGGCTTTTTCGAAAATTGCAGAAATCAACGCAGCACGAGCTTGTCCACCTTGAAGAAGCATTTGATAAAATGCATGACTAGTAGCGAGTCTTTGGAAAAACTGAACCAAAACTAGACCAATTATTATACCGATTCCTTTTCCTATCGGTGGAGGTTTAGTTCCTGGTGCAGCACCCGGTTGTCTGGCGTCATATGCATCTTGAGCATATTCCACAACAAACCTTAGGATGAAAGGTTGCATTACTTGACCTGTAATTGCCAAGAATTGATACAACGCGCCAAGCCAAGTTTGTTTTTTGGTCGTATCATAAAGAGCATATAACAAAGGATGTTTCTGACCCTTTTCTGTTCTGGTTTTGAAACTAGATTGGAGTTTTTGGACAAGAATGTCAACATCGCGCTTTGGATTGATCTTCCAAACATCATTTTCTTCAAGTGGTCGTCGATAACCTGAACGAATCAAAGGCGATATCCACGAAAAGGTAAGTTTACTCCAGAAGGAAGCTTTATATTCACGAGATACTTCTCTCTCGTTTGAGATCGGTGATGGTTCATGTTTGAAGATGTTGAATTTCGAAAAACGACCGGACCTATTCGATTTGAGTGGCGCTACAGCTATTTTTGTGTCGGATTTTAGAGATGAAGCACTCGAGATATTAGTAGATTGTTCTCTCGCAGATGTTGAAGATCTACTTGGCTGGAGATCATCTACTTGTTGTTGTGGTTGTGATTGTATACTTTCCGGCTGAAAAACATGTTCAAGTGGAGCAGCCATACTCGAAACCGAATCTTGTGCGACCGTTGGAGATAAGGTTTTATTATACACTTTCAGATTTGTCAAAAGTATTTCGAATCAAGATTCAATCACCTGCAAATCCACATCTTTACGTAGTAATCACAGAGTAGAAAAGCAGGGTAAGCCTGGTCCTTCCAGTTGAATGGACAGACAATTCTTTATCCTAATTACAATTGTATCGAATACCTCACCTCAAAACATTGGAAAAGTTTTTACCCCAGATATTGTATTTGTTGGTGATCTAAAAATATGAAACATTCCAATTTCATTTGAAGTGACGGAAACCATATTTCTCTAGATATGTTGTTGGTGGCGGAAGTAGTTTCATTTTCCGACTTAACCACATCAGGAAGAGTTGGTTCTACGGACATGATTTCATGATACACTGACATAGCTATGATTTTGAAATAGTATATAATTCTTTTAGTACAAATATATATTATAATTAAATACAAATTAAAAGTATAAATAATCAAACACAAATTGTAAATCGTGGGGGCACTGATGTGTTTAAAACATATCAGAATAATATATCCGGCTAATAATCCTTCTGACACTGTCGCCAATTCTCGTCGGTTACAGATCTTCATATTTTGATTACGATAGGTGCAAATGCAACGTGTCTGTTCTGTTTGATCTTCAACATAGCTTTGCTCTTTAATGCCAAGACATGCATCAAGGCATTGGCAGCAACATCTCTTTTCATACTTGATGGTGGTAGAATTTCTTCAAACTCGACAAACTTGGTCCGATCATCAGTTGGATTCTCATCATCAATATTGGTATATTTGAGGTCGATTTCTCTTTTGACAAAGGTCAAAAACTCGTTCAAGATTGTCGCGTGTTGTGAATTTTGAGAGTTGTATGTTGGAATCGCAAGTCTTCCATCATGTCCGGTGAGATCGGCGTCATTGTGCCCCATAGAAAGATGAAAGGAGTCCTCTATACCATCTACAACGGGAAAATATGTATCGCGATGGACCGAACTTTGGACGCCTGAACGACTACTATGACGGATGTATGGAGGATTCTGTCCTTCCACAGAACTGAAACCTCTTCCTATCCCTACATGATCATAGACTGATCCTGCGCGCACACTGGGTTGCACAGATCCTTGACGGGAACTATTGCGCTGGAGGTTCCAAGGAGCTTGTGAAGATCGACGTTCTAAAGAGGGGGTAAATCCTTGACGGACAATTTCCATTGTCTGATGATCAACATCATTCATTTGTGGATCATCAAGGCCTACATCTTGTGCAAGATCATCTGCACGACCGATTTCATCTTCATTGTTATCCAAACGTTGACGAATCCTTCTTTCATCTAGACCTTCACCTTCATCTCCATCAATTTCTCGATGACTCCTTTTTGGTGAAGTGGCAATTGTTGCTCGACCATGTCTTGTCTTTGCAGCATCAATAATCTTGTCAATACTGAATATTCGCAGATTTAATGGAAGATTCTGATGATCCAGATTTGATGAAATGCCAAATAATCCCGAAAATGTAACCCAAGTCCGGGCATTACTTTTTCCTTCAGCAATTCCTCTATTAATGAACCTTGCTGGAGCCTCATTGGTCATGCTTTGAACATATTGATTAGCCCAATGAGTAAACATTGTACTATCCATTTCTGGATTGGCATCAATCTGCGATGCTGGACGGCGGACTTGTCTAGCTTGCACAACATCCACAACTTCTGTTGAGGAGGATGTTTCAGACCCAATATCGTTTTCATCATCTGCTGGTGGCTGCTGTCCATCAGCCTGGGGTCGGTCAAAAGGTTGGGCATCATTATATAATTGTTGCTGTGTATCATGATTGATTGAAGGCAAATCCAGATCAGGGTTATGGTCCTTTGCTCGAGTCATTAATATGTAACAGAAGAAATTTGAGTAATTTGTGACCTACATTATTAACAATCTGTCGCATCGACTCAACATTATTCCCATCATAATTCATTACATCATCTTGAGTTATAGCAATCTCATTGTTCTGATGTACGTCAATGGGGTCAATACCAAGGTCGAGATGAGCTTCCAGTTCACCGACAGATTCAATCCGCGGTACAGATTCATATCTGATGTTTCTATTCAAATTGACACTGCTATCTCTTCTTGAATGACCAGATTTATTTGATCCAACAACAGAGAATGCATCCATCATAGGTTCAAAATACTGAGATGTAGCGTCAATTGGTGACAAACCACTTACTTGACTCTCAATACTCAACAAGCAAGAATCCTGCATGTCGGAACCAGTAATATTCCCAAAAGTCATGTCAAAATCAGATAAACCCATATTCAGAGACATTTCAAGAGAAAACGATGGATCATCTTGTAATGTAATCTGTTCAGATCTTACAGCATGGCTTTCTGTTGTTGTTGATGAGTTGATTGAAGATCGAAGAATTGACATACTATTCCTGACTTGAGATCGAACATTTTCCGCGTCGTGGAGTACAAATCCACATTGATCAGAATAAACCCTTGTTACACCAAAGCTGTATAATATGAATAAGCATTTCTACGATTCCTTGGATTGGATAATAGAGCAGTACTAACAGAAGATTACTTTGAGTTCGAAGTGCTAATGGTGTTGATGTATTCGTAATTGTCTTGCATGCCTTTGGTACATCTACATTCAAGATTTCACTCTTTTGTATCTTTCTCCGTCCCGCTGATGTTCCTAAGGTTGCCACTAACCTGAGACATGATGAGGATCAATCTAGAATGGATAAACAAAATCAATATATACCAGACTGTCGCAACACCATGTTCTGTCTTGGTCAGTACTGTATGAACGCAAGTCAGTAACGGTAACAATGCAGAGAGGATTGACCACGTACAATCATGTGAATAGAACATGTTTATAAGCCTGTTTGGGGACTGAAATATTGGAGCGATGGTGTTGATCAGTCCATCTATAAATATATGGACGTAGCATGACGCGTATAATAAACACGCGCACGTGTTTGAAGTGAAACTCATGACCAATACAGCAAGTGAAGTGGAAAATCGTGCTTTCGGGAAATGTAAAAGTGTAAATTGACATGAGAGAAAAGTAAATTACATGAAACAACAAGACCAAACAACAATCTGTTTATACACAAACGACTGATATAAATGCGTACTGACACAATTATTATGAAAGGGCATCTTGAAAATAAAAGCATCTATCATATATAAACACAGATGTGAATATATATCATAAGAAACAACGACATTACAAGAATCGGCATACCAATCTAGCATATCTGAGAACGGATATAATCCACAATCATCTCAGGTCTTGTGTGATTTGTCGTGAATGACGTGTTCATATAAAGTATACCGCATATTGAAGAGCCTTTCCAATCCTAGGAACACTGCTGTCAACTGTGACGTATACTGTTATTAAGTGTGACCCACGATAGTCCAGAGAATTCTGCCACACTCTATAATCTTTTTTGCACTCATATTCTCAGGCTGCTGTGTTTGACATCTTTCCAATTGCTGTGTTTACGATCTGCGTCTTTTATAGTACACAATTTCCCATGTTGATCATTGATATATTAGTAGAGAATGCTAAAGTCCTTCTTTACTAGAATTTGCTGCTTTCATTTCCATTCCTTTTCTATCGTCCATACCGTATGAGTCTCAATTGATATAAACACTCCCAATGATATACTTTTACACCTTGTCAGTGTTCTTTGTCATGTTTACTGACTTCTCTTCTGTCTTAATTCTTCCACTTTTCTCTCCAATTCCGTTCTACTTGTAATTAATCTTGCTTTTTGCATTTCCAACATCTTTATTTGCTCTTCAGAGGTCAATTGTGAAATCTGTCTATATGTCTAGTATGTCTATTAGTCATGACGATGAGAAAACACAATTCAGACAAAGTTCGAATAGAAAAAATTGAAAATTTACCTGACGAATCTCATTATCCGTTTTGATTCCGGCACCGAGATATGCACCAGCAGCAGTAATTATGATAACACCAATGGTAAGAACTACACCACGATATGACGGTGGAACATTGTTTGACATGGATAGTGTATTAGTATTTCATCGCACAGCACGAAGCATAGGTAGTTCGCCAATAAGAACAATACTTCCCCAGAAAGTAACCATGTGATTGCAAACAATGTCAACAAACAAACGACAACAACACCGTATCAACATCGCGTCTCCATAAGATATCTTTCTAATTCACCACAGATACTGATTGTATACTTGGGGATTTGGTCGGTCATGTCAACGAATCGTCTGTCCACTCTCGCTGGTTCGCAGAATATAGGATCAACGTCATCAACTTTATCATCATCAGCATCTTCGGCCGCTAAAACGCGTCAAATCACGCATTTACACGCCCAACTTGCACAATTAACCGCTCACATGTCAGACTTGGAAAGTATAATGCGTATGACTTCCGAACAAGCTAGGGACGTAAGAGATTTGGGAGGATATATTGGTGCGCTGTAAGACATGTCCACAACACAAAATGAAACTCTTCACACATTATTATAAAACAAATCAAAGTCGAAAAGATGCTGATGATAATACATAGATTCATGGCTGCTGGAAAAGTGTTTGATGAAAAGAAACCGGTCATGAATGAAGAACAGAGTGAAATAATATGAAAGAAGGTCAAATATGGAACAAGATGATAATCACAAGTTATTTGATCGATAGATCCACACGAAGATGTGGATAACAGCCTGATGAATACAAGAGTGTCAATATTCTGTTACAGGCTAAAATGCTAGACTAATGTTCAACGATCTCGAAGATCATCATCATCATCAACAGAATCGTGTCAATGAATCCTCAGAATGTCCTGAGCATTGCTTCAAAAAGGCTTGGATATTGCTCGTCAAGATTCCTTCATGTCTACATCAACCGATTCCTTTGTGGGTAATGGTACAGCACGATAAAGAAGAATGAGTGCTGAATGAGATTCACCTATATAATCATTTATAATTAGTACAACGGACAAATGTATGTATAATTGATCATTTGAGATCAATGATGACGATAGTAGTAAAAATAACTCACCACCTCCACATAAACTTTGTATTTTTTCGGAATCAACTTCAGAAACTTTATCATCGTTAAACCACCACCAATTCCCATCTTCTTCTGCAAAAGTTCCATCAGGTTTCTTCATTGCTTGTTTCTTGATATAAGATGTATAATGTCCACTATCAGCGCTACTACCCTGATGAGTAATAACACCTCTCAATTCATAAAGTCCAGTCTGATTTGACGTTTCATCTTTTGCCAAATCGGAATCAACAACGGCCAATAAATCCTTTCTCATATTTCGTATCTTTTCTGCTCTTTCTGCCTCAATCTCTGCGTCAGATTTAAAGGTTTCTGTTCCACTCATTTCCATGTCTTTTTCTATTCCCGTCTTGTCTTTTTCTTTACCCTTTTCACTCTTTTTTGCAATCGGTTCGGAGGATATTCCAAGAGCTTTCTCTTCATCTTGTTCTTTTTGCATTCTTTTCTGTCTCTTTTTAGCCCTTTCTACATCTTCTTCTTCTTTTCTTATTTCTCTAATTTGATCCCTAATTGGAATAATCTTCTTTTTCAATTCATCCGTACAGAATTCGACGATATCAAATTCCATTGGAAATGTCACTTTTCGCATGACTTTTGCTTTCTTTTGTGTATCCTTTCGCCAAAAGAATCTAACAAAATGGACTGGTAAATAACGTGGTAGCCTAGAAATCTTTGAAACTTTATTATAAGTGGCTTCCCTTCCTAAACTTGTGGATTGTTTGTCAATTGTTTCATTCAAGGCGATCTCAATACCTTCTCTCATGTGATTCGTATCTCCACGTATATTACAATCTAATTTAAAAAATATACTTTGACTCGTAGTGGATTCTTCTTTTGATTCTGGATCTGAACATGTCATTTTTTGATCAAAAGAACCCGCCATATATTTATCCACCCAACTATCTCCCAGTTGATTCTCCAAAACTGTTGAAGATGATGCTTCACCCTTCATATTCTGTCTCAACGTTTGTATCATTGTAGACCATGCTTCTTCAGCATCTTGTTGCGCGTAGCCATGACCATCTTTTGCTTTTTGTGCAAATTGCGGGAATATTCGTCGAAATGTCGATAACAATGCGAGTGGTGGAAATGATTCCTGTGTACGGGACATTTGTTTTGATAAATCTCGTAATTGACATGTCAAATCGAGGCTGGAATTACCAAACACGCTAGAATCCCCCAGACCGAGATCTCTTAATAATAATGAACTCATTCCGGAAGTCGGCGCGTCTGTAACTGATCTAGAAAGAAATCAGTCTTCTTCCTGAGCTCTCGCATACAAATCGTACTTGTCTGGATATTTGACGAGTGCGTCGTTCAATTCTGGAATACTTTTTAATGTTTGAAGTGCAGAATTGAAATAGCAAGTATTGCCCAGGTTTTGTAAACCAGCAGGTAAGGCTCCTGCTAATTGTGCTGCTTCTTCTTCCGTCATGTCCTCTAAAAACTTGACTCTTTCCGTAGGTCGGCCTAAGTTTGCTGCAGAATCCGAAGAAGGTGTTCCCATCATCATGAATATTTGTCCCGGTTTTGCGTTGAGTGATGCCAAAGGAGTATCATCCTTCAATTGTCCACCTTTTATAAGTATCTTTTGTCTATTAGGTTCGACATTGGTCAAGGAATATAATTGTAATTTGAATGTTTCTCCATTTGCCTCTGGATCTAATTCGATGTCATATTTAGTGCCTTGGTGTTTCACGATTACTATCTCAAGTCAGCATCCTTACGTTCGATATAATGCCAAATTGACGAACCTTGTATCGAAGACATGTCGTGGGTACAGACTATTCTTGATGCTTCTGTCAGAAATGAAGAATTGATATGGGATATGGGTTTTTTGTGACATGAGCTTCTGTTATGACATCACGTGTAAAGTTCGATTGTGTGGGGTTAGAGCTGAATGAGCTGTGCTTCGGTATAATGATCAATCAAGAGCCGACATAATCTCCAAGGATATTGCGACAAACTTATAGCGTCAACGAATACACCATGCACTGTTTATAGGATATATTGTCCTTTGACTTGTCCACGAATTTCACAGGATCAGGCAATCATGGTATATCAAAAACCATTCCGCATCATTTACGCTAGCTAATAATCTGTATAAAAGTCACAATCCCTACGTCCATACCTGCATTGCGTACGACTTACTCTCACCACCGCACTCTCCCTTTCAAATTTCGCATCACAAACAGCAGAAAGACATAATGTACCGGAAATTGAATCACAAACATGTCCAGAATTATTATTGAATCCCTTGGTTGTTGCGAGAAACGAAAATGAAAGAGTATTGATAGAGCCGAGTATAAACAGTGTACGAGTTAGTATAAGAATAAAACAAGCAGATGAGATTGAGAATATATTGGTCCATAAATTCACAAGATTCTTAACACAAAGAGCCGAAGCTTTTTATATTTTGAGGAGGAAACCAGTAAAGGTATATCATGATAGTGATGACAGTCGGGAAAATGCGGTTTTAATCAATCATAGGGATATGATATATCATTTTTGATTACAAACTTTCACACAGCAGACATGTTGAAACACAAACTTGTCGATTTTATAATACAATTTATGGATGAAGTGGACAAAGAAATATCAGAAATGAAACTTTTTGTATGTCCGGATTCGGAAGGCGAATCATCATATCAAAACAAAAAGACTAACATTTATAAAACAGTTGAATGCACGAGCGCGGTTTGTTGCAGAATCCTTTTTGACACCTGTGAGTTATGTTAATTATTTAATACACGCGAATTGATATGCTGATCACTTTTAACTCAGTTTGATTGAAAAGGAGAAGAAGTTATCAAGTTTTTCAATATAGAGCTATCTCATCCATCGTTATAAAAACATCTATATCGTGATTCTGTTTTCTGATATAATCCTAGAAGCCGAAGAAGTCGAATATATCCAGTTGTGCCGAGTGATTAAAAAAAACTCGAAGGGAAGTATAAAGTTTGTCCTGTGATTTGTGCCAAACATTATTTTTTTGATGCGAGATGGCTACGAGTGCGGACAGCATTTGGTGTAACATCTTGACGAATGGAGTAACAGACCCCTCTTGACATGACCCCTCATATTGTTATCACATGCCGATGATGATGAATCAGATCTTGCAATCGGATACACTTTTGTTCTCGAAACCT
>Ga0160429_1002365_pt1 | contig 10014 bp, 7 predicted proteins | sample SolpanmetagenomR_FD_108199 | JGI IMG/M metagenome (GOLD analysis project Ga0160429, IMG submission 108199) | Solar panel surface microbial communities from Lawrence Berkeley National Laboratory, California, USA - R | ecosystem: Engineered > Built environment > Solar panel > Unclassified ... | reverse complement strand
GGTCTCTCGCGGCTGGTGTTAGCATTTTGGGCGGCTCTGGTGTCGTGCGCAACCGAGTCGCACTTGCGGTGTTCCCACTCTTTGTGTTCTACGTCGCTTTAGGCTGTTTGTGTTTCATCAGTTGATCGGCACACATGCCAGTTATAGTAGAATTTCTCTATCAGGGCAGTTAGCGATACCCAGAGTGCCAATTCATGGACAGGAGAACGGCATGCTTTCCTGTCCAACAAATCAGATATGCCACTGTAAGCTTTGAAGCTTTGATTCCACGAGACAAGTCTAAGATATGCTGCGAGGCTCAATCAGCGTGCGGTGACGTGCATCAAGTCCTCAGCCATCCATCGTATTGTTGTGCCAGGCGCCCACTTCCCCTTGGTCGACACCCGGACCCCACTAAGCCAAAGCCGCTTCGACTGCAATACCGTACACTTTGACGACAGCGTACCTAGCAAGCGGCTATCGTCGCAGTACTCGTATTTCAAAGAACTGGTTCTCTGCGTGTCCGCACGGTCCTCATTTCTTTATCTGGCGGCCTGGCTTTGTTGACCATCTCAAAAGACTAACCTACGGCTTCCCTACGCTGTGAGCGGAAGCTCACTCCGCTGATTTCATGATTCTTCCCTCGGACACACGACAAGACAAGAAAACCAATTCCACCATCTCTCTGACTTGCCGACCGCTACACAGCAGATCTCATACGAAGATAACATGGACAACGCGCAAGATCTTCCTCCTCCCAAATATCGTGGCGTAGACGCCACAACTGACGAGCCAGCGGCTGTCAGCGATTCCGAGCACAGCAACCGCGTCACGAGAAAGCTAAGAGATGCCACCATCGAAGAGACAAAAGGCAGTGCCTCTGAGGCTGCGCCTGATGAGAAGCAGGACTTGCCGCTGCTGAGCGAGAGTAGCGCCTCAGCACCACGAGGCGCAAATGATAACACGCTGGAAGATAACAACTCACGGGGGCGTGGCCTACGGAGGAAACGAAGCCACGATGAAGTTGAGGGCGAGGTTGCAGAAAAGATCAACGGACAAAAGGCAGGCAAACACTCACGCAAGCGGTCCCGCGATGGAGACGCCGATCCGCGGATCGATTCAGATGGCGAAGGTAGGCATACTACAACGATATCGCATCAGACTACGGACGCAGAAATGGGCTCATTGACCAATGGTGCTGCACACGAGAACGACCAGCTGGATCCAACGATGAGGGTTGCGAACCCTTCGGATGAGAACCATGGAGCGAGCCACAAAGATCCAACGGAAATGGCGCATAATGAAACACTCAACGAAGCGGGCCAACTGCAGCATGCTGCATATCCGCCAACCGCTGGTGATGAAGAGAGTAGGACAGCAGGTCTGGTAGAAGAGTCTCAGACAAAAAGCGCCCGAGACAGCCCACTACCAAAGACTTCTGGTACTACAGAAGAACCCACCTCATTAAAGGTTTGTGGAGACCCAGATATTTCCCTCGCCTATACAATGCTAACTGCTTGCAAGATTCCGGCTGCCAGTGGGTTCGCTAACAGTTCCGCCACATCTCCATTTGGCGCTCTGGCAGGCACCAAACCGTCGACTACCGGCACGTCGCAACCGCAGACTTCCGCTAGTGCATTTGCTTCCTCTGGCTTTAGCGCTTTGGCTCGAGATACCGCCTCGTCGTTTGGATCACTCGCAGGAGCCAAGCCATCTGCGAGTCCGTTCGGCGCCTTTGGCGGGCAGCCGAAACTGTCATCTTTCGCTGCCCCTTCCGAGTCTTCAAAGGCACTGCCATCAACCACCGCAGACACCGCACCCACCGCTCCTGCTGTGGCATATAGCCCACCGTTCCACGGCGGAGCACAACCTAAGACCGCTGGCACGTCTATGTTTGGCACTTTGGGTGATGGCACAGGCTTCAGCGGTGGCTTCGGCGCCGTGGCTGGAAGTGGCCTCTCCAGCTTCGCCAACCCCGGAGGAGCGGGCCAGATAGTGGGATTACAGGGAGGATCTACGAAGTTTGGAGCTGCCGCTGGCGATGAAGAAGAAGAGGAAGGCGACGATGAAGATGACGAAAAGAGCGAGGTCCGCAGTCCAAAGCCAGACCCCGAGAGGAGGGTAGTTGGCAAAGGCGAGGAGGACGACGAAACGGAGTTCCAAGCTCGCGCGAAGCTGTTCGTTTTCACATCTGCAATAGATGACAAGAAGAAGATAGAGTGGAAGGAGCGCGGATTGGGGACGCTCAAGTTCAACGTCAACTACGCAGCGAAGAAGGCGCGACTCATTCTTCGCAACGACAGTACGGGGCGAATGGTCCTCAACTCGCCAATCCAGGTCAATCTTGATTTCGGAAACAGAGACGCGAAGCCTACAAACGGCCTGGTCCTGTTCCAGGGATGCCTGGCGAGAGAGGCCCCGGCTGAAGGAGAGCTGGTTAGCAAGGACGGGCCACCTGTAGAGATGTTGCAGCTGAAGGTAAGTAACCCCCAGTCTTCGAGGTTTTGCGAGGTCCATGTGCTGACATGTCAATTACAGCTGAAGCAGGAGAATGCATTCGACCTCTGGGACCGAGTGCAAAAGGTGAAGAAGAGGATTAAGGAAGATACGTGGGAAGAGACTGCCTAGTCACACGATGCTGAGGAGTACTCGAGCCTGCAACATAGTCGCCGACATCTTTGATACCTCTTGGATATGAGGTCTACCGAGATTGGGTTTCTCAATAGATAGAGCTTCGCTGGCACGAACAGAATGATACGCTGCCGCGCCAGTATTCCAGTACAGCTGCTCGATCATCATGCAGCTTGACAGTACCATGCATGCGCCTGTCATACAAGTGCATCCGATGGTTGTTTGGCAATACGGATAAGCTTCGAGCCCGCGGTGGTTTGCCAACTTGGGAGGGGGCATGTCTGGTCCGGAGTGTACCTTCGGTAGCTTCTCGTTTCTATTTTCGCTCAGCACGTGGGAGACACGAGATAGAACGTGCATGACATATTGACAGACATCCAATTGACCCTTGACGGAAAACGCTCAGGGCTCGTCACTGTGATACTATAGCTATTTGTTTCTTCCCTTTCTCTTGCTCGCGGGCGAACTTCCGCAGTACCTAGTTGACCGTTGCTGCACGTCATTTTTTACGTCCGTGCTAGGCTACAGTCCGCGGCAAGCTATCCCAACCACCGTACCAAACCTCAATCCTCTCTCTTCCCGACATAATCACCCCTGAGCATAAGGCAGATTTAACGACGAACACACTGCGCGTCGGGATCTTTGCTTCGAACGCGATCCTCGCTCCTTGCGCCATCTTGCAACTCCACGTCGCCGCACGACGACACGTCCTACCACCGTACCTCCACCCCACTCCCTCCTGGCATGGGTAGCTTCAACTTCAAGTGGTATCACATCACCCCCGTCACCATGCCCTGCAGAATCCAAGGACTGACACCATGCGAATAGGGCGCACCCTCACGCCAACGAGGTCTTCGTCACGGGCACATTCGACGATTGGGGCAAGACTCACAGGTTAGAGAAGACGGAGAATGGCTGGGAGAAGACGGTCGAAGACCTACCTACCGATCAGGACGTGTACTACAAGGTATGTCAAGCTGTGTCAGCAAGGCGACACTCTCTACCCGCACGCTGCTCGACGACGTCAGTCTTTTCTCGGGGTGAAGCGCAAAGCGCAGCAAATACATCTTCCAGACAGAAGATCTGACCGAGCGCTACGCGCTTACATCCATTCAACACCTCGACTAGACATCGAAGTTCTGTTTGAGTGCCCCGGCCATAGACTGACTTGTCTGCAGTTTGTCGTAGACGGCAACTGGACGACGGATCACACCGCTGCAGGCCAAGCGGACGGACAGAACAACTATAACAACGTTCTCAGGCCGTCAGACATCAAGGACTCACACAAAGGCACAGAAGCGGGACTAGCAGCTGGCGCAGCTGGTGCGGCTGGTGCTTCGGCAGGTGCTGCAATGATGTCCTCAGCAGCTCCAGAATCGAGCACAACAGAATTAGCAGGCAGCGTACCGAGAGAGGATATCCCAGGTGCCTTCCCAGAGACACCATTCAACGAGCAGAAAGATTTCTCGGTCGACCCAATACCTGCGTCTTCTGGCCCCAGCAATCCAATCTCCCTACCACCGGGTGAGAAGGTACCAGAGGACAGCTCGATCAACCAGAATAGGTAGGCCAGGATCTTGCTCTGACGCCTTTCTTTACCTAACTGCTCAAATAGCATCACCTCCGGTGTTCACGACGATCCAGAATTAAAGGCCGCAGACGAACTGTCGAGAGCAGAGCCTGAAGAACAGCAAACTTTCGGTGTGGCGCCCATACCGGCATCTTCTGGCACTGGTAACCCGATCTCATTGCCGCCCGGTGAAAAAGTGCCAGAACCTAGCTCAATAAACGCGAATAGGTGGGCGCAGCGAACCATTCTTATACAGTCAAAGCTGACAGTTTGCGCAGCATCTCTTCTGGCGTTCATGATGATCCAGAATTGAAAGCCGCATATGAGCCTTCGAAGGCCGACCCCGAAGAGGATCAATCTTTCGGCGTCGCCCCAATACCAGCATCATCCGGCACCAGCAATCCTATCTCACTGCAGCCTGGCGAGAGAGTACCAGAGTCTAGCTCGCTCCACGCAAACAGGTGGGAGTAATTCGCCAGCCGTACGACAAGTCTAACATGTTGCGCAGCATCACCTCCGGCGTTCACGACGATCCCGAACTAAAAGCGGCCGATCACGCTCGAGGGACTGAACCTCAAGAAGAGCAGTCGTTCGGCGTAGCCCCACTTCCAGCGACTGCTGGGCCAGGCAATCCTATCAGCCTTGCCCCCGGAGAGACGGTTCCTCAATCAAGCGATTACACCACAAGCAGCGTCGACAGCAATGTCAAGCTGGACAGGGAGTCGTACGAGAAGAGTGATGCATATCCAACACAGACTTCCACCCAGCAAAGCGGCAGCACGTTTTTATCATATGGTGCAGGCATGTTCGGTGTTCCTCCTGTCACAAACAATATGATCCCCGAGTCCAGCCTGCCCATGGGCAGCGATGCTGCTCGTGAAGCAGATCCGGGTTACACAATGCAATCTGCCGCACCAGAAAGCACCACCGCAGCCCTCGCCGGCGCGGTACCGAAGGAGCCTCGTGGTGTCCCAGAGATGGTATCCGATAGCCAGCACGGCGCGCACGTAGATGCAGAAGCCTCTGCCAATCCTGAAGCGGTCATGGAGAAGAAGGAGATGGAGCAAGAGCTCAAGGAGAATGTTCCGGAAGCGCCTGCCTACACCACTCAATCTGCTGCACCCGAAAGTACGACCGCAGCACTCGCCGGCGCCGTGCCAAAAGAGCCGCGTGGTGTCCCGGACATAGTATCTGAGAGTCAGCACAGCGCACATGCTGGACCTGAGGCCTCTGCCAATCCTGAAGCGGTCATGGAGAAGAAGGAGATGGAGAAAGAACTTATGCAGAATGTTTCGGAAGCGCCTGCCTACACCACCCAACCTGCTGCTCCCGAAAGCACGACCGCGGCACTCGCCGGCGCCGTGCCAAAAGATCCGCGTGGCGTTCCGGACATGGTATCTGAGAGTCAGCACAGCGCACATGTTGAACCCGAAGCCTCTGCCAATCCTGAGGCCGTCACGGAGAAGGGAGAGGTGGAGCAAGAGCTCAAGCGGGTCGTTCCGGAAGCGCCAGATATGGAGGATGCAAATGCGCCAATCGCCGGTGTTCCAGCTATGGTTTCTGCATCTCAGCAGAAGGCGCACCAGACTCCAGAAGCCGCCGCTTATCCCGAGGCTGTTAAAGAAAAGGAGGCCTTGGAAGATGAGCTCACCAGCAAGATTAAACCCACTAGCGAAGTAGCCGATGTCCCACCAACCGAGAGCGCCGCACTCTCCGAGACGGCACCAAGCGCGACCGTACCAAACACCAGTAACATCGCAGGAGGAGCCGCCACAGGAGGAGCGGCACTTGCTGGTGGTGCTGCTGCCGCTGGCCTCGCTAGCTCTTCTGCGACAGAAAGTAAAGCAACTGTACCCGCCAGCACGAGCATCGTCGACGAGTCCGTCCCTTCCGCCATTGACCCGGACACCAATGCGAACGCAGCTTCGACCGGCCTAAACGCTCCTGCCGATGCTCCCGCGCAGTCTGGCCTTACGGAAGAAAAGCAAGTCGCCGAACAAGTACCTGACTCTTCAGACGATGATGTCTCCCCTATGTCCAAGAGCCCCACGATGCCACACGCGCCCGTTGCCACAACGGGCCTTGCTTCTGGTAGTGCGCCGACGGAGTCGAAGCCTGCTGCTGCTTCTACAGCGTCCAAAGCCGCTCCATCACCGTCCGCGCCGTCCACCCCTAGTAGGCCAGCGCCAGCAGATAAATCAAAGAGGAGGAGTCAGATGTTCGGCAAAGAGGCGAGCAGCACGCCGGATAGCGCCAAGAGCAAAGCGTCTGGGGATACGGCTGGCAAGAAGAAGAGTCTATTCTCCCGCATCAAGGACAAGCTCAAGGGCTAAGTGGTCACGTGAGTTGAAAACTTGGAAGGAGTGAGGCTGGTTAAGGTTGAAGCATCCCTTTGCGACTTCTGCTAAAGATTCCCACTTTATTTGAAGGACATCTCCGGTCGAGCTGTTGATGTTATTGTTGTCAGGGTGATTGTTGCGTTGGCGGGCTTTGTCTATATCCCCATTTGGCTTCTTCTCGATTACCGGTTTTCTCTTTTGCTTAGTTAATTTGTGGATGTCTTAATCTTCTTTTGCGAGTCCTTTAGTGCGGGTAGATAGCGCTTGTGATAGGAGGTGGAAGGCTTATACAGATGTGCAAGGCTTCTGAAGGAGCTCCTATTGACAGCTGAAGTCGCGACAGAACCTACGCTGTGTGATATACGCGCCTTGAGATATCATGTTACATTGAAGGATCATTGCGATACTGATTGCAACATACTCGAGTCAGATGTGTGAGACAAAGCCTTAGATCACTTGTTGAAGAAATGATAGTCCACGTGCTCACGCATCCCCTGTGCGCCTGCATGTGCTCCCACCCGCACCTTCATTCAAGGACCTCGAACCTTAAGTGACCAGCAAGTTCGTTGTATTAACCACAACACCTGGACTGCACAATCTCCAGAACAGATATAACCCAACATCTCAGACAGCCCTACGCTGTTGTTCATATCTTGGCATCGCACGCTCGCTGAAGCAATACGCCACCAATTATACACGCTGATATCGCCATCACGAAAGCACCATTTTCGCATCCAGCCTGTTCCCGCAAGCGTTCTCGAGCTTGATATCGCCTAGGTATCACGAACAAGCACAATGCATCGATCAATACTTTCGCGCAAGAAAGACTTGTTGTATCTGACGTTTTTTATAATACATGTCCCAGTCATACTTGGTACGTTGGTGATATCCCCTTCCGCGCTTTTCAGCTCTGTCAGATCACGAATGCTATCCCGTCATCGTATTCTTGTCCTGTTAATATCTTGACATCCTATCAGCTCTCAAGTCTCTATAATCCTCTCTTGATGCCTCGTCAGCTGAGATGCGGCATCCAGTCTCTCGCTTCGAATGTGAATCTGATTTGTTTCCATGCCATCAGCCGTCGACCTCTATCCTCTGTACCCATCCTCTATCCGCCCAGCATGGATGCATACCGTCCGCCAATATTACATCACGGCTTACCGGGATCAATTCTTCATCTCGCCTCCGTAAGTGTAGCTACCTGTCGTTGTTTAAGCACCCACGCGGGCTTTCATAAACGGGCCCCAGTGCTTCTCAAAACGCTTGCGCAATCTTCATCTAACGGGTCCACAGCGCGTGGTTCAACGCGTACATGTATATGGAAGCGCTCTATCACCTCCCGCTCAGCCTTTGGGCCATACCGGCAATTGTCCGTGACGACCCGAAAGTGCCGCTACATCTGCTTGTTTTCGCGTGTCAGGCAGGCCTCACGACACTGACGTGTGTTGCGGACTATATGAGCTGGTCAAGTTTTAGTGGCCAGGAGAAGTTGAACTTGGGTGGGCTATATGTGCCGTACTTGGTGCTAGCGGTCTTTATGGGGGTTGACATGTTTGGGAGGTTGGACTCGGCTCTAGGTGGGAAGAGGCTGGTGGCAGAAAAGAAGAGGGCTTGATTGTCGCGTCGCGCGTCACGCATGTGTACTATGTCACGGTCCCTGCAGCAATGGTCAGAGTTTTGGAAACGCTCGGCCAGCGCACTACTTTCCAGGTAGGGGGCGAGTAGTATGTCTCAGGGAGCTGGAGATCATCTTGTCCGGGCTGGGTGGCAACGCTGCAAAGCCATGTGGCATGATGTACAGGGCATGCCCATTGTTATCGTCTCGAAAAGTCAGTTTGGATGTTGAATGTCTCAACCCAAGACACTCGGACAGACTCGCGGAAGATTTGAAAGATTCGAGCGTTGACTGCGCTCTGGAACATGTCACGCAAATCCCGTGCCTCTGCGATGATACACGTGTGTAGCCCTCTCTGGCCTCCGCACCCGTTGAGACTATTGCTAATTCTCCCTGTGTTCCCCGTGCGATGTTGTCTGACAGGTGGTAGGGAGAAGGGACGCTGAGCTAATCAGCTTGAACCTATGAACGCATTCCTCTTCCTATGTATCGCACGAGTTGGTAATACTTTGCTATAAATTCATGAGTCGGTAGCACGCATGTAGACCGCTCAGGAGAAAATTGCTCGAGGACGACAGCCAACACGCTCAGCATGACAGTCATATGCCAAGCACGCACCGGCCCGACGTGCAAGTGTGGCGTTCAGCTGACAAGGTCTCACGGAAGGGTCCGCCAAGTGCATTGCTATTGCACCAACCTTACCTAACGTCCTCATCTCCTAATGCAACCCTTCTGCGCTGAACTTCCGTTCAAGCTGATGGCGGAACGTGCGATCCTGACAAGACAAGCCCAGAGCTTCCAGATGAGAACGTCCAATGCTGCTCCTGGACCGCTGGCGTAATAGCAAGCGGCGTGAGAGACAACCGGCCACGCTCAGAGGCCGATAAGCCCTGTCAGAACGCCCCCGTTCAGGTATCATTCCTCTTGCTTGTAACCCAGTATGGCCAACATCTGGTTCTTTGTCGGCGTCTTGCTCATTGACATACCCGCCACCTCCCCAACGGCGGACATCTCTGGGTCCGGAATAGGCACTTCCCATGCAGGTACCAGGTGTAGTGTCTGCTGAAAATCCATAGGCATGCATGAACTGCTCCAACATTCGCAGTAGTCTCTGCCGTCGTGGCAAACGATGTGCTGAGGCGAGCGGTCCCTGTCTCCTGCCTTGGCTTCGATCTCAAAACCGTGGGAACAGCTCGTTCTTCGAAGATTCCCTTTTTCCTTTACTCTCCACACTGTCTTTCGTTCAAACAGTACGCTCTTTGGTAGCAGTCGTTCTCTTTCCTCTACAGTTTTGTAGATTCACTCGTTAAAGTTGCCTTTTCTGCCTGGAAGCCATCTGTCTAACCATCACACTCTCATTGTTCTACACCGCAACGCGCTAACAGTATGCTCGCTCAATTCCTGGCCTTGGGCCTGGTGGGCTCTGCTATTGCAGGTAAGTGCAACATATGATGAATGTCCCTTGCACTGGAGACTAAAACATTTGCAGCCCCTCTTACAGGCGGCACTGGTAGCATTGGTGTCAGCGCGAGTGTGGGGAATCTGTCGGTCAGCTTCACCATTCCGCCACCATCTACCACTGAGGCTCCCATCGTCATCATTCCCAGCTCGATCATCAGCGATATCAGCTCAGGCCTTCCCATCATCTCTGCAAATTCGACCATCGCAATCCTATCGCCGATATCGACCTCCAGTACCGTGCTTGCGCCAATCTCTGCCAGCCCGTCTGCAGTAACTTCTGGTTTTCCCAGTGTTTCTGTGAATTCGACGGCGCCGAGCACCGTGGTGGCTCCCATCTCTGCCACTCCGCCTGCAGTCACTTCCGGCCTCCCTGTTATCTCCGTCAATCTGACAACTCCAAGCACCGTGCTGGCTCCCAT
>Ga0160429_1002364_pt1 | contig 10014 bp, 7 predicted proteins | sample SolpanmetagenomR_FD_108199 | JGI IMG/M metagenome (GOLD analysis project Ga0160429, IMG submission 108199) | Solar panel surface microbial communities from Lawrence Berkeley National Laboratory, California, USA - R | ecosystem: Engineered > Built environment > Solar panel > Unclassified ... | reverse complement strand
GGGCGTATCCCCGAAATCCGTTAAATCCGTTAAATCTGCGGTCTATTTGTTGGTGCCGGCGTTAATCATCGCGCAGCGGAAGCCGATGGTTGACGAAGCCGAATCCTCAGCCATGAAGCGGCGGGTGCCGGGCGAGAGGTAGTAGGCTACGTCGCGCCACGAGCCGCCTTTGTACACGCGCACGTGGTCGTCTACTAGGCTCTGGTAGCCCTTCTTGTCGTAGTTCTTGGCATCATCACCCACGCCGTTGCGACGGAAAGGGTTGAGGTCTTCCACATCCTGGAACGAGAGCGGGCGGTACACGTCCTGCACCCACTCATTCACGTTGCCAGCCATGTTATACAGGCCGTAGTCGTTGGGTGGGTAGGCATACACGTACTCCGTAATCATGGCGCCATCGTTCAGGCTGCCCGCGATGCCAGCGTAGTCGCCACGGCCTCGCTTGAAGTTAGCCAGGAACTGGCCCTGACCCTTGCCGTACGGGTTGCGGGTCGAGCGGCCATTCCAGGGGTAAATACGCTTCTCCTCCTGGTTTTCGTTGCCAACTTCCTGCGTGCCTACGAGCGCCTGGGCGGCGTACTCCCACTCGGCCTCGGTGGGCAGGCGGTAATTGGGCAGTGAATTGCCGTTTTCGATAGAGGCACCACCCTTGCCATCGGCTAGGGCACCGGCGCTGGCGGCCGTAGCGCCACCTTCGGCCGACGTGCCGTTGTCGCCTTTCTTCTTTTTCTTGCCAAACAAGCCGCCGCCTTTGCTGCTGCCGCCGCCTTTGGCCAGGTTCTCATTCACCTTGGCCGTGCGCCAAGCGCAGTAGCTATCGGCTTGCAGCCAGTTTACCCCCACTACCGGGAAGTAGCGGAAACCGGGATAACGCAGGTAGTAAGTCACGTACGGGTCGTTGAACGACAGGTCACGCGCCCACACGGCAGTGTCGGGCAGGGCGGCCTTGTATTTCTCTTCCGACGAGTCTTTGCGAATAAAGTGCAGGTACTCAAGCCAGTGAATGTTGGCCACCTCCGCTTCGTCCATGAAGAACGAGGCGATGGTCACCGTGCGCTCCATGTTGTCGTGGTTGTTGGTCACGTCCTCTTCCTGCGAGCCCAGCACCGTGCGGCCACCCTCGATGTAAACGAGGCCTGGGCCGGTCGGGATTTTCTTGAAATCCGTCACCTTCATGCCTTCATCGGTATTGTACTCGATGCCGGTGGTGGAGGAGTTTTTGCCCGGACTGGTGGCCGTGCGGTTGCCCTTGTTGCAGCTGGCCAGGGCTAGCGAGCCCGCGGCCAGCAGGCCTAAATAGTTAGTAAATCTCATAACGAAGGAATGTGCCGAGGGCGCTAATAGATTATGACGGGTAATTTGGTTGCAATATTACAAACAATCAGAAGTTGGGACAAGGAGAAATTGGATAATCTCGGCGTCGGAGGCGACGAAAGGCGCTTTCTAGCTTGTCAAACGCGCGCAGGGTCAAAGTTATTTCGTGCGCACCCCCCAAGTCGCTGGCTAATTGGCTCACGCCCACGTCGTAGCTGTAGCCCAGGCGCAAGTCGCCGTAGGCCACGCCGGCCACCAGTGCCACCACGTGCTGGGTGCCCATGTCGGGGCTAGCCAGGTTGCGGTACAGCGCTCCCACCGTCACGGGGTCGGCCGTGAAATACGCGCCCGCTTCCGAGCGCTGCGAGCCGCCCTGGCGAGTGTAGCCCAGCGTGGGGGTGAGGCTGATTTCGCGCTGCTCGCCACGGCCGTAGCCCGCCGGCTTTTGCAGGAATAGCTTGTAGCCGCCGCTCAGGGCTAGCCGCAGCGGCAGGCCCGCCTGCTGGCTGAAACCCAGGTCGGGCCGGTTGAGGTGCTGGCCCGACAGGCTCACCCAAAACTGCTCGGCATACAGCACGCCGCCCACGCCTACGGTGAGGTAGTTGACTGGTGGAAAGGATGTTAGGCTCTCGGCCGTGACGCCGGTGTAGGTGCCATCGGCACTGTATTGGTCGCCGAAGGTGAGGTTGTCGTAGCCCACGCGCTGGCGGCCGTAGCCCACCTGCGCCCCACCGCTCAGGGCTAGCGTGCGCGTGAGGCGGGTGTGGTAGGCATACTGCGCCGTGGCCCCGAAGCGCGTGTAGCCCACCGCGCCCGCCCGGTCCTGGCTCACGAGCAGGCCTAGCGCGTGGTGCAGGCCGGGCTTGGGCAGGCGCCAGTCGGCGGCCAGCTGCACGGTTTCGAACGCGCCGGCCAGCTGCGGAAACTGCGTGCGGTAACCCAGCGTGGCGCTGTAATCATCGACCACGCCCACCCAAGCCGGGTTATCGGCCTGCCGGTTGGCGTAAGCTTGCGAAAAAAACACATCCTGCGCCCGGGCCGGGCCCGCGGCCAGCAGCCCCGCACCCAGCAGGCCTAGCCACCGGCGCGGGCCGGGCGAAGCGAAAAAAAAGTCTGTCATGCGGAGCCGGCGGAGCATCTTGTCGGGATGAACGAAACGCGGCGAAAAAAATTCTGCCGGGGCAAGCTAACCCCGGTTTATGGAACGCTCCGCCGTAACGCCCGCGCTACTTTTTGGTAATCGTAAACTCTACCCGGCGGTTGAAGCGGCGGGTTTCTTCCTGCTCGTTGTTGGCAATGGGCTGCGTGCCGCCGAAGCCCTGGGTGGTGAGGCGTTTGGCATCTATTCCCTTGCTAACCAAGTATTTCTTCACAGCTTCTACCCGGTCTTCGCTCAGCTTGAGGTTCAGGGCCGGGTCGCCTTGGTTGTCGGTGTGGCCGCCAATCAGGATTTCCACGGTCGGGTAATCGCGCAAGATTTTTACCAGGCGCAACAGCTCAGGAAAGGAGCTGGGCTGCAAATAATACTTGCTCTGCGGGAAGAAGATGTTGTTGAGCTTCACCTTCTGGCCCACCTTAAAGGGAACCAGAAACAGGTCCTGCTGCTGCTCGGTGTACTTGTCGGCGACCGTAGCATCGAGGCTGGCGTTCTCGGCAATGTAGTCGATGGCCTCGGCGCGGTAGCCGTACTGCACGCCTGCGGGCAGCACAATGGTGTACGAGCCATCGATGGGCGACGACTCGGCCACGCCGATTTCCTCGCCCGTCACCAGGTTTTCGTAGTGAATAATGGCCCGAATAGGCTTTTTAGTTACTGCGTCCAGCACCTTGCCCTGCACCAGCGTCACCACCTCGGGCTTGAAAGCGGGGGCTAGCGCAATGCGAAAAATATCCTTTGAGCCATCGGTGCCGTTACGGGCCGACACCAGGTAGGCGTTGTCGCCGGCCGCCGACACAGTGTAGTAGGCGTCAAAGTCGGGCGAGTTCACCACCGGGCCTAGGTTGCGCGGGGTGCTCCAGCGCGTCCAGGTGCTATCCAGACGTTTCGAGTAAAAAATATCACTTTTCCCATAGCCGCCGTGCCCATCAGAAGCAAAATATAGCGTCTTGTCGTCGGAGGCCAGGAAGGGCGCGAAGTCAGCGCCGGGCGTGTTGATGTTCTTGCCCAGGTTGATAGGCCGGCTCCACTGCGTAGGCCGCTTGGGGTCGGGCTGCTCGCCCACCGGCAGGGGCTTCGGAAAGCTCACGAAAATGTCCTGCCCGCCCTGGCCATCGGGGCGCTCCACGGCCATCAGCAGGGCTTTGCCCGAAGTAGCCAAGAAGCCGTCGAGGTGTTCCTTGTCGTCGTTGCGGTAGTTGTCAATCTGTACCTTCTGCGGCACGCTCCAGCCGCCCGGCGAGCGCCGGCTCGTGCTAAAGCCTTTGGGCTGCATAAAGCCGTCCTCGTACACGCCCAGTAGCAGCGCCACCTGCCCGTTGGCCGACACCGAGGCTAGCCCGTTGGGGTCTTCGGGGCCGTTGGGCGGGGTGCCCAGGTTCTTGGCTAGCCCCCAGGTCTGGTTTTTGCCACTCGTTATCTTCGAGAACCAAATGTCCTGCGGGTCGCGGCTGCCGCCCACGTTGCCGGGGTGGTATTGGCGGGCAAAAAACATAGTGCGCCCATCGGGCGAAATAACGGGGTGGGTATCAACATACTTGCCGTTGATGTTGGGGCCCAGGTTCTTGAGCGTCGAGTCCATCTGCACGGTTTCGACGTCCGTGGTGGTCGGGTTCTTGAAATCCTGCTTCACCATCTGCACATCCACGTTGGCAATGCCGATGGCGTCAATCTGGTTTACGCCGGTCACCTTGGCCGTGTTCATCGTCACGCGCACGCCGATGGTGCGATATTTCTCGGGCTTGAACTTGGTTTGCAGCGTGCGGAAAGCCTCGGGCAGCGGGCCGGGATTCTTATTGGTGTACACCTCGTGGTGTTCGCCCTTGATGTCGATGAGCTCGATTTTGGTAATCGAGCCGGGATTAAAGCTCTCAATAACGGTTACTTGCTGCGCAATAAGCGACTTAGCAAAGCGCACTTCGATAAACTCATTGGAGCCGTCCTTGGCCGGAATCCAGGCTTCGTTGCTGATTTGGCCCAGCGGCTGGGCATTGGGCTCACCGAGCACCTTTTCGGGTGCAAATGCCTCCTTGCCTTTGGCTTTTTGCGACGACACGGCTTCTACCTTGGCGGCCCACAACACGGTCTGGGCCTGGGCGGCCGACGTGGCCAGCAAACCAAGCGCCGCGGCCGGTATAAAATAAAGCACCGAATTCAACTTCATAGCGATAAAGACAGGCCGGTCGTAAAAACGCACCGGGCAATACTACATAAAATACTAGTTTGAAGCTAGCCAAACACTTGCGACTACGAACCTAACACTAAATCGGCAAAGCGTATTGCGTAGCGCATCTTTGCACCATGTTCCAGCCCTCTCTTTCCGCGCCCGCCTACGACTACCTGCTGGTGGGCGGCGGCGCGGCCGGCCTCAGCCTGGCCCACCACCTGGCCCAGGAACCGCGCCTGGCCGGTAAGCGCGTGCTACTCATTGAGCCCGAGGCCAAAGACCAGAACGACCGCACCTGGTCGTTTTGGGCCGACGAGCCCACACCTTTTGACGGCCTAGCAGTGGGCGAGTGGGACCGGATAGCCTTTCGCAGCCCCGGCTTTGAGCGCGTTTTTGACCTCGGCCAGTACCGGTATCGTACTATCAGGGGCTTGGATTTTTACCAATTTGTGCATCAGGCGCTGGCTGCTCGTCCGGTGCAGTTTACGGTGCTGCGTGGGCGCGCCGCTACCCTCGAAAACACGCCAGCCGGCGTGCGGGTTCGCACCGAATCGGGCGAGGAGTTCACGGCCCGCTATGCCTTCGATAGCCGCCCGCCCGCCATTGAGTTTCAGCCCGCTAAGTACCGCTACCTGCTCCAGCACTTCGTGGGTTGGGAAATCGAAACTACCCGCGAGGTCTTCGACCCCAACGCGATGGAATTCATGGATTTTCGGGGTGCGCAGCAGCACGAGGCGCGCTTTATTTACGTGCTGCCCTTCGGCCCGCGCCGCGCCCTGGTCGAGTATACACTCTTCTCGGCGCAGGTATTAGCTAAAGAGGAATACGAGGCGCACATTATTGATTATCTGAGCAATAAGCTAGGGCTAGCTGAGGCCGATTACCGCATTACGGCCGAGGAGGTGGGCGCCATTCCGATGACCGACCACCCACTGCCGGCTAGGGTGGGGGCGCACATTATTAACCTGGGCACGCGAGCCGGGCGGGCCAAGCCTAGCACAGGCTATGCCTTCCGGCGCATTCAGGCGCAGTCGGCGCGGCTGGTGGCGGCGCTGGCGGCCACCGGCCAGCCGCCCGCCGACCCCACCGGCGACCGCTGGCAGTTTCGCTTGTTCGACACGCTGCTGCTCGACATTATGCAGCGCCGGGGCGAAACGACGCGCGACTTGTTTCGGCAGCTTTTCGAGCGCAATCCGGTGGGTCGTATTTTCCGGTTTCTGGACGAAAAAACCAACTGGGCCGATAATCTGCGCATCATGAACTCGGTGTCGCCGGGGCCATTTATGCGCTCTATTGGGCACGTGCTGCGCGGCCGGCCGGGGCGGCGCTAGCTGCCACAGCCTCCGCAGCCGCCTCCCCCGCAGCCGCTGCCCCCGTCGCCCCCCGAACTTGAATCGCTGCCCGAAGGCGGCGTTAGGCTAGCCGCCAACTGGCCAAGGCCCAACGAATGCAGGCTGCTGACTCCTAGCACCGCCACGGCCATAATAACAACATTAGAGTTATCGGCTCGGCCGCGCTGGTGGGCCAGGCGTTCTTCGAGGCCATGCAGCACCGCGGCCCCGCGGCCAGTAGCCCAGGCGCTTAAATGCATGACAAGGCCGGTAACAAAAGCCAGCACGACCAGCGAAACAACCAGAAAGCTTACCGGTCGGTCGCGGCTCAGGCCTACCAGTAGCTTTATCACGCCAAAAAGACCTAACGCGGCGGCCGTAGCCAGCGGTAGCTTGTTGAGGCGCCGGCGTTCAGGGGCGGGCAGTAGCAAACCTGCCGCCAGCAGTTCCGCATCAAGCGCCTGTAGAGCGGAGTTGCTAGCACTCAGCCCCCACTGCCGTATTTCTGCCAGCGGCGAGCCGGTGGGGTCTAGCCCGCTCCAGAGGCTGAGCTCGTAGGCGTTAGTGGGCGGCGCCTGGTTTGTGCGCCTCACCATGTTGGGCGCGGGAAATACGATGTGTCCCGTGTAGGCTAGCGCTGCCAGCGCACTGTCGGCTACCAGGCGGCCCCGCTGGGCTAGCCGGGCCAAGGCGTAGGTACTGGGCAGGTCGCCCGCGTAGGTTTCCAGTGGCCCCCGGCCTCGGTAGCGCACCCAGCAGGCGAGCGGCAGCAGGGTGGCACCCAGCACCCAAAAGAGTAGCAGAAACTCGGTGCCGTACCAGTTAAATGGGTTGAGGGGCGTGCGGGCTGTGCAGCCAGCTAGTACCAGCAGAGTTGCCAAGGCTAGGCCGGCTAAGTGGGCAATGCCTAACTGAGGCCACTGCCAGTGAGGCAGCTGGGGCTTGGGCAGTAGCCATTTGCCCCGCATATTCACCCTCCGAAAGTGCGGCGCTTCCCCAAAGCGCACAGTGGCCGGGGGCCAGATATCGGCCGGCGGAGCTTCTCCAAAGGCAGCCTCGTACGAATGCCGGGTAGCCGCGTACCAATCCTGAAACTTGTGGCCCTCGGCAGCCCCGCCCTGGGTGGGGCCGTGGTGCAGGGCAAACCCCAAGACCTGCCCGCACAAATCATCCCAATACGAGCGGGTGTAGACCAAGTGCAGGTGCCAGGCTTGGTCTACCTCATCGGAGGGCGTGACGGGGTGGCCGCAGGTGGCAGCCAGATATACAAACCGCTTGTACTCGAAAACTACGCGCTCGGCAAAGGCGGTGGACCAGCCATTGTCACGGGCTAGCCGACGCGAGAATGGTAGCGCGGCGGCACCGTCGAGGTCAAGCGCAACGAGCCGGTTCCACAGCTCGGGTTGGGAGGCGCGGCGCGAGGCTGAAGCCATGCAAAAAGGCGAAGCGAACCTAATAGCTTGCTCCACGCTGCTAAACTACGGTCGGCGTGGGCTTTTCTCGCGCCCGCCCCGTCGCTAAGGGGTACCAGCGCCGGCCGAGGCCGCGCCACGTTCACTAAAAAGCCAGGCATATCGGTCAGGTTATCTAGGTCGTGGGTACTGCACAGAATGGTGTGACTTTCGGTGGTTACCCAGTCACTCAGCAAGGCAGCAATGCGCCCGCGCCCTCCCAGCACCGCCACAAAGGTGGGCTCGGCGGGTAGGCCAACGAAAAATCGCGGAGCAGCACCCGGTTGGGGTACCCCGCGATTAAATTTTCAATGAGCAGTAAACAGAGGGCAATTGTGGCTGATTTACAGCTGCTAACTATTAACCTCTCCTTGTTTACTGCTATTAGTATTCGTCCTCGTTGAACATGAAGTCCTCCTTGGTCGGGTAGTCGGGCCATACTTCCTCGATGTTCTCGTAGGGTTGGCCGTCATCTTCCAAACCTTGCAGGTTTTCAACCACTTCCATCGGAGCCCCCGAGCGGATAGAGAAGTCAATGAGTTCATCTTTGGTGGCGGGCCAGGGCGCATCCTCCAAATAGGAAGCGAGTTCGAGAGTCCAGTACATGGTCGAAAGTGGGAAAGACGTGAAAAGGGTTGTTAAATGTAAGCAGAACAGGCGCTACGCAAGTATCTCCTGGAAAGTTAGCCCATGATGGGCAGCTGGAAAAGCGCAATCAGCTCCGTTTTAGTTTGAATCTTACGCTCAAAAGTGCGAATTTTTCCTTGCAGCAACTGACGGAACTGGTCATTGGCAGCCGAACTGTTGAGCTTGCTTAAATTATCCTGAAGCGTAGCTAACTCCTGGCGGTCGCTCTCGATAAACTTGCGCAGGGCCACCGTGGCGGCCTGGGCGCGCTCGGCGGGGGCTAGTGGCGCGGCGCCCTCGGCCTGGCGCTTACGCAGGTAGTAGTCCAGGGCGCTCATTTCGAATACCTTATCGCAGGCCAGCATAAAACGCTGCCACAACTGGTCGCTTTCGGGGCCGCGCACGGCGCCGCTCTGCTTCCACTCGGTTTGCAGAGCCTTGGCCTGGGTCACGCCCTGGTTGGGCGGCAGGGCAATGAGGGCCTCGGCGCGCTTGGCTAGCTCGCGCTTGCGCAGCAGGCTTTCCTCGGGTGAGCCGGGCGTGGCGCCGGCGCGCACCTCCACCGGGCGCTGAGTTTCGATGTGCTTTTTGAGACGCTCAAAAAAGTGGTTGTTGGCCGCCCGAAATCTAGTCCACAACTCGGCGGCCTGTTTTTTTGGTAGCGTGCCGTTAATTTCGCGCCACGCCGTTTGCAACTGCTTAAGCTGGCGCGAGGTGGTTTCGAACTGGTCGGAGTTTTTGAGTGCCTCGGCTTGGTTCACCAGCTCGCGGTAGCGCTCCACCGTGCGGCGGGCCAGGGCTTTGCGGTCAGTCTGGAAAGCCTTGCGGCGGTCGAAAAACTCCTGCACGGCGCCGTGGAAACGGCCTTCCAAATCTTCGGTTAGCGCCTTGTCTACGGGGCCGGTTTTGAGCCAAGCCTGGCGCAAGTCCTTCACCGTTTCGCTGGCTACGAGCCAGTCTTCGGTATCACGCAGGGCCTCGGCCTGGGTAATGAGGCTTTGCTTGGTGGCCAGGTTTTTTTCGCGGTTGCGGGCCACCGACACGTTGAGCTGCTGCTCGGCCTCCTGGAGGCGGCGGTGCAGGCGCTCGTAGTCGCCGAGGCCATCATGTTGCTTGCTTTGCTCCTGCAAATGCAGCAGCTTCATCAAAAAAGAGCCTTGGTTATCAGCAGCTTGCATACGCTGCAAAAGCTCGTCTATCTTGGCCCGAAACGCCTCGTAGCGCTGGCTAAAGTAACGTAGAGCATCGTCGTCGGTATCTTTTACCTGGCCGATGCGGCGGGCCGGCTGGCCGAGCGTTGGCCGTAGCCACACGCCCCCGTCTTCCACGTAGCCATAGCGGCGAGCTTCCGTGAGCGGGTGGTCGGGGAGTTCCATTGGGGAATGGGAAAGGTAGAGTGAGGCAAAAACGCTGGCTAGCCTGGCAAGCCCGGCCGAACGCAGTATACAGAATGAAGTACAAGTTTACGCGCAAAAGTAGTTGCGGGCATTTAGCAGGACGGCGTTGGCGCGTTTAGGTTTCCGCTTGGGTTCGGGGTCCCAACGAGTTGAGGGCAAAAACCGTGTTTAGCCGCGTAAAAGAGCGATTTTTTTTCGGCCGGGGGCTAGCGGGCCGAGCTGTTTTTAAACGGTAGCTTTGCGGGTAGTCCCCTCATCCTTCACCAGTTCCTAGCCCCTCATGTCCGACCAGCCCACCATTATTTTCAGCATGGCCGGGGTAAGCAAGATTTACCCACCCCAGAAGCAAGTTCTCAAAAATATTTACCTCTCATTTTTCTACGGCGCCAAAATCGGCGTGCTCGGCCTCAACGGCTCGGGCAAGTCGAGCCTATTGAAAATTATTGCTGGCGTCGATAAGCAGTTTCAGGGCGAAGTCGTGTTTTCGCCCGGCTACTCGGTGGGCTACCTCGAGCAGGAGCCCCAGCTCGACCCTACCAAAACCGTGCGCGACGTGGTGGAGGAAGGCGTG
>Ga0160429_1002362_pt1 | contig 10018 bp, 7 predicted proteins | sample SolpanmetagenomR_FD_108199 | JGI IMG/M metagenome (GOLD analysis project Ga0160429, IMG submission 108199) | Solar panel surface microbial communities from Lawrence Berkeley National Laboratory, California, USA - R | ecosystem: Engineered > Built environment > Solar panel > Unclassified ... | reverse complement strand
GTGTGTCCACTGAGTAACGTGCGTCTTCAGTGTGTCAAGAGTGTCGAAGAGTTACCCATCGCCGCCTTCCTCAAGGCAGGGGTCAAGTTCAGCATCAACAGTGACGATCCGGCCTACTTTGGCGGCTTCATCCTGGACAACTACTGTGCCGTCCATGAGGCCTTTGACTTGAGCGCTGAGCAATGGGAGTCAATCGCTATGGCCGCGATTAACGGTAGTTGGTGCACGGCACAGAGAAAATCTGAGATGATGCAACTGCTCGAAGACGCAAGGAAATCATTACCTTGATGAGTCATTTCATGAGCCAGCGGAAGCCAGGCTTGCTGATGGAAGGATGAAGGCCAATAGAACACTGTTTGCAAGGACAATCTAGGCCATGAAGCAGCAGCTCTCCATGCGTACATGAGTTGAAGCACGCATGACTTGGCCGCATGAAACGTCAGCATCAAGCCGAGTGGAGCTACTCCGGGGCCCCTTTGTTTGGATATGCCACCAAATAGGAGGCCATCTAGATTTAGCAGTCAAGACACGTCTGTTGCCACATTTACCCTAGAATCATCTTCAACACGTTGGGGAACTTCGATCTAGCAGCTTAGCAATATACGTACGTTGGTCTTGGACATATATAAAGTGACATTGCCAGCATGGAAGTTACACTACTCGGAAGAGAGATGGCCCGATGGACCCCTCCAGTCTGCAAACATGCCAAGACTCAATGGGTGTTTGCACTTGAATTGCTCCACCACCCCTCGACCCCATGAGAAGTTGCCCTCGAAAGACGAAACGACTTTTTCTCCAGAAACCATGATCATCTCGCGGTCATGTAGAGCAGCAGCTACGGCGCTGCCTGCAAAGGTCGCTTCTCAGGCACCAAGAACCGCACAGCGAGCCCTCCAAACCTCCGCCACGAAGTCCGCCACGCCCCTCACGCATCCAATCGTCCCTGCGCCTCCACCAAAGGCGCCTTTGCCTGCCGCCTCGCTGCCAACAGAACGCGTGGCGCGCAAGAAGGACCGTGCCGAGTACATCAGGATTGCCCAGAATCTACGCGGCGACTCCGCAGGGTCGAACCCGCTGAGGAAGCGTTTCTGGAAGGAAGTCTCGGTCAAGGACACCGACGGTATGTCTTCCCTGGCGTAGCGCGGACGCGGTATGGCCTGCTCATCACGTCTCATAGATGGCCTTCAGGTAATGCTCGATACACGCCCCGTCCGCACCGCCGCTCGCGCAGTCCTCAATATCCCAAAGCACAAGCCTATGCTGGCCACAGCCATCGCAATCGAGTGGGACATGCTGCTCAACGCCCAGCAGGCGGTCAAGCAGCATTACATACCATTGACATCGCTCACGTCACGTGCGCTCGACATTGCCGCCGGCGATAAAGCCTCAACGCCGCAGATCCGCGAGGGCATCATCACAATGGCCATGAGGTACCTCGACACCGACACCCTGCTATGCTGGGCGCCGGAGCACAACGTGCACGACGCCGTCGGGCTGGACATGCGCAAGGAGGGTGGCGAGCCGCCCGTGTCGCTTCGCAAGCTGCAGGAGCAGGCCGCCAAGCCGATCCTCGCGCATCTGACCACGCACATCTGGCCCGGCGTCGAGTTTGTGCCGATTCTGGGCGAGGACACCATCATGCCGGCGCCGCAGCCGGAGATGACGAAGCACGTCATCCGCGGATGGCTGTCGGGCCTGCCCGCTTTTGAACTTGCGGCGCTGGAGCGGGGCGTGCTGGCGTGCAAGAGTTTGCTGATCTCCACGCGGCTGCTCGTCGATTGGAGCACTGAGTTCGGGGCTGCGGGCACGGCGAGGAAGTTCACTATCAACGACGCCGCCGAGGCTTGTAACCTGGAGGTTGCGTGGCAGACTGGTATGTGGGGCGAGGTTGAGGATACACATGATGTAGATCATGAGGATGTAAGACGCCAGTTGGGCAGCGTTGTATTGCTGGTCAGCGGGAGTCCCCAATGAAGCACCTTCACCAGGGTGAGGTAACGAGATGCCTGCTCACGCCGTAGTGTGCTACGTATTGCGATATGTCGTTGAACAGACTCTTATCAATGGGTCGTTGACTCATATGACAATGTCTTCCGCGTGTCAAGCCATGCACCCCACCAGCTCCGAGGCGGTGGAGCACCAGGAAAAACGTAGAGCAGGCAGGGAATAGGTGACAAGAGTGATCGAGAGAAGTTGGTTGACAAAGTCGGGATGAAGGGGCATTGTGCACAACTGGAGAATTTACATGTTTACTACAATCGCGGTAAGAACGAAATTCGGAAAGACTTCGCAACGATGGGGTTTACAAGTGTGTAACTAAAACTTGAAATACTAATATTGTCGGGCGTCAAAGGTACGTTATCAAATTCGACTTAAAAGATGTCATCAGACCTCGAAAAGTCGCCCTTTGCCCTACAAGCCCAATAGTCAATCTCCTGCCTACGCGTATCAGACGCCCCAATGGCTTCCCAAAACTCTTCCCCGGTAATGCTGCACTTTGTCTTGTGGAACCACCTGGGCACGAAGTCTTCTCCGTTCTGTTCCCTCACCCTCCGAGTGGCGCGCTGCTTCTCTTCTACTCGGTTCTTCTCCGTAGCAGCAAAGTCATATTGACCATCCTCCATCGCTCGCTGATCAGGACGTAGCCTAGTGTCTGTTGGGGGAAGATAGGGCTTAAGAGCTTCGGGCAGTGCATTGAGAGTGACACCGAATGGCGTGAGGTTGAACGGAATTCCGGTTGGTCGAGCGTGACTTTCCCATACAAGGAAGGCTTGGTCGCCACCGCCCTTGGAACCAGATGTGGGTTCAACGGAAGTTGCCTCGTATCCAGGGGTTAGTCGAGCATAGACTTTGTCGTTCCAACGACCACCTATGCTCCACCTCGGTTTACCAGCATTGTCGAGCACCTTGCCGATGACCTGAAATGCGGAGGACGCCTTCCAGCCACGCTGCTTGAAGTCGAGTATGCACACCTCACCGGTGTTGTGGTTCTTAACTTCCATAAGACCGTAGTTGTCAACGCTAGGGTTGCCAGTGATGATCCCCACAACAGACGATGTGACTTTCTTCCAAGTGTAGAGTTCAGATTTGCCATGACTTGACTTGGGCCGGAGTCTTAAGAACCAGGTTCCTAAGGGGTTGATCTCAAAAGACTTTCCGTAAAATTTGGACTTAACAGCCGACTCTCCCTATGGTATCCGTCAGTTGCAGAATGATCAACCTGACGTAGCGTAAAACTCACATAGTATTCCCAATGTGGCGATTCGGCCCAAGCAGCGCCGATGGGAGGATGATGGCTGACCTTCTTGTGTGTCAGATTTGGTGCTAGACTACTGAAGAACGGGGATAAAGGTGCTCTCTTACCTGCTCAATGAGGAAGCGATACCCAAGTCCCTTATCCGGTCGAACATATTCATAAGTTTCTCCAAGAAGCGGGTTGAATGGTTTTGCTACACGACCGATGGTTGACGCATATTCCGACGCTGCAAAAGTAGCAACATAGACCATGCGCTCAGTCGAATCAGCTCGCTCGGCAGCCGTGTCTAGTAACTCGGTGTATTCCATATCTTCGGCTACTCGCTGGAGAAGTGACGTGGGCTCGTTGAACGAGACAGGTAACGTCATCTTGGTCATATCCTTGCCAATCATCGATTTCAGGATGCCCTAATCATCGTCAGTCAATATAAGATTTTTCAATACTAGAAATTAGTAGGGTAATATTGACACGGAAGGTACTTACCCAAAGAGAAATCTTGGGCCGATCATCAGCGTCCATCTTTAGGCGTTTTCTCACAGGATCTTCATAACCCTTCCAGGAAAGCTTCATCAACTCGTCCTTTGTTGCGACCGGTTCCTCCTGTGGAACGCTGCGCTCTTCCTGAGGTACGGCTTCCGCCTTAATCGACGCGTTTCTAGTTGCTTGAGCTGGTAGCGGCCGGTCATGTATGGATGGTTCGGTAGCTCGCGTTGTCATAGTAGCAGTCGAAGGTGGCATAGAAGCAATCGAATGTGACATTGCAGCCGTCGAAGTAGGCACGGTAGCCGTCGAAGGAGGCATTGCAGCCATAAATGGAACTGCAGATGAAATCGGCATGTTACGAACTACTTCCACCTCCCCAGCGTCCACAGCATCAAAGAACTCTTCATCGTCGTCGTCGTCATCGTCGGAAAGATTAGCCATTTCTGCGATGGTTGATTTGCGGCGGAAACGATTCTGCTCAGGGGGCGGAACCGTAGACGCCGCACCGAGTTGCATTGCATTAGGCGTCTCATAAGTTGGGGATGGCAAGGAGTCCTCGACTTGCATGCCTCGCAGACTGTCCGTTCGTCCTGCACTCGGCGCTTCTAAAGCTTCCCTTAAGGCGCGTCTGGTGCGCTTATGCTTCTCTTCCGACGCGCCCATCCTATTCTCCAGGTCTTCGTGCTCTATAGCGACGCGGGTCATACTGTCTTCCCAAAGTCTTCGAACGTTAGCTTCTCTTTCAAGCTTGTTGTGCCAGAACGATTCGCGATCCCGAGCGATCTTATTCAAGTCTCCAACTAGACCTCTTAAGTTCGACACAGCGTCCTCAAAGGACTCCAGAGCCTCTGCTACAGACGGCTGTGAAATCAAAGTAGTGGGATTCCTGGATCTCTCGTGTTGCAGCGCTGCAGACATTTGTGCCATCAAATCAAGTTGTAGCTTTGCTGAATGTGCTGCGATCATGAAAGCGTCCCGCTGTATCGGCTGTTGAATGTCAATACTGTTTGCATCATCGTCGAAACGTCTTTCGCTTCCAGCGGAGATCATTGGCCGTAGCGCATCATCCCCCGCAGCACTCATGTCGACACTTGTAGCCGCATCGTCGTCTTCGTCATAAGCGTCGTAAGTAGCCTTCGTTGATGCGTGCCGAAGTCCACTTAGCCCCTCAAATCCCACACCTTTGTTTGCAAGCTTTGAGGTTTGTGGTTTCGAATGTTTAATGTCCCCAACGTGCAGCTCGTCAATTTGGCCAAGTTTAGCCTGCTTCAGCAGTTCGTTGTTTTGGCTTTGACGTTGCGCGTCTGCTTTAGCCTCGTCTTTGCCCCAGCGGATGGCGTTGTTCAAAGCCCAGACCCAACGCTTGGCTTCAACTTCATGATTGGCTTTCAAGTGATACTTGACCGAAGCCTTACCAAGAATTTCGAACCGCAACTTATCATGAGCATCCATGTGCAGTTGGGCAATTCTCATGTTGATGGCCCCACGACAAGCAGAGCCAGCATCGTCTTGAGAAAAATTAGTCTTTGCCCTACCAAAATTAGAACTGGTTCGTGAAGTGCGTACCTTGTTGACGGTAGTAGCTGAGAACTCCATCTTCGAGAACGAACCAACGCAGCTTGTATCCAGTTGTGTAGTTCGTCCACTTCTTTAGATAGCCCTTCATCTCGCGACCCTCCTTTCCTCCTGGGGCCTCACCTGTAGGCGGCGCATGATGACCTGCGGAGCCGAGAATGGTCTTTTCTTGTATGCCCCGCTGAGCCACCGCAGCAGCAGGGGACTTCTTCAAAACAGTCCTTGTTTTCTCGTCCTTGGTTACATCTTGCGGTAGCTTACCCGAACGATCGCGTCTAAACGGATCTGCGCCGTTCAGCAAGAGTATCTCTATAAGCTTAGTGTCTCTTTTTCTGGCAGCCTCATGAAGCAGAGTGCCTCCGCTTTCGGTAGTGGCCGGGTCTGAAGGAAGCTGCTCCCCATTGACATCAACAACAGTCTGGGAACGAGTGTCGAGCAAGACTTTCTCAAGCTGCTCGTAATTGTTTGCCGACACTAGTTGTTGGATCTTCTTGGTCTGGGTATCAGCATAGATGGATCTGGAGAGCTGTAGTTGCTGAAATACGTCAGGGTTGTTCGCGAGATCCAGCGGAGTACGGCCTTGGAAATTCGGCACGGTGTCGTTGATATTTCTCTGCAGCAGCAGCAACTTTACCACCGTGCCTCTGCCCAGCTGAGATGCGATATGCAGCGGAGTGTTGCCCTCCTTGTCTTGCTCGTTCACATTGGCGGCTGTACCCATATGGCCAAGGACGTATTCAATCATTCGCAGATCCGCACACTGTACAGCCAGATGCAGGATGGATGTGCCTTCTATATTTCCGTGGGATGGAGCAAATGAAGATGTACTGGGACGTCCCTCGCTTCCAGCTCGCGGGGCGATTTCGCCTAGTGCCTTGCTTACAGCTGCAGTGTCTCCACTTCGGAGAGCTTCGAAGAGTCGAAATTTCTTCACCGACTGCTCCACTGAACCAGTATCTTGTGCGATGGGGCGACTTTGTTGTATGCTTGATACCGCTGTAGAGGACGAGCTGAGCGTTGCAGGGGCTTGGCGCGCTAGGGGCGATGAGGAAGAGGGCGTAGTAGGAGTGATAGGTGAGCCATCATCGCCCGATACGTTGGTGGCTGCGGAACTCTTCGCTCGATGGAGCATCGACTTCGCAATTGCCGTCTTTGACTTCTTGGAGCTTGTAGCGCATTAGAGCAGCGTTCCTGGCACGAACCAAACGACTTACCCCTCCATTCCTGCCTAGGTACGTGACCAGCGCGGTGTTATCGCAGACGGATCGGCTGAGCCAGGGCAATACAGTTGGTCTGTTGAGCAGGACCGAAGATGATTGCGAAGTGGCACGGTGCTGGTGTCAGAGTGGAAGCTGTTGTTGTTGTTGTTGAAGGTAGGTAGGTAGGTAGGTGCTGCGCAATGTGGGCTGGGAACCTGCGCCAAGTGCAGTGGAAGCAGTGAGCGCCTGACACGTCATGCGGGGGGAAACCTCATCTGTAACTATTATGGCAACAACTATTGATCCGCAACACTTCAAGTTAATATACTTACTAATAGTATTAGGGATTGTAGGCTACTATCCTACCGCAGCAGCTTGAATATCTACCCCCACCTCGTCCACCAGCGGCTCGCTCAGTGCTGGATGGAGGCCCCCAGGCCCTCCGAAGCCCATGCTCTCCACCAAGTCCCAGAACTCATTTCTGCCTTTTCTTGCGCGTTGCTCATCCTTAAGCTCTAGTTCTTCGCGGCGAACTCCGGATACAATATCCTCTATCCGGTCCCAATCGCCTGCTCGGCCCAACGCGGCGACAACTTCTTTCATTGCGATCCAACCAGGCACCTTGCCGCGTTTGACTGCCTGACCCAAGGCCGTCATCATTCTACCGATTTCGTTGGTGCCGGCTAAACCTTCAATAAGACGGTCGAAGAAGACGACGTCAAGGAAGACTTGTGGGTCGGCTCTAGCTCGATTCCACAGGGACTCGATGGCGGCAAGGTCGGGCGGATCCACGGAGAAATGGTGAGTGACGAGAGTGGTGTAAATCTGCGAGGAGAGTGGGATTGAATTCGCAGCCATGTGCGCAAGGACTGTGTGTGCAGCTCGAAGATTACCCGCCTTCACTGTTGCGCCCGAGGTCTGAGTGTGCGCAGGTTTTGATGTTGACTTCAGAAGACCGTTAATCAAGGTCGAAAATGACCATGCATTTGCCTCAATGCCAGCTTGTTCCATGTCTCTGAATATTTCCAAAGCGGCCTCATGCTTGACATCCATAGATGAGTCATGGCTGGTGACAGTAGATGCAACGTTCTGCTTGCCGTCATTTCCAGCTATCTCTTCGTCTTCACGGAAAAGAGACTCTAGAAGCATGGTGAAGCTGGCGATATCAGGTTTGATGCCTAAGCTTCCCATCTGCCGCAGTACACGAGTAGCGAGCTCCATATCACCGTCTTGGAGTGCTGTCCTGAAGAGAGGGTTGAAGGTATAGACATCTGCCTTGACGCCGATAGCTTTGGCTGAAGAAACGATTTCGGCTAGTTGCCTGTATTTTCTTCCTCTAGCCAGTCCGAGTACAAGAGAGTTAAGACATTGTGTGTTTGGTTTAGGTACCCCAGCAACATCACCTAGGGAAGGCAGCTCAGTCAACCGCTCGCCCTGATGCGCCTGCTGCACCGCTTCAACCCAGGTTTTGGTCATGGAATGGAATACCCGGATCCCCGATTCCCAGTAGCCAGTAGTTGCTAACCCGTGTATACGTGTGGCCCAAACCTGAGCGTCAGGTTGCACGCCTGATTGAATCATCTTCTGCCACACAGCCTCGAGGCTTTTGGGGTCTTTGGCCCTGCCGCAACCTTTTAACATAGCATCCCAAGTCCCCACAATGAGAGGCACGTTGTTTTGCACCATGTCGTTCCACACGTCTATTGCTCGGTTTGGTCGTCGCAAGGCCATGAAGGTCATCAAAAAGTGGGAATAGACAATAGATGGAATGTTGTTGACCGTGCCGGAAGCTACCACATCGTGAAAGGCCGTTTGAGCCTCTCTCCAGAGCGCCTCTACGCGAAGAATGTTCTGATCCTCTAGCGCTCTGCCGATACGTTTCCTGAACATGTCCGCGCGCACATGGCGTGTTTCGTTGCCTGCTTTCGAGTTCACTTCTGGGACAACGAAAACTTCCGCAGCTTCCACTTCAGCATACACCGACACAGCATTCGAACTTACGTTTCTCAGCTCAGAAACCACATTTTGCACGTCCGAATTGTACGAGCAATGCATTGCAATAATGGCCTTATGATTGGCGATCTCGTCGGTGACATTTGAATAAGGTATAAGTTGCGACAGAAATCGCATGAAAGGTGCGCATGCTCTTGGTGAGACTGAAGCTTTCCCAAGATTTGATTGTAGGTGCTTGCGGAAGACGACGAACGAAGCAAGAGCTGCTGTATCGACGCCAGGCACAGCTCTGAGTATCGTTTGCGTGTTCTCATCGAAGAACTGAAAGAATCTGGTGGCAAAATCCTTCGTCGACCATCCTCTGACAGTGGCCATCATTTCGGACGCAGACAAGGCGTCCCATCCTGTCGGATTCGATCCTAATGAACTCTTCTTCCGGGTCCCTTCTATGGATGAATTGCGAACTAGATACTGCTTCCAAAGCTCTGCAATCTCAAGAGTGTGTCTCTCGGTATAACTTTCGCTTGGGCGATTTTCCGTTCCCGAAAGTATCGGGAATGTTCGGACCAAGAGCGACCAGATTGTCTCTTGCCATATTGCAGTGTATGCTTGATGCTCGCTTTTCAGTTTTGATAGCGCCTCCGATGGACTCGGTCTTCTTCTTGCCGGACCAGTGACATCGCAAAAATGCTTGGTGATTTTTCTGAGTAAGCCGCGTTCTATATTTGCAGCCACAAGATCGAACTTTGCTCCGGTACACAAATCAAGGTAGAGTTGATACGACTGCGCTGAAGTAAGTGAAGGATCGAGTATACGTCCTTCGAGGTCTTCAAGGGCTATCGGGCTGGGAGAATGGCTCATCACAGCAGTGTCTTGCGTAAGGGAAATAGTCTTTAAACTTCGTTCAACGGCCGTAGAAGGTTGTAATGTTTTGAGAAATGTAACTCGACGGTCTCTGCCTTTACTCTCGTTTCGCTGTTCGTCCCTGCGAACCCGACTGCGCAATAGCTTCGTTCTGAGAGGGGACTTCGAGGTAGAGCGTAGAGGCGATGTTCCGTCGATAAGATCCAGGAGCGAATGATTGCCAAACGATGAGACCGTGGCTTGTATAGAGTGACCATTACTATGTTCCGGGATCGAACCGGACAGATTGCGGGGCGTCTCCTGTGACTTGTAGTACGGTATACGAAGACCCGACTGTAAGAGCACGCCAGTTGGTTTTCGGGACGGCTTGGAAAGATGTCGAGACTCATGTGACTCTGCAGATCTGGAGGTTGTGGAGGTCTTGAACGTGGCTTGAAGAGCTTTGCTGGCATGCCTTTCCTTCTTTTGTCTCGCTTCTAGCAAACGCATGCGTTCCTTCTCGCGCTCCTCCCGTCTCTTTCGATGCGGACCCTTCGAGTACGGACCCAAGTCTCCAGGGTCCCTGTTCTCGAACAGACGTTCCAAAAAGTCGTCCTCGACATATCGATCGTACTCAGACGGTATATAACGCTCAGACGTCTCATGCCTTGATGGGGAGTGCCTGCCATTCCGAACCGCATCACGAGGG
>Ga0160429_1002360_pt1 | contig 10025 bp, 9 predicted proteins | sample SolpanmetagenomR_FD_108199 | JGI IMG/M metagenome (GOLD analysis project Ga0160429, IMG submission 108199) | Solar panel surface microbial communities from Lawrence Berkeley National Laboratory, California, USA - R | ecosystem: Engineered > Built environment > Solar panel > Unclassified ... | reverse complement strand
CGTGGTCACATCTCTCCCTGTGCCACTACGCTAACAGAACGTATAAGGCTTCAATCCTTACTGACCCCCTTTTCATTTCATTCATGGAGACTGTCCCTCGGCGTCATTACTTATACGACGGCGCAGGTAGTCGGCAAAGACTTGGTCGACCCTTCACGGTCAAGCAAGCATTAAAAGTGGTTCAAAAGTCTCGGAAATGTAAGACTGATAGTCATTCCGAAGCGTCTTGGAGCTGCCATGTCCATATGCCCCTGCTAGAAAAGTCGCTCGAGCTATGCACCTACAACGAAGCTGTGGGTGCTGAATTGCTGTAAGTTATCCCTGTTAGAAGAGTCGAAACGAAACTGACGAGGGTTTGTGGCAGCACAACTGCCTTAATTCAACCTAATGACCTTTGTCCGAGAATTGACGTAACTGCATCCACAAGTCGTAAGGTTGACCTTGCCATGATACTGAGGCTACCGACTTCGGCGATCAATCATATTCACAAGCATATACCTTTTATGAACCGAACCCATTACACCCCTGTCCGATCTGCTCCAATTGTCGTCAATTTCGAAACCAAGCTGGTCGGCACGGAGTACGAATCAGCCCAAACGCAGATAGCTGTGTGGGCTTTTGCGCAATTCAAACATCTGCGCCGTACTTGCGGCAAAGCTCCGCAGTTTCTTCCGCTCCTCGTTGTACAGGGCGATGACTGGAGTTTCCTGGCTGCAACGCAGTCTTCAAAAGCTGATGGTAGTGCTGCTAGTGCCGGTGAGTCGGGGTCATACACAACTACGATTTGGGAGAAGGTGTTCATTGGCAGTATCACGTCTTTGGAAGGTGTCTGGAAGGTTTCAGCTGTGTTACAGTATCTTGCTGCTTGGTCTGCGACAGAATACCTCCGGTGGCTTCACACATGTCTTGACTTGCAGGAAGTATGGAGCTTGAAGGATGCCGAGCTTGCTGAACCTTTATTAGGTGTTGAGAATATGTAACATTAAACACTTCCCCATGGTGTTCATTCGTAGTTCATTGTGCCATATGTGTTGTCAATTCATATTTCTGCAACCCTAGTAGTGAAAATGAATACAAACTCTAATAGCAACAACGAATACAGTGGCGATAGTGAACGCTTCTGCACGAATCACGTTTCCATTTAATACACATTAGGAGTGGGAAAAAGTAATTGTGGAGAATCTATGGAAAACCAGTACAAGAATTTACCAGAAGACAACACGCAGCAGACATCACATTGGTATCTTTCAATGCGACTCAGTGGATCTGGGAGATCTGCGTTCACGCACAGATTCCCCCCTCCCCGTCGAAAGATACAGCGAAAAGAGTCGGAACTTCAAAAGGTTAGTGCGCTTCCTGGTTAATGCAAGATACATGCAGAGATTCAGCTTGCACTCTATTACCTCCGTGAAGAAGGTCGAAAGGTCTGGCCTCGTGTAATGGCAGCCAGCAAAAGCGCATGTTTTCTTGTGTAATTTGTTTCTCTACCACTACAAATCTATCCATGTGGCTCGCACACATGGATAGTTGAGGACCCTAATATATACACACTTGATCAGGCTTAGCGACAAAACTGTGCAGCGTTCATCCTTTCCACTAAGCCTTTTCGGGCCCCCTTACCCAATGTACCGACCTTCATCCAACCATTACTAACAGTATCGTTTTCAACAGTCAAAAATTCGACAGCATTATCATTCAGCAAAATAATACAGCAAAATAACAAATGTTGATAGATATGTCATAAGCTAGATGGAGTTCTTAAGGGGAAAAAGTGGAAGTAGGAGAGGTTTACTGGCGCACGTTTCCATCATTTGAACTGCTTTTAGCAGAACTAGTCGTCAACGCGGGTGAACGGCTGCTGTTCCATCATGGTCGATTTTACAGAAGACACAAGTACTGTCTATAGCGGAATGCCGAGCCCACGGCGTAGTTCCATCCTCCAATGACTTTGTTATTGTGCTGAATTTTTTTCAAGGGAGATATTTCCACAAATCCGGAATACACTAACAATGGGACTTTTATATGAATTAACAACAACACATCCACGTTATTGAGAGTAGTTGGCTCTTGTTTGAATGATACGGCACTTCATGAAGATACCCTACCGCCTTTACCCGAACAACAGCTTGTCTTCTTTCTTCGCAATCTTCCACCGACAATACTGGTGGCAACGTGCCTAACCCTTTCTTCATCAAAGAAGACTCTACCCGGGCGTGTTCGTAACGTCGCCGCATTTTTCCCGTTATCGGAGCTTACAATAACCTCAGGTGCCGCAGAAAAGGAAGTGGTTTGGCTTGCTTGAAGGAAGAGGGAGATTTAGTATTGAGAGTGTTACTCAAGGTTCTAAGGTTGGAGAATAGGGGCAGTGGTAGAGCGTCGTTTGTGGTAATTACCATGAGAATAAATTACTTCTTGTAGTTCTGATTAAGAATGGTATTTGCTTATATCATCAGGGCGTACTGTAGAATTTTACACTATAATTTCTGTAAAAGCGTGATGAGGAGACCTCTAAGTCACCTAACTTCTATTCCAAACAATGACATTGCGCAAGCCTTTCAACCAAGTAGTGACAGAACAAAACTATCTCATTAATTACTCAACGGAGTGGATATGAATCAGCTTGGTCCACGCAATCATACAAGCGGATACTGTTTGCATCGAGACCATTTACAGCGTCAAAGTCGTTACATTGAGTTTGATTATGTTGTTCTCTGTGGCGGGGGTACTCAAGTTCTCCCGGGAGCAAATTTCGTAGCTAGGTGCGAAAAGATCGACGGTGGTTTCAATCGCGTGTTCAGGATGACTTCGGACGGCTTGTTTGCCAGGAAACTGCGTCAAATCAAGTAGTTATTTGGAGCAACATTGATCCGACTCCGCATGTTTTGCTACTATCACATTTCATTCATCGCGCACATTTGTGCGACTGATACTACAACCACATTTAAATGTCTTCTCGACCCAGCGATTCTGAGAAGCTAAACACCATGGCGTATTGTAAATCGAGCCTGGATGGTCTTCGCAGCGACTGGACTACAGGACAATCCGGTAGTGAGGGCGATCCTGTTTATTGTGCAAGCGACCTCGTTACCGCCAAGACTGGTTACGACAATAACGAACAGACGTCCGAAATCACGCCACCAGGCAGTCAGCTGCAGCTCAACTGCTTCCCACCCTCTTCTCCACCGAGTGCAGGCAAGCCTCCCTGCGAAGAAAAAATTGCTACGACTTCGCCAGCGCCGTCGGGTCCTCTACCGGAGCAAAGCGTGTCACATCAGCTTGTGGATCTTGTGAACACTCTGTCTGATTCCGCAAAGAACACCGTCTTTCCTCGCGGAGCGTTTGAACAGGCTCTCTCGGCGCTGCAATCGGCTAGCTAGGGAACGTGGAACACATTAACGGAGAAACTAAGGTCATTCGCCAGTGATACAGCAAGGCTTCGACTCGATTCGAGCCAAGATTCGTTTTGCATCAAAATATCCGACCTCGGCTTTCCGTCTCGCCTTGAAACGTTATACCCCACTTACCAAGCAAACGAGTTTGTCAAGATTCAGTGCAGCGAAATAGCGCGATTCTTTAGAGAAGCACAGGTGCACCTGGAGCCACATCCTCTGGCGTTACCGCTGCCACCGCAGCGAAACAAGCGGAAAAGGCTGCCTGCAGCTCAAGAGACGTTGACGGAAGATGATGAGACGCGAATACAGGAAGATGAGAAGAGGATTAAGCGCCGTGAGGACCAAGCGGATGCGGGTTAAGTGTTTCCCTCAAGGGCCGCTTGACTGCATCGAAAGTAACAATACCGCCATTAATGTTAACCCTTGTCTTTAGGCATAAAGTGCGAGGTATGAGACGGCAGAAGTTACTGGGGTTCCTGGATGTGACGACTGCACAAACCTGAGGTTTCCTATGTTTTGCCTGTCTCTATCCTATTCGGATGACATCTTTAAACTGAGAGTCAACGTCGCGAAATCATGATCGCCTTGCCATCCCCAGAAGACATTCGGAGTATCTGAATTAACTTCGCCGATTTATGGTTGTTTCTGACATCTTCAGACAACCTTCCAAACGTCGGATTCAGCGATGTTCGCTTTAAGCGTCTATCGGAAATAGGAACAATCTTTGTTCTCGAATGGTCTGGTTTGCGCCATACTCGAGTTGGAATTGTCCATTAGGGCGCGACCTCTTTCAATGGCGTGCACTCTCCCGACGTCGAATTTTGGAAGGAAGCCTCTTTCAACAGTAAGCCATAGTCCCAGGACGGATCTGCTTCTCCTCGATAAGCTCTTCAATAACACCGACGCGCGCATCGAATGCAGGACAAACACGGTAAGTCCTACTTAGGGTTTAGCGAAAAAATGGATTTCGCACAAGGTTTCCACTACGCTATATCAAGCCTTCTCATTTGAACAAGTACAGCCTATATATAAGTCTGTCATGCAGACCCGCGTTTTCATCACGCAGAGTTCATTGTTCCCATCGGGCTGAAAAGTCAAAGAGCGGGACCTGGTGTAACAACATTCATAACAATAACTGTTCATAAAATTCCTCAGTAACTCCATCACTTTGGCAGTCAACAACGACATCACCATCCCCCACAAAAGCACATTAAAGGCGTCGAACCCATATCCAACACGGATCTAGCCAGTTGGACCAGTAGACTAATAGATTCGAACGCCTATCAGGATAACCATATCAAGATCAAGTCCATGCGAAGAGATCGACTTGGATCAGTCCATGCGAATAGTTCGCCCAAGTCGATCTTCAGCAGTATTCCAAAGTTATTCTGGTACCCGGTCACGAAGGTAAGTCCAGGTTCTCCTGGTTGAGCATCTGCGACTTGGTACAATGTAACCTCCATAAAATGATGTGGCTGAACTAACACATTCTGGTCATTGTAGGAATGACCACAGCGCGGACGTATTTCCTCATCTTGGATGGTTGTTCTTACCAAGCCCGATGGTGGTACTATCTGAGCGACATCATTAATGCAACAGAAGACGTCGCCGAGATTGCATTAAGTGAAGTCATACTTCGGCGAGAACTTCTCGTCTCGCAGAGCAGGAGTGAAGGAACGGAAGAAGGCGAAAGTAGACATTGCAGTAATCCAGCGTACAGCTGGATTACTGCAATCGTTACCATTTGAGCGAGTTCTAGATCGAGCTATCTTCACAAAACAGTGCATGTGAATGACTCTGGCCATACAAAGTGTAAAACGACTGAGCACCATTCATTCTCTCGCTTACCCTCCCGCTACGTCAGCGTGCGCTGCAGCTGGTAAATGCCATTCAATTTGCAACCCGAGACACTTGCGCAGCCAGGGCGCGTACTCGGCAACGGACCAAGCGGCCAGATACTGAAATCATCACAGTCCCGATCGAGAGCAAGAGAGTAGGCAAAGGCTACGAGAGTGCGCAGGTGCAATTGGGAGTCTGGGTTTTCGCCCAATTCGAGCATTTACGTAGGATCTGTGGGGAGGCACCGGCTTTTATACCTCTCTTGCTCAATCAGGGCGACGAGTGGACGTTCATGGCAGCCACCCAAACCTCTTCGGCAGATTCTAGTGCGGCCGACACAGCAGTATACTCCACTATCGTCTGGGACAAGGTGGTGATTGGGAGCACAACCACGCTAGAGGGCGTATGGAAGGTCAGCGCTGTTTTTCCCACGAAGCCTCGGCATGATCTTCGTTGTTGCAGTTTCTTGATTTTTGCGCCAAACTGGAGGCAAACTCCACCGAGATAGGCTGTCCAGATCTCGCTCGAATGCCGGAGGAGTCCCAAAAGCTATGTCGATGTATTCGTGATTCCATTACGCTTGGGAACAGCGGGTTTGCCAGAAACAATTCCTATGAGAAAATCAATATCGCGACCTGTTGTAATCGGTATGGTATGTATGAATTCACACCTTTGTGTCGATTGATAGAACTCCTATACTATCAGCAATCTTCTCGATGTCGTCCTTCATGACTAAGAGCCTAGGGGGAAACCGATGAGGGTCCGCCTCGGCAAAAGACAGGAATTCGATTTCGTCCACTGTATACCAGAAATCTGATTTCTTCGGACTTGACTGTCGTGACCGCTTAGAACTTCGGGTTTCTGCGGTGTCGTTACTGACGTCGCTTGCGGTCGCCGGGAACTGAGCGTCTTGTAGATACTTGACATGCTGCGCATCTGCAGCTACTTGTCTAGGATTTGTTGGCGTTGCTTCCGGATCTGTATAATCGGGATTTGAGCTTGGTAATGGATCTCGTGGTCGCTTGGTGACTGCACGCGCAGATTTTGGCGTCGAGAGTCGTTGATACATATCCTGCACCGAAGTTTCCGATAATGGTGATGGTGGTAACTGAATACAACCGAGCTCGTTATCAGAGTATGGGTGGCCGGATATATAACTCCAAATTGATCTTGGCTTTTTGGTCGATGAAGTGGGACAACGAAGAAGTCGCTGGCGCTTCGCTGGTCGTCGCAGGTCTGGAGAAACCGTCTTTCGGATGTTGTCGAGCTCTGGGGCACTATAGCGAGCGACGTCTGCAACCCAAGAATTACAGAACTGGTAGCGGTCGAAGGACATAGACGTTCGTGTGCAAACTGGCGCGAGCAGTTGGACAAACAGCTCAGGGGTTCTGCATGAGCCAGAGTCGAGAGTGGTTAGATATGATGTGTTATTGTCCTTATTTGCATAGCAACTATTAGGGGAGTAGAATACTTCTAAAACTAGTTCCATATAACTACAATTACTTTTAAGGCTTGTATGACTTCCCTCTTCAAACGTACTACGAGGTCGTAGTTCCATGGAAGACTTCAAGCCGGTAACATGGATGCATCTGCCATGTATTGAAACTATATCCGAGAGAACGACGGTGCCTCGAAATTGTCAAAACTACATCTCGTGCGCAAAATGATACTCGTTCAACCAATCACGATGGAACTGAAAGCTATAACTCTGATGATGATAATGATGATGATGATGATGATGATGATGATGATGATGATGATGATGATGATGATGATGATGACGACGACGAGCCTGACATTTCCAAGTTAGCACCTTATACGCTGTCGTCTAGGCCACCAAAATCTGCACCTCCGCAGCCGCTAAGGATCCACGATTATCCAACGCCGCCGCCGCCACTTAGATGTGTACCACCGCCTGATGTGCCTTCCAAGATGAGGAGAACTACCACGGACTGGCTTTCACACCTTTGGGGTAAATTGCTACATGAATGCCACCATTCAGTGTTTGAGTGCTACGATAGAACTGACGATATTCTTTATTGACGGATAGTTTATGAAACAATTCATCCAAGGTGATAATTAGAAGGGATCAAAAGAAAAAGGGCTGATGCCTGAGTTGTACTGCATCCTTCTGCGCAACCCTTGTGAAACTACGGATGCCGACACCATCTGGCCTACGCATTTCAGAGTGAGTGTGCCTGCGGTGTTTTGCCACTAACATGTTTGCAGAAATTCTGCGCTCGTTTGAACAAAAAACGGGGCATCGACCAACAACAAGACCTAAAGGAGTTTGTACTTTCTACTCGATTCTCTTCATGAGGACCTCAACGCGAACTGGTCTCGCAAGCTTTTGCGTGCCCAGTATTAGTATTCCAAGTTGCAGGTTGCGAAAAAGATATGCGATTCTGCGTCCAAGAGCACCACAACTCTACCTGAGCTAGAACAGGAAGCGTACCGAGAGACCTAAAGATGCCATCCACCGGGTCTGGGATAACGGACTTCTAGTGTTGTTCAGGTGTGGCCCCATTGTCCAGCCGCTCAGAAACACGAACCAAACTAAATTGCGAGACATCTCAACAGTATAATCCATATATGGAGCCTCTAGTACCAGTTTGACGCAACCTCTCTACCGTAAGTCTGTCTTTGAGCCTTGAAAAGAGCCTTTCGAGAACTTGCATTTAAGTGAGCAGCTTCTGGGATCCAGCGTATCGACTCTACTGATACAACATGACATGATCCTGGTTGCACGACCTGCTAGGACGACGAAATGCTAAGAATATGGACTTTTATTTCATCCCGAAGCTAAGAAACATTATAAAAATAAAATCGGAGGAAGGTCAGTATCTTGTATTGCGTGTCTTGCTCAAACATATAAATCGTGCGTTGGCTATTGCTACGATTGCTTTTTCGTACCGCGCCGGAATAGCAACGACAATTGATTATGGATCTACACCATTATGCCGGGCTTCCTGACGGGAAAACAATGGTTAATCGACTTTTTTCTGCTCGTGTTCGAGATCCTTCTCGAGAAATAGCTCTAACTCCTCTAAAAACTCGAAACCCAGACATTCGGGACATAAATAGCCTCCGTCAAACTCTTTTTTGCCTAGTCGTCCAGCACGTATGTCTGCCTCAATGGCTGTATAGTCACAACAGTAAAGGGAGGGGTCGCAAGGGCGCTGAGCGAGCAAGTGCTTGCGTCTAAGATCTTAGATTTGAATGTCCGAGGAGCAACCATTACTACAGGATGCTCCAACGTTGCTTGTGTGACTCGGCTCGATCTTGAGAGGGTGAGGCAAGGAATCTAGATCTTTCATTTTCATCGCGGATACTAGCAAATTGTTATTATAAGTTGTCACTGACGAAGACGGAGTCATAATTGCTGACAATGCCCACGAGCCGTTACGGACCTCCTCATCGCTACGGTGTCTTTTTACAGTCTTTATGTCGGAATGTAAGGAGGCCCTCCTCTGTTTGTTGTTTAGGTATAAAGCTGAGTTGTAGGCGGTTGTACAGTTGGAGAAATTGTCGAAAGCACCCGTTACTGCATCCATTGCTGAACTGCTTAACGCAGGCCTTTTTCTCGGCCTTCGACTACGAATCCCTTTTCGCAAGGCTGCTTGGTAGCTCTTGATATCGATGTCTTCCTCCTTATAGACCGAGACTCCTCACTCGTTCACACGCATGCGTAGTTTTCGTCTCCCCGATCCTGACCGAACAAGTAAAACAGAGGAGAAGATGGTCCAAGCAAATCGGGAGAAGAGAGCCTCTACGGATATGCTTCCTGGCAGCTGAAGTTTCGTGTTGTGATACAGCCGCCTAAGATCTTGTGTCGTTGTCAGAAAGTGCGCGACCCACCGTCGCTCTTTCGGGACGATAGTAAATAATATGTCGTCGAAACCTTTGTGGATATCGGCTCGTAATGTGAGTGCGTTCGAAAGGTTGTCCGTCCACAGACACGTCTGATAAAAGTGTAAGATTCGCGTTGTATCTCTGCATTCCATTGTTGTTATACCAATCGGTTTCTGAACGAGGACAAAGATGTGCCGATTCGAGACCGTCGCTGTACCCAGTGAGGATGCAAGTGATGTCCCGCCGTAACACGGCCGCTATAAGTGTTAAAGAACCTGCAGAAACCATTCTTTCCCTTGCTCCTTCTACTACCTCCTCGGTGGGTGCTTTCCACTGTTGTGGGAGGTTATCGTGTGGGAAATTCCAGTCGCGAAAAGATGGGAAGATAGGATATGGCTCATCGGCATCTGGCACGTGAAAGTAATAGGTTCCAAACTGCAGTACATCGTCTTCAGCCGCCTCAAATATAGGCCCGTCTTTCTCCAGTGTCAAGTATCCATTCCACGCATTACAAGCGACGATCGCACATGCAATTAAGGCGGTACCATAATGAATGCCTCCGCCGGCCGATTTATCTAGAGCGTGCAGCGCAAGGAGTATATTGTGAGGCTCAGCATAGCCCGGGTGCTTGAAGAGGATTTTATGGCGCCCGTCGTTATTAAAGAACAAATCTGGAGATGCTTCTCCAACAGGTGGTGAGTTTCTAATGCCCATATGCAATCACGTAAGAAGAAAGTGCGGATTGTTGAGGCACACCACATCTGCTACTTAGCAGAAGGCCCAGAATGAAGATGGCACGTCCTCGCGTCCGCTTCGTGTAAGTGTGTTTTAGATCAACTGTAGAGCATCACGGCGCAGGTTTGTTGCTACATTGTAATCCTCAATGTTATTCACTGCATACCTTAGGGGAGGCGCACTTCCGCATCTATTCAGATACTAATT
>Ga0160429_1002359_pt1 | contig 10026 bp, 10 predicted proteins | sample SolpanmetagenomR_FD_108199 | JGI IMG/M metagenome (GOLD analysis project Ga0160429, IMG submission 108199) | Solar panel surface microbial communities from Lawrence Berkeley National Laboratory, California, USA - R | ecosystem: Engineered > Built environment > Solar panel > Unclassified ... | reverse complement strand
CCTGGCCTGGTTGACATCGCGCGCTTCCATCGAAAAGGGCACGGCGTTCTCATTGGCGTACTTTGTAAACTTGTTTGGGTCCAAAATGCAGCTGTACCTGAAAGAGTTGGTGGAGCAGCAGAAACCGCGCGCCATCGTGGTCTGTATGATCTACTATCCACTGGAAGCGAGCGTGGTGGGAAACCAGCAGAGCTGGGCAGATCTGCCACTCAAGGTCATGGGCTACAACAGGAATGCGGGTCAGCTGCAGGCAGCTATTAGAAAGGTCTTCGAGCTAGCGACGAGTAAGATACGCGTTGAAGGGACACGCGTGCTACCATGCGCTCTCTACGAGGTCATGGACGGAAAGGATCCCAAGGACTACGTCCAGAGAGCCGAGCCAAGCGTCGAAGGCGGAAGAAAAATGGCCAAGCTGATCACTGAATTATTGGAACAAGCTGGCGTTATCGACAAGTCGTCGAATGATACCCGCGCTGAAGGTTTTACCTCCGAACCATTCACACAGCAAGCGGGCTGGATATAGAAACTCCAGGGCTACGTTGAACCCACTGATGCGCCAGTCAAGATTGTACTCCCTTGTTCTTAACTATCCTTGACGAGGATATCTGCTATGGGCGGCCCAACAATAGGAACCAAAACACAAGCGGCCTGTGTTTGTGTTCAACTGATGGGTTTTGTACTGCCAAAGGATATCCTCAAGAACGTACGTAAAGAAGCAAACGTTCTGAGTGACTATGAGCTACCACAAGATAATACACAAAAAGCCATGGTATAGAGCACGAACTAAAATCCAGTCTATACATTCAACATCCCTCCGTCACATCTACAACGATTTACAACGGCACGATCTTGTTCGTGCCAATGATGACTTCCTCGTGCAGGCCATCGTGCGAGCCGCCCGGGCAACCCAGCATGGAGTACAGCTTCACCTGGCCACGGGTAGCACCGCTCTTCCACAGACCCCACTTCGCCTCGCCTCCTTGCTCGTTCATGATGGTCGCGCCGACCTGGGGAAGCGCGGCAAATTTAAAGCTAGCCCAGTGAAGCTGGTTATCCTTGACGGAGAAGCCGTCCGTCATGGCCCTGGCACCGCTCACAGCGCCGATGGCTGCCATATCGACGTAACCGAGGGCGTTGGCACCCATGGTCTTGCCATCGCATATCAGTTGCGAGTTGGCGTCGATGCTGCAGCTTGCAGCTTGGGCGACGTCGGTGACACCGGTGCCGGTGCCATCCTTTCCGAGGAAGAGCGTGGTTGGTGTGCCGCCTAGAGGCGCGGTGACCTGGATGGCGAAGCTGGCTGGTGCAGGGGCGCAAGGGGAGGCGGATGCCGTGAGGCTATAATACTCCGTCAGCGTTCGTCCTCCCTAACCACCAAGAACGCCTATACTCACCAAAGGGCCGCAACGGTACCAGCGATGGAGTACTTCATGATGTGTGGTGTGCGGAAGATTTGCGACAAGAAAGTTGATGATTCGAGAATGGGTAGATGTCTGCTTGGATGCAGAAGCGGAAAACAACGAGCAATACCAAGGACTTAAGACCTACGAGAATTTCCAGAAGCACGTCCAGTCGCATGTGATTCCAAATTGGTGAGATTACATTGCTGTTTGCCTCCCGGATGCGCTTGGTATAGTACATCCGAAAGATACTCAAAGCTGGATCTTCGCACATGGACCACCGCCTTCTCGAGTGTAGGACCGTGTCATAGAATCCGACTGGTCAAGAGCCTTCCTTAGGTAGATTGTCTGACCCAATCCCTATCGGATTCATTTAAACCAAACAACTTAGCTCCGAGGCTGTCTGTTCGAAACACCACAACCACGAGGTCGAGATACAAAGTAGGATTGTCGTCATCGGACGACAAGCAATCAAAACAATCTGCCGAAAAGTTGCTCTGTCTGTACAGTCATGGTGGCGTTCGAGCGATGGGAAAGGCACCTGCAATATTCGAAAACCAGTCACATGACAACGCAGCAGAGGGAAGCAATGACCCGTAAGCTTCCTCGCTCTCTGTGACTGATAGTACGTCTACTACTGCCCGGGCTGAATTTCGAATTCCTATTAGAAACATTGTAGGCGCAAGTACTTGCATTGAGGAAGCCTTTTGACCATTGACCCTAAAACTTGACGGCTACGTTCACTTCGAACGTGAGAGCTCAGAAACCATATACATCCAGAGCCGAGGCCCTAGCACGTGGCTCTCCCGTGCGAAGGAGCCTCCGAAATTGCAGTATATGAATGAATGACCAAGCTCAGTCATCCACAGGAAAATCCGGACGAGTTGGGCGATCCCTACATCGATAGGACATCTTGCTGCATTAGACACCTTTCCCGGGACGATCCATACTAGATGCCGGCTACACTTCTCTGAGTTACACATTTGCGCGTCCAGCTCTTCGGGACCGATACTCGTAATCCGTAATCCGACCTCTTCGACGCAGGCTACGAACACACAGCATCCGCTCATCACTGATCTAGGCTCTAGGAGACTCTAAAGCCGGCTAGTTCATCACACTGGGTGCCCTACTTGAGCCGTTGCTTGAACAATGCTGGAAAGTAATCAAGTTTGCCCCTTGTCTTAGAGACGCGAGTATGTCCTGTTCGACCTTCCAGCTCACACGTTCCTCCAGTCGCTTTGCCAGCCTCGCACCCCGTCCATGAACGTCACGCTCGGAATCTGGCTCAGGACCTCGAACGCCAACAAGTACCTTGTTATGGGCGGCTGGTGAGACGAAGTTTTTGTGGTGCATGGAGATATACTGCGCGCAAAAATAGCACGCTCCTTTGCTGCAGCCGATGTACTTGTCTCCAGCAACGAAATCGAAGTTTCTGCGGCTGAACAGATCCACCAAGAGTAGCTCAGCATGTACTCTGGTCAGGATAACTCCGCTCTTGGTCATGTTGTCCTTAGAGTTGCTCTCCAAGTCCCGTTTCACAAATTCGATCAGAGATTGCTGGGCCGAAGCCGGATGCATGTTATGCGCCACGCAGATCTTCCTGACGATTGTGTAGGGTTCCAATGCTTCTCTAGCCAGAGTGACGACCTTTACGAGCGGGCAGACTTCCGAGCGAACTGCGTGAATTTGACGGATGGAAGGTACATGCATCGCTGCGATAATGATCTTCCTGACCGCATGTCTATGTGCACCTAGACGGCCGATGGAATGAGCGAGGGTGGCAAAGTAGTCGTTCTGCCCGCTCGTCAGTCGAAGGAGATGAGGAATCTGATTCGACCGGGCATCATAGCAGATTTGTGCGAGGTCGATATGGTCTCGTATGTTCTTCAGTTTCTTGAGCCAGCCTCTCAATTTCACAGCTAAACATATTTCAGTTGTAGGACTCTGCAAAACCTTGCAGTTTGAGTCAACTCACCATCTTCATTGGCGGGCAAGGACGTTTTTATGGCGTCACGGCACTGTTTGGCGAGCCTGACCATCTGCCTTCGATAAAAGGATAAGCGAGGAAAAGCTCGCCGAACGGATTCCAGAAAGATGCTGTCTTCGATGGTTTTCGCATTGCTAACATTAACCGTAGCAATCTCGCGAACGATCGTATTGACGAATTTCTCGGTCTCGGGCTCTACGCCTTCGTTTGCGGCCAACCAGAGTATGTTACCTCGCGGCAGAGACTGGAGAGCGGCTGCGGTCACCGTGGCTCCGCCCTTCTCCGTGTCACATAGGTACGATATCTTATCCAAGAAGTCTCGTCGCATCTCAGAAAGCGTCCCAGTAACATCCACGCCATCTCGGCTGTGTTGGCGCTCAGCATGGCGTCCTTTATAAGGCTCAAGCACGGAGTAAAGTAGAAGCTTTGAGTAGAAAGCTTGGTCGCCATTGTTTGACTCTGTAAGGGACGTTCGCTCGAGCGTCATTCTAGTCAGGCTACCAGGCACAATGGGTCGAACTCGCGGGCCCGGCGGTGCGAGCATTGATGTCGCTAGGGGTGCAACGTCCACGGAATGCCTGCTGGGCATCTTGTTGATGGGCCAGAGAAAGACCGTTACTACCAAAGCGGCATTTGGCAATGTGGGACAGTTTGATGTATTGAGGAAAGCGACATCTGAGCTTACGACTGGATGTTCTTGAACTTCCAACAGCAATGCTCTGAGGTGTTCTTCTTCTTTCTATGCGAGCGCTTGCATGCATATGGCGGGCGCCAATGGCTTGTTCGCATTTGAAGCTGCCCACCTGAACCTCGAGCTTGGCAACCCAGTCTTCTGAAGCCACTAGCGTTATGAGATTTCTGCCGACTCTTCACCTGCCATTAATGTTCGCTCCTATTGCAATATGCAATTACCTCTCAAGTGGTCATCACGTGATTAGCTCTCCGTCAAATTGCTGGCAAGGGGTGCAGTTAGGGCTTCAGCAGTTCGAGAGTATGGTGCGTAATATGATTGGTATTACAGAGCATGACAAGCCCGCATGCGAGTAGCTACATCAATCATTCCCAGCCGTCCGTAGAAGCCATCTTAATCATGCAAGCAAAGGCGCCTCGAACACTACACTATTCACAGCCCAGCAACTCAACTTTCTCCCCAAGATCTCTTACTGTTTCTGCCCCTCCACGAACTCCAGCGCGGCCTCCATTCCCACAACATCGATACTGCTAGTCTTGTTGCTGTAACTGACGCCATAGCACTTCTCCGCTACAAGCACCATCTCCGGCCTAAAGGTCGTACAAATGAACTGTCCGCCCTCGCTTAGCTGCTGCAGCATAGCGGCGACCGCGGTACGGTACTGAGCGTCAAGGTTAGCGTCGATCTCGTCGAAGAGGTAAAAGGGCGCTGGATCGCAGCGTTGAATGGCGAAGACGAGAGCGAGGGCGCATAGACCTGTGGGAAGAAAGTAGACCATGTTAGCATCTCGTGCAGTCCGACTAAATCAACCGCGGAGGGAACTCACTCTTCTGCCCACCAGAGAGCTGCTGAATGCGCTGCTGCTCGTCATGCTTGCTGTTGAACGACACACTGATCCCCACACCAGTGTAGTTCTCTACACCCTCGCCTTCTTCTTCCTCGGTATCCGCGTCTTGGGGTCGAACCTGCTTATCGCTCTTGCGCTGGATGACGAGTCGGCCCTTACCTGCAGGCACGAGCTTCTCGAAAACATTCGCAAACTCCCGAGAAACTTGCTTGAACGTGCGCTCAATGGCCTCATCTTTCCTCTGGTCCAGGACCTCAATCAGCTCCTCGATCGACGCTTGCGAGGAGTTGAGCTCGGATCTCCGCTTCGAAAGCGTGTCTTGTTGCTTGGTGAAATTCTCATACTGCTCGAAGGCCTTCTTGTTCACGTGACTGAATTTCTTGAGCGCTTCCTTGATCTTGTGGAGCCTCTGCATCGCGGTCGCCGAATCGAGTCTGCTCGGGTCGTACTTCTTGTCGAAAGCCTGTTCGGGCAAGACGCCCAGATCTCGAATGTTGCGAGCTGTTTCGGCAGCAGACTCGTTGAGGCGCGCCTTCTTAGCCATGGAGCGCTCCATCTTCCGTTGGTGGGCTTCAATCCCTTTTGCGATATCTTCTTGTTCTTGTTGCTTAGCAGTCTTCTGCTGGGAGAGCTCAGTGAGTTGGGTGGTCGCTTGTTCGATGGAAGATTCGGATTCGCGAAGCTTGGTCTGGACGGCTTCGACGGCTTTGTCGATGCGCTTGAGCTCGCGCTGACGTTCTTTAAGACGAGCAGAGGCAGTCGTGGAGGTGCCAGTTCCGTTGGAGTCAACGTCTTGTGAATTCAGCTGGTCAAGCCGAAGGCGCAAATTCTCACGGAGTTCCACTTCGATGGTGCTCTTTCGCACTTCGAGATCTGCACGAGCACTGCTGAGATCCGCGTGCTGTTTACGCAGGTCTTGCAGAGACGAGCTCAGCTGTTGGAGTTGTTGCTCCTCCGCACTAGAAAGCGCTTTCTGGAAGGCAGAGCTCAACTCGGTCTCAAATGCTGACTGCTGCTTGCTCAACTCGCCAACATTGTCCTCAATGTTCTCACTTGCGCGTTCTTTCTGTTCCAGAGCATCTCTCCTGCTTTGCAGATCGATTGACTTGCTCCTAAGCTCCTGTCGAAGCGGGCCATAGCTGTTGTCAAGCTGCTGTCGCTTCTGGTCGATCTTCGTAAGCTCGCCAACTGCGCGTGTGATCTGTTGGTCTTTCTGCTCGACACCTTGTTTGATCTCCTGCTGGCGCGCACGCTGACTTTCATACTCTGTACGCCATTTCAGGACGTTACGCACACCTTCGATGCGTGAGTTGCGGGGGTCATGGTAACCACCAGTCAGTGCACCCTTTTTGTCAGCGCGGTCGCCTTCAGGAGTGATGGCGCTGACGGCATGACTTCGAGCGTACTGAGCAGCAACCTGAAGGTTGGGACAAATGATCGTCTTGCCGAAGACCTGCTGCATGGCTTTGTCATAACGATCGTCGTACTGCATCTTCGAGATCATGTGGATGGCATCGCTTGCTTTTGGAATGTTGACGGGCGTCGGCTTCAATCGATTAAGAGGCATAAAGGTGACACGACCAGCTTTCTCCCTTTGCAAGATCTCGAGAACTTTCGTAGCTGTTTCGTCCGTATCGACAACATAGTGGAAGAGGCTGTTGCCGGCGGTTACTTCAACTGCGGTCCTGTATTTATCAGGTATTTCAAATAGCTCAGCCAGCGTTCCATAGACACCGTCTAGGTTGTGTTGTCGCTTGATGCGTCGAACCGCAGCAAGACCTCTACTTGTGTTTTGGTCCATCATGTGTGACAAGAAGCGTTCCGCGCGGTCAAGCTCTTGCTGTGCGTTGCTAATGATTGAGTCGAGCTTGGCTTCCTCACGCCAGAGCTCCTTGCGTTGGTCCATGAGTCGATCGCGCTCTTCTTTCGCTCGCTCAACCTCGGAAGAGATGTTCTGCATGTCATCGCCCCGGTTCTCCATCCTGGAGCGAAGCTCGGCAATTTCCTGCTCAATGCGGGTGATATCCGTCTGTAGCTCCTCAATCTCCTCTGCCGTCTGCATCGCGACAGCTTTCCGCGTGGCCAAGGCGACGTTGACATCGTCAATCTCCCTGCGGAGCCAGTCGTCGCGTTGTCGCTTGTTTTGGAATTGAGATGTACGACCTTGCTTCGCGTACAGACGGGAGCGCGTACCCTCCGCCTCGTGGAGCTGATTGCGGATGGTAGCTTCCTCCTCCCTCTTGCTATTGAATTCTGGCAATAGCTGAGCAAGCTCCTGCTCTCGCTGCTGGATCTGATTTTGCACGTCGCGCAGTTCGGCATCGTGACGGCTCTTTGCATCGCGGGCAGCAGATTGGCCGTCGCTCAAGCTGTTGACGTCAAGTTCGAGCTTTGCCTTGTCGCGGACGGTGTCCTTTCGTTCATCGTCCAGCTGCTCTCGGTCGAGCTTAAGGAATTCAATCTGCTGCTTCAGCTCGTTGATCTGGGTGTCAAGCTCCGCCATATCTTGCTCGCCCTGAACGAAACGGTCGCGGTTATCGTCAGTCTCGTCTACGCCACCTTGACGAAAATCGTCGAGACGTTCCACGGCACTCTGAATTTCTTGCTGCTCACGGTTGTATATGGCATATTCAAGACACTTCCGTTCGCGATCTTTATCCTGGTATTGTCGCAGATCCTCCATCTCAGACTCAAGCTCTCCCAAGCGCTCGCCGATGTAGGCCATCAAGCTATCAATCTTGCCCCGCTTGCTGTCTGTGTCTTGCATAATTTTGAGCGATTCTTGTCGACGTGCCTCGTAGACCTGTGTACCAGCGACTTCTTTCAGGAGGTTCAGACGCTCGGGGTCTCTCATGTTCGTGAGTGTTGTGACGCGACCTTGCGGCACAATGTAATACGGGTTCGAACGTGAGAAGCCAGCAGACTCGAGAAGATTCATAACGTCGGATTTGGTCGCATTCTTCCGGTCGAGTGAGTACTCATCTTTCTTCACGCCAATAGTCCGGCGCAAGACGAGCTCAGGCTTGCCAGTCGGGAATCTCTCGTCGCTGTTGTCGAAGATGATCTCTACGTATGCGGACATGACAGCGGAGCCGGAACCTTCGTGGAGCAAAGCCTGTCGCTCTTCGCGACCCATTTGAGTGTACGCATCGCTGAGTACGAAACGGATGGCAGCGAAGAAGTTGCTTTTGCCGGAACCGTTGCGACCAACGATGACGTTATGCTTGGGAGAGAAGGGCTCGATGACGGTCTGGTTCTTGTAGCTGGAATAGCACGGGTTAGTAGACCGTGAAGTAAGTGACACAACACACAACCACCAACCTCTTGAAGCCTTGGATGATGATTTGCTTGATGTGCATTGTGAAAGCGACCACGGCGATAGCGACGCGCTTCTTGTCGAGGGAATGATGCGCCTGGATAGCGCGAGTCTTATTGTCTTAACGCGTGCGCATGCTCTGGCGTGAGAGCGACGGCGGTGTGAACGACGCTTCTGATCTCCTGCGGGCCCTTGGGGCAGTAGTGGAATTAGGTCGACCGAGCCGGGTTGGAATTGGAGTTTGGGTTTTGGTTCTCGACGGTTTATGAGAGGTGAGGTGGAATGAGACGCGACTTGAACGCGTCTGGGGACGGTCACGTGCAAGCTTTGTCGCCTCTCGGTATCATAAAGTACAAGGGCATTGGAACACCATAAATTGCAATCGTGTAGTGGGTTCTCACATGCATGAGTTATGTTTTTCCATTCGCAATCCAGCAAAGATGGTTGGTACATTGAATTGATATACATGCAGATATATACACTACGGATCATCTTGGAGCAGCTCGAAAAAGGTTGAGCGAAGATTCCGCATCTGGTATTCTCGAGCACTTGATCGTGGTTAAACATTTAGAGCATGCCCTTCCTCCATGCAGTATTTGCCAGGCTTTCAATCTGAGGAACTCCTACATTGCCTGTGACGGTGTCGTTCCCAATCGCCTCAACCACAGCTTCCGCTACCACATCAGCCTGCAACGGCTTCGTGCCTCCTGCTCCCATCAGAGGCGTCAACCGTCCGCCGAAAAGCGAGTTTGCCATTGCTCCCATTCCAGTGACACCCGCCAGCGCCATGGTTATCGATCGTGATGAATCGTACAGCATGCCTGGCCTTATGAAGAAACTCCGCATGTCTGGAAAACTTGCTGCAATCGTGGACTCTGCCGCTCTTTTCGTCGTGATGTATCTCTGGGGTAACACCGGTGCTCCTGCTGCAGCTGAGATGTATGCGAACGTAGGCACCTTGTTCTCATTCGCTGTGCGTGCTAACAATATGGCTGAATCCCTGTTCATCAGCTCGTACGTGATCTGTCCGTCTCTTTCTTGACTCTGGATCCCGTCGTCCAGCTTGGCCTCAAGTGGGTTCTGACTGCCCTGCTTCGTCTTGCTGAAGGCCCTCGATAGCCCGGACCACGGCGTTTCTTTGCCCTGCAGGACGCCTTTGTAGTCGGCTTCGAGGAGGATACCCATAGTATGTACTACGGCATCGGCACCGCCAAGCAGCGAGCTGTATGTTGAGGGCTTGAGGACGTCGGCTTTCTCCCAGAAGACGTTCTTGGACCATTCTGGCGGACTGGAAGAGGAAGAGACGGAGGACCAATTGGGCTCGCCGGAGCGACTGTTCGAACGATTCAGCTTAGATCATGGCATCTGTGCTCCTGAACATCGTCTCTTCCAAGCATGACCGCGGGAACCGTACCTGAGAGAGGTCACCTCCCATCCGCGCACAGATGCTGCTTTGCAGATGCGGCTTCCTGAACGTCTGGTCAGTCTCTACATGGTTTGGAGAGGCTGTGAGCTTGTATACCGAGGAAACCATTGCCGCCTGCGACTACAATCTTCTTCTTGACAGCCGCAGCCATTATAAGCGGGTGGTATTATCGCATGTTGAAAGTTGAAGCCTGGGTGTACCTAAGCAGATGAACAACGTCACTTTCCAAAAACCGGCCGGTCCAAGCTCCATCAAATCGATCGGCGCCTGCAGTTATCTCATAAATCAGACCCTCTGCTATGGGCAACCTGCAGGTGGCTGCAGGAAGGTTTGTTACACGGATTTACACCCAAGCGCTG
>Ga0160429_1002357_pt1 | contig 10029 bp, 9 predicted proteins | sample SolpanmetagenomR_FD_108199 | JGI IMG/M metagenome (GOLD analysis project Ga0160429, IMG submission 108199) | Solar panel surface microbial communities from Lawrence Berkeley National Laboratory, California, USA - R | ecosystem: Engineered > Built environment > Solar panel > Unclassified ... | reverse complement strand
GATTGTGAACGGGAATGGTTTCACTTGGCTTGTGTCGGGCTTGATGAGATTCCCGGACGGCGGCAGAAGTGGTTCTGTCCGGATTGCAGGGTGAGGCTTGGTGTAAGCGAGAATGGGCAGAAGTTGTAAGACAGAGTGCCGGGAGCGAACTATCAGCTGCTGAGACGACACAACGTGAATACAGCAGATTGATCTTCATATATGCACTCGGTCGTCTCTGGTTGATACGAGATGAAGAACCATCGACGTATTGCCACCAGAGAAAACCTACTCCGCCCATCGAGACAATCATCAGTGCTAGAGTCCACCTACAAGAATACTTAGAAGTCGCTTTATCAACTTACATCGCTCCTTCATCAATACCGCCATTTCACCAGAAGAAAGCATGAAAATTCCACGTGACCCAAAACAGCCTCGGTGCCGAAGTTGGAACTACTTTAAGTACCCCGCTTAAGCCTAAACCTGGGGTATTTCACTCAGCTCACTAACTCAACTCATCGATCTTCAAATCATTGGCTTTTTCATTTCGAAAAAAGTACTTTCCTTCCGCTCTCTCACTTGACTTTCCTTCTAACTCACCCTCAAGGCACAGGACCCCACAGTAACCACCCACAATGGCCGCCGCCCAAGCCGACGTCAAACTCCAAGACTTCACCAACATCTTCTCCCTCGATGGTAAAGTCGCCGTCGTAACCGGCGGCTCCCGCGGTCTAGTACGCTCACATACTTCATCCCCCCCCTCTACTCACAAAGCTAACCCTCCTGCCCAGGGTCTCCACGCAGCCTCCGGCCTCCTGCAAGCCGGCTGCTCGAAAGTCTACATCACCTCCCGCAAAGCGCAAGCCTGCGAAGAAGCCGTCGCGGCCCTGAACGCACTCCCCAACCTCCGCCCCGGCGCGAAAGCAATCTCCATCCCTGCTGACGCAAGCAAAACCAGCGAGATCGAACGGTTGGTGAAGGAAGTCAGCAAGACGACGGACCACGTCGACATCCTCTTCGCCAACGCGGGAGCGACGTGGGGCGCGCCGTTCGAAGACCACACGGACGCGAGTTTCAGCAGGGTTATGGATTTGAATGTCAAAAGTGTTTTTTTCACTGTGCAGAAGTATGTCGCAACCCCCCCCACCCCCTGATACTCTTCCATAACTGCTCCTTGGATTCGTAAAGAAAGAAGCAAACAAACTAACAACACACAACCCCCGCCAGATTCGCACCCCTCCTCGAAAAACGCGCAACAACCGCCGACCCCGCACGTGTAATCGCCACGGCCTCGGTCGCGGGAATCGGCATCGGGTCCGGGGGCAACAGCTCGGTCCCATCCTACACGGCCTCCAAAGCGGCCGTGATCCACCTTATGAAGCACCTCGCCGTGGACCTCGGGCCCCGCCACATCATCTGCAACAGCATTGCGCCAGGCTTCTTCCCGACGCGCATGGCCAACGGGCTTATGGAGACGCTGGGTGGGCCCGAGAAGCTGGCTGCCGAGTGCCCCGATGGCAAGGTTGGTGCCGCGGAGGATATTGCGGCTTGTGTGGTGTATCTTGCCAGTCGCGCGGGGGCGCATGTCAATGGGGCTGTTGTGGCGATTGATGGGGGAAAGGTGCTTGCTCGGTCGCAGTTGTGATGTCGTGGAAGAGAAAAAGGAGAGAAATGTTGATCTTTGTTGTGTTAGTTATGCTGAAGAGACAAGGGAAATGAAAGTTGGTCATCAAACGCATGAACGTAAAATATATTCATAAGATATCTCGTCATCGTGGTCTTCATTACATCCATCACACGAGCGTTCTACATGAAGCTATTGACGAGTTGGGCTTGCTCCGCATGACAAGCCGCGCAATACTCCTTATACCAATTCTTGACATCATCGACGCTGCCGTCTTCTCCAAGAGTTGCAATCAACTGGCTTGCTTCCTTCGAACTGCTGTCGTCCCTCAGCACTTTAGCCAAAGCTTTACATCTGGAGTCCTCCTCGGCTACCCAGTTCTCGTACTCTGCCTGAATGCTGTCACTCTCGATTCTGTTGACGAGACGCATCGAGACTAGGAGGTCGTGTCTGTACGTCGCCAATCGTTGGCGGGTATGGTGGATGCGCCGTGCTGTGGCTTTCGACGCAGGTTGTGAATATGTTGATGCTAGGGCGTTATGGGGTGCGTCACGGTCTATGTACTCAAGAATTTGCTTGAATGCTGCGGAGCTGTCATGGAAGTTAATAGCTAGCTCTGCTCGAAGATAAGAAGAATAATACCATTGGTTTTTCGTAGAAACACCAAACCCTGTCGAGCTGAAATTCCGCTCAAGGTCCTTGATGTAAACTCCTTTACTCATAGTCATATGTGGCTGAACACCTATTCGTGCCATGAAGGTCGCCGCGCTACGTTCCTGCCACCATTTGGAGGAGATTCGATAAGAGGTAAGTAATTGCAAGGTAAGACTGATGATCAACGCCCAAGTCATGATCCGATGAGTTGAGAAGACGTTCATCACGCTGGAGGCTGATTCAGCGGCAATATCGACAGCTTTAGTTGCGGCATCGACGGCGAAGGATTCTGCGGTCTCTACCACAATATCCTTCAATGTCTTTCGCTTTATCGCGTTTGTGGTTTGCGCTAGGACTCGCGGGTCGGCAGAGGTTATGGCAGCAACAGTCATCTGCTGCCCGATATGACCAAAGATTTGAATAGCCCTTTGAGTGCCACAGTTGTGACCCATCTTCTGAACCTGATCTGTAATTATGCCGATAAGACCAATTGCGTCATTCTGTAAGTCTTCGAGCGCGTATCGCTCGAGTATAGTCTTTGTAAAGCCTGGCATTTTCAGCCAATCCACCTTGGTGAAGCAAGCTATTTTGCAACGAGACTTGGCTACATGAGTGATCACGATTTTAGTGAGCAAAGTAAAATCTTCTGGCAGCGGGAGGTGCCAAGGAGTCTTTCTATCGCTGACTACATAGCACAGATGGTCATTATAGACATCAATGATTTGGGAGTCCTTAATTTCGAGAGTTTCGGAAAGACCTGCAGGTAGATTAGTTCAGATATTGAGACCTTATTCGAGCGAGTATTACCCAATGTAGAAGTCGTTTCAACTTGGTACTCGAATTCCCTGCTGAAGTGTTCGCTATCTTGCTTTGCCCATGGGTACTGTTTAACACCTGGGCACTTTGTCAACGTTGGCAATTCTTCACATCTAGACAACACACTCATACCTTGGGAGCGACGTTGGCGATACAGCATCTGAAAGACCGCGCTCTTGTCACCGAAGATCATATGGAATAGTGCCTTTGCACTTATATCAATTACACGCTCAGTTGCAAGGTGATTGATGTAGGGAGGCGCATATTCCACTGGTTGTGCTGGTAATCTGAATTTAGGACGGTCCAAATCAAAGGGACCATCGTAAAGGCCACGATCCACCCGCAGCGAGGCTTTGTAATTCGAAGGTGGCAAAGGTCCAACGTGGCGTTGGATAGGATGGTCTTCCCAGTTTGTAACTCCAGGAACCTGGTCGGTAAACTCAAACTCCATCTTGATAAGTGTTTGTAGGATTGCTTCTAGCCCGGCGGGGTCTTCTGAATTTGCATTTGCGACCAAGAAATTTAACCTTCTTTGAAGAAGACGGAACGGTTCCAGGAATACCTTGAGAGATATCCTACTCGATTCGCCTCTCTCATCGGCTTTGAGATGTACATATAAAAAATCATGGTGAGATCCAGGAATGGCGGAGACCTCTAGAATACTTCTTAGTCCGACCGAGGAAACGAGAACAAAGTAGTGGTGACTGTAGAAATATATGCAATCTGGTGTTATGAAGGCTCGTCCTGACAGCTCTTGTTGACCGTCTGGACTCCATGTCGCTCTGATTACGAGCACAACCCTCTCTTCGGAAGTGCGATTCGGAAATAGAACGCGGAATTGTGCATCATGCGCCTTGAGTGCTTGTGGGTAATAGACTGGGAATTCTGCAAACCCGCTTGAAATTCTTTTGCTTTTATCCAGAGTCTTGTGGTTACTTATAATCGTCTTGTGTTTTGGAGATCGCGGACTGCCTAATGTTTCATTGGTGCCTGGCACAGATATCGATATTGGAGGTTGATAATCATCCAATATGTTGGCGGCCGAATTGACAGGATGTTGCGGATCCAAAACTTTACCGACTGCTTGAGAATGCGCCGGTAGTGATGCTTGTTGCGTCAGAACTTTGACTTCCCCACGTGCAATTCGAGAGATATGCCCGTAATTGGCACTTCCCCATTGATTGGCCATGATCCCACTAGGAACACCACCAGTAGCATCCACAACACCAAGGTCATACCCCTTTTCCATACCCAGAAGTATCGTAGTCCTTGTCAGGTTGGTAGCAGAAGGCGGATTGGCTAATGTTGGCGGAGCCAAAGTGGTAGCATGCTCAGTGAATGCTGGGCTTCGGCCATCAGAAACCACACTGGCCTGAGATCGACCTGTTGCTATTGAAAAAGCCGTGTGGCTTGCCGAGATCAAGTTCGCTATACCTGTAGTCGCACTACTCGCCGGTGTTGCGACTGGAGATTTGCGATGCATATCTAATTTTTGCATCAGGCGATGTGGTGTATCTCCGTCTCGGTCACCAGTCGCTCTTCTCGAATTTCCTACATCGGCGTTATATCTGTTAGCGATAGACGAAACGCTCTCGATCTCAACGCCACCGCTCGTCGTGGCATCTTCAGATATGTTTATAATCTGACCGTCGCCGCGTTTAGCCGCCAATTCTGGCGCTACAGCTGGGCTTACAGCGAAAGCCGAATCAGAGGTCGGATTCCCGCTTCCAGCATAAATATCTGCGGTTGTAGACTCTTCAAATGCTTTTTGCTTTGCTCTGGCGAAAATAGCCACCCATTCGGCTAGATCAGTTTGGTTTTCAGCTTGCAATAAAACAGTGGAATCATTAGTGATGACTTCAAAGCAAAATCGGCGATCCTCTTGCACAGCTGGCCGCACGCTGCACAGAAGGACGCCGATTTTTTCACTCTCTTCCACACCACCGGATTTTGCACCTTGTACTAACCATCCAAAGATACCATTCTTAACAAAGGCCCAACGTCTAACCCAAGTATAACGTGCAGGTTTTCCAACCACAGTTCGCAAAAATACCCATCCCTGCCTTGTAAACGCATTGCTCAGTACTGAGTTGGGAGTTCTTGCGTTAGGCCGTTGTGGAAAAGTTCCCGCAACTGTGGAATAATCGTCCAACTCCCGGGAAGGTCTCGAACTAAGCTCGGTGCTTTCCTCAATCTGCATTCTGGCCTGCTGAAGTTCTTGTCTCAAAACCTTCTCTGTCTGTTGCATTTCCCTACTCCAGTCTCTAACACGTGTAATCTCAACCCCGTTCTTAGCGAAGATATCAGTCGACATTTCCCGAAAGTCTTTCATTTCAAACCAACGGTCTGAGAAAACCTTGATTAGTGTAAAGTCGAGTATAGACCTAAATTGTGGCGCGGCAATGCAAAAGTCCATGGATGCTCTTAGATATGACTTCTTCGCTTCATACAATTGAAAGGCATCTTCCCTGAGACCTGAAGAGTCCTTTGTTTTTGTTTGCCCATAATACCGAGATAAGAGCGTGTCGTAATATCTTTGAGTTTGATCGAGTTGGCGCCGCGCGTCCTTGAAAGATCGAAGTTCGTTTTGCAGGAAAGCCTTGATGGGATCAAGAACCAAGCCTTGCGCCTTCCTGATCCCTGCAATTGCATGTGTCCAGAACTCCCTAGCGCCTTCATTATAGCGTCGTATTGCAATTGCGGCGTAATCCTGGTCTAACAGAGCTTCAGAAAGGTAGGTTGGAGGTGCCGAACTTGCAAGGTAGGCACTCGCTAAGCTTTCTACCACGGTAATCTCTTGCGACAGTTTTGACGCGGCTGTGACAAGGCCGTGGAGCCATTTCTCAACAGAGTCGACTTGGTCGGAAAAGTGTACTGCAGTCGCGCGGAAGGTCGGAGAATCGAGAGCGGCTTCTTTGAGGCCTACAGGTCTGCCTTTTTGTTAGCCCAGCTCAAGAAAAACAAGGAAGGCTGTATACATCAAGCTTAACGGCTTTGCGACAAGAGTTACCGCTGGCAAAGAAGTTTCGAGCGGACCTGCGTCGGTCATGGTTCACGAATGGAAGATAATGATTGTAGAATTATAGTCATGCCATGATAATCCACATATTACGGTGTATATACAATAGAGAACACAGCGTTGGACGACCTAGCAAAGTGCGCTGAATAAGAGTATAAAGATTATACTTAATATCATGGGTGACGTGCCAAGTAAACATTGATTTGCGGGGTTGTTCCTGGTTATATACTTGTCACGTGCTGTGGTTGTCTCCGAAAATCTTGCGCCAAAGTAATTATTCTCTCCCAAACACAAATTCGACAGAACACCATGGCTGAACGACCGGCTAAACGAGCACGTCTTTTGGACGAGGATATGAGCTCAGAAGACGCGTCCGACTCGGGTGTATCAATGAAAGAGAAGCCCTTCACGATCAATACCGACTTTGCTAGACGCTTCGAGCACAACAAGAAGAGGGAGGAGTTGCACAGACTACAAGAGAAATATGGGGATAGTGGCAAGACTGGCGAGGATTCTGAATCCGACTCGGACTCTGAATCTGAAGATGACGAAGCTGTACTAGCTACCGAAGCGCTAGACGCCGAGATCTTTGCGACTCTGAACGCTATAAAGAACAAGGATCCTCGCGTATATGATGAAAAAGTTACCTTTTATACGCCTGAGGACGAGAGTGCACCACTTTCTGGACAAGTAAAAGCTAGGCCTGTATATTTAAGGGATTACCATCGTGAGAATCTTCTGATGGGCGACGAAGTCGGCGAGGCCGGTGATGCCCCCATATCCTATGCCAATGAACAAGCGGCAATTAAGCGTAATCTCGTTAAGGAGATGCACGCTGAGAAGGATCAAGATGAAGATGGTAACTCGGAAGACGATGGACTGCTGATTCGCAAATCGAACCAGAAGTACGACAAAGTTGCATCTAAGTCTGTGCCGGATGTGAAAGAAGCCGAAAAAGACCCAGATACTTTTCTCTCCAATTTTCTGGCAGCTCGTGCCTGGTTACCTCAGAGCTCGTCGAAGTTTCAACCTTTTGATTCCGATGATGAAGAGGAGGACAGGCGTGCCGAGGAATTCGAGAATGCATACAATATGCGATTCGAGGATCCCAAGCGAGCCAACGAGAAACTTCTGTCGCACTCGAGAGAGGCTGCGGCGAAGTATTCTGTTCGTCGTGAGGAGCCCAAAGGTCGCAAAAGAGCTAGAGAAGAACAAAAGACCTTGAAAGAAATGGAGAGGGATCAGAGGAAAGAAGAGAAAGCGCGGCTAAGGCGATTGAAGATCGAGGAGGCTCACGAGAAGTTACAGAAATTCAAAGAAGCAGCTGGACTAGGTCGTCAAGAGATAAGGATGGAGGACTGGACTACGTTTCTAGAGGCGGGTTGGGACAACAATCAGTGGGATAGCGAGATGGCAAACCGATTTGGGGACAATTATTATGCAGAAAACGAACACGAAGCAGCAGTAAAAGAGGAGGCTCCAACAGGGATAGGGAAGAAGAAGTCAGTGAAGAAACCCACATGGGATGATGACATTGATGTGAAGGACTTGGTTCCTGATTTCAAGGAAGAGGACGATGAAGTAGCGCTTTCCGACGTCGAAGAGGAACAAGATGAAGGTGTGCCGATTGCGGACGACGAGATGGACAGTAACAGTGCTCGACCAAGCAAGAAGTCAAAGAAGAAGCAAGCACTACTGGATCGTGCGGATCAAAAGCGAGCCGCTCGCAAAGAGCGTGCCAAAATTGAAGAGTTTGTTGACGGAAAGCTACTGGTTGAGTCTTTGCCTGAGTCATCTACCAGTGGAGGACCTAGATTCCACTACCGTGAAACTTCGCCGTCAAATTTCGGCATGAGCACTCTAGACATCCTTATGGCGGACGATACCCAACTCAACCAATTCGTCGGCCTCAAAAAGCTAGCCCCTTTCCGCGACGCAGAGAAGAAGAGCAAAGACAAGAAGAAACTTGGAAAGAAGGCCAGGCTCAGGCAATGGCGGAAGGACACCTTCGGCGACGAGGACGGTCCACAGACTTCCCTGCAAGATTTCCTCCTTTCGAACGCTGTCAGCGGGGTTGAAACGCAAGCTGACGATGCTGCGGCAACAGGTGATGTTATTACTAGGAAGAAGAAAAAGCGTTCGCGTAAGAACAAGTCGAAAGCAAGCGTAATCACGGATTAAGCTTCGTTCATTGTATAGAGTTTTTCACCAAGTAAAGCCACCAAGCCATTCTTGCGGCTGATCCAAATCTTACGAATATCCCTTACCCCGATCTTTGTCGAACTCAGTCAGCCGCGTCAGGAACGCATGGACGCAATAATAAGATCGACGCTTGCCGTAGGTATGACAACTCACGCCACTAATCGTCGCGCCAATTCGAATGGTGCCAGCTTCTGAATGGAACTACATTTCAATAATGTTCCGCCGGATCCGCACTACAACAACATCCACTCAAGAAGGGGACGAAACACAATTGTGATTGGATTACATGAACGTTGGCCCGTGCGGATGCAGAGGGTGTACCCGGAGGAGAATACCCCAAGCGGTCCAAGCAGGTCGGGCCATTCTCCTGAAAAAATAAAAATGCAAAAAATGTTCCGTCCACGACACGCCACGTTCAGGGTTGGGTTCGTGGCAAACAGGTATTATCAATGCATCAACGCGGAGTCATAAGATGCTTACAGAGCCGGAATTTGTCGCCAAGTCGACGCTTGTGAGCGAAGAAAAGGGGATTCCTTTGTTCACTTGGGGCCGATTTGCAATACATGGCGCGAGAGGCGTTCCGTAACTAAGTTTAGAGTGGATGTTTCGTGCATCGTTACGGACAACTCTCGCCTTCTCATGTGATCGATGCGCTTTGCTCGTCCGCTTGCGATTGGACGGACTGATGCATGCTTCCTTCCTTTTGACTCGTGCTTTCGCTCCCGTATGGAAAAGAAAGGCGGATCGCTTTAAATGAACAACAATACGGCCTTCGCACATCCCCTGGTAATACTCAACATATTTCGTAGCTTGTCGTGTCATGTAACTTGCAGAAAAATCCTAGCGGTACCTCATGTGCCACTCTTTGCGGTGACCATCGAAAGGGACCTGCGCATACGGTTGTGATGTGCCTGCGACAAAGCTCATGCGATATACAAGTATACAAGCAGCTTGATAACTGCTACGAATCAATCTGTAGTGCAGCCGCAAAGTCGAAAGGGAGGGCACGATCATTCTATGCTTCCACCCACCTTCCGTCCCGCAACTTGGAATTCGTCTAACCTGCATAAATATGATATAACCGCGAACCCGACACCTCCATGTTGCCTTAAGATTGACGTGGCTAAATGCTGCGCGATGACTTGCAGCTGAAGGTTTCACGTTTCCCGCCTGCCTCTAAACTGCATACAGCAATAGTCGTTGCATTTACCTCGGCCATGCCCGCTTCCGACGGGCGATCTCGCCCATGGTCTTTGTCTTCGAGCTTTCCTTGTATGACTTCCGACACCCCGCACCTTTTTCCCAGTCCATCGCTCCGTGCATGGATTATTATTATTAACTTATTTGCTTGCTTCTTCTCTTTCTTACCTTACGTACCGTGTTTACTGCTCCTTCTTCTTTTACAGTTTTCTTTTACGGTGGTATTGTTCTCTTCTTCGTCTCGTTTCTGCAAGACGTCTCGACGCCCTTGTACATTTCTTGTTATTTGTTTCATCCTTGCGTTAACCCATCATTTATCTGTGTCTCTCATTTCAATAATTCTACACTCACAGCTCTGAAACGACCGGGTTGCCGGTCAATCATGCCTTTGACTCTTCTACCTGCATCTGCGGCCGCCTTTGCTCCTCGTTCTGCACCTACAGTCGTTCTCGGAGCAAAGGTAGAGCCGTGGTTAACCCAATCTCTCAAGCGGATCAACAGGGTGAAACGACCGTTAAACTCAAGTCGGCAACAT
>Ga0160429_1002356_pt1 | contig 10032 bp, 8 predicted proteins | sample SolpanmetagenomR_FD_108199 | JGI IMG/M metagenome (GOLD analysis project Ga0160429, IMG submission 108199) | Solar panel surface microbial communities from Lawrence Berkeley National Laboratory, California, USA - R | ecosystem: Engineered > Built environment > Solar panel > Unclassified ... | reverse complement strand
CGAGGCCATCGCCCGCGTGCAGGTGGTCGAGGCGCTGGAAGGCCGTACGCTGAGCGCCACCCTGGCGGGGCTGATGGTGCTCGCTCCGCTGGAAGGTACGGTCGACATCGCCGACTGGCTAGGCAAGCAGAAGAAGCGCCTCGCGGAACTCGACAAGCAGATCGCGCAGGCGCAGGGCAAGCTCGGCAACGCCGGCTTCGTGGCCCGCGCTCCGGCCGAGGTGATCGAGGAGGAGCAGCGCCGCGTGACCGACTTCTCGGCGCAGAAGGTGCGGCTGCAGGAAGTGCTGAGCCAGTTCTAGAACGGCTGAGTATGGAAGCGGGCGCCCGGCAGACGAGTTCTGCCGGGCGCCCTGCCGTCGCCCCCCTTGCTACCCTGCAAGCACGTCCCAGGAGGCCCCATGGAATCCCGTCCCCCCCTTCCGCCCTTCACCGATGAAACCGCCCGCCAGAAGGCCCGTATGGCCGAGGACGCCTGGAACAGCCGGGACCCGCTGCGGGTGTCGCTCGCCTACACGCAGGACACGCAGTGGCGCAACCGGAGCGAGTTCCTGAGCGGCCGAGAGGCGGTGGTGGCCTTCCTGACACGCAAGTGGGAGCGCGAGCAGGACTACCGGCTCATCAAAGAGGTGTGGGCCTTCACCGGTGACCACATCGCCGTCCGCTTTGCCTACGAGTTTCACGACGCGGCCGGGCAGTGGTTCCGGGCCCACGGCAACGAGCAGTGGGCCTTCACCGAGGCGGGGCTGATGCACCGACGGGAAGCGTCCATCAACGACGTGCCGATCCGGGAATCGGACCGCCTGTTCCGCTGGGCTTTGGGGCTACGTCCGGGCGATCACCCCGGCCTGAGCGAACTGGGGCTGTGAGTCTTACCTGAAGTCGCGCGTCATCTGCCCGAGGAACCCCTGCCAGTACTTGCTGTTTCGGGCCGGGTACACGACGTTCAGCTCTTTGTGGAAGCGGGCGGTCTCGACCACTTTGTCGTAGAAGACGTTGCCTCTGAAATCGGTGCCCGACAGCACGTACCAGTCGTCGCCCAGCTTCGAGTAGGTGATTTTGGCCCCCGTCTCGACCAGTGCCTGCTGCTGGTCGGCCATCGCCTCCTTCAGGTCCACGTAGCCGGACGAGGGTGAGGCCGAGGCGTCGAAGCCCTCCGCGAACCCGGTGCTGCTCCCCGACGGGTGATAGGCGTAGACGGCCGTGATCTTCTCACCGCCAGCGGCCTTCTCGGTGCGGAACGACGACTTGTTCCAGGCGGCCGGATACAGCACGCAGAGGGTCTTGCTGGAGCTGCTGCAGAAGGTGCTGAGGGCCGGCAGGGTGGCCGCAGAGGCGGGGGACCGGGTGGCAACCACGCCGCAGGCGGCGAGCAGGCAGAGCAGGAACATCGGTCTCACTTCGGTCCTCCCAGATCGGTGAAGCGCATGGTGGCGGCGTCGAAGCGCAGCCGGGTGAGCACAGTGGGGTGGTCGGTGAAGGTCGGATCGACGACCACCTCGATGGCCGTGCCGACGCGCGGCAGGGTGTACAGAAAGGGCGGCGTGTCTTCGCCGGGGCGACGGGTGTTCCGGCTGGCGGTCCGGAAATAGCCGAGCAGGACGGCGCTGGACGGCGGCGAGAAGGTCGTGCGGGTCACGTCCACCCAGCGGCCGTTCTGCCGCTTCAGAAAGTACAGGGTCTGGTGGCACACCGGGCCGCAGTCGGTCTGCACCACGCCCAGCAGGCGCTGCCCGCCGCGCCCGGTCCAGAGCGCCACCTGGGCGTTGCCCTCCCAGGCGCCTTCCAGCTCCAGGTATCCGTTGCGCAGGTCCTGCACCCGGATCAGCGAAGTCCGGTCGGCCGTGGTGCCTAGTGCCGCCAGATACTTCTGCGGCAGCGTCAGGTAGTCGTCCAGCACGGTCGCCGCCAGAACGGGCGAGGCGCTCAGCAGCGCGCAGCACAGCAGGATTCGGGACACCATTTCCTCTCCTTCCCGGCGCTCATTTGCTCAGGACTGCGACCCAGTGCATGACGTGCCCGCTCACCTCGGCCCAGCTCCACTTGACGTCCGAGCCGACCGCGCCCTCGCGCTCGGAGGCTTCCGCCGCCCCCGCCTTGGGCTTGGCGTTGGTGCCGCGCCAGCCCCGCGCCTTCCCGGCCTTCAGCTGCGAGATGCCGTAGGGATCGTCGACCACCAGGCCGTCTTCCGCCACCTCCTGCACCCGCACGATGTGGCCACCGATGCTCATCGTCACCGCTTTGCCCTGCTTGAGGGCCGGCAGCACGTGCGTGCCCCACCAGCTCTGCTCGTACTTGCCGCTCTCACCCTTCTGCACGTCACCGCCGACGATCTGCAGCGTGGCGCCCATCGCCTTGGCGACGCCGCCCCAGCCGCTCATGTCGGTTCGGGCCGGCAGCTTGCGGTGCACCCGCAGCGACTCGAGGTAGTCCTCGAACTGGGTGAAGTGCTCCGGCTCGGGGTTGCTGATGCCGAGCGTCTCGAGCGCCATCGCCAGCGAGGTGAGGTTGCACATCTTGTCGCCGATGGCCGTGCCGTCCTCCTGAGTCGCGTTGTTGCGCTGGTTGTGGTACGGCACCTTGCGCTGCAGGTCGAGAAACAGCTCCTCGCGTTCGCTCTTGGCCGGCACGGCCTCGATTAGTGCGCGCGCCACCTTGATCTCTTCGGGTGTCAGCTCGGTCTTCGCCATCAGCGGGGCGAGTTCGGTGGGAGCCTTCTCCATCGCCGCCGTCGCCTCGGCGCTGGTGTCGGGGGCTGGCGTCACCTCCGGCTGGGCCGCCTCGCGGGGCACGCCCGGAACCGCTGCACCGGTCTGCTCTCCCTGCCCAGCCGCTTTGGCCGGGGGAAGCGCCGGGATGGCGGCCACGCCGGTCGGTGAAGCATTGGCTGCTACGGGCCGGGCGGGCGTCCCCCCCGTTGCCCCAGCTGTGGGCGGCTTGGCGGTGGCCACCTTCCTGGCACCGTCTGCCGGGGTGTGCACCACCCGGTCGGCGTCCATGCCGACCCCGCGCAGGAAGTTCACCAGTTTGTCGACGTACTTCTTGTCGGTGGCGTACCCGCCGTCCTTGAGCGCCTGGATCGCTTCCCGGCAGGTGGTCGCCTGAAAGTAGCCGTGCTTGGCGTAGGACGGGTTGCTGCGCGTCAGGTTCACCCGTGCCTGCACGCCCTCGATCACGCTGTCGTAGTCGCGGAAAGCGGCCTTCTCGGCGTGCGCGTGGCCCTTGCCGTCCTGCTCGTGGGTCATCACCTGGGTCGAGGCCTCACCCTTGCGGGCCTTGATGCCGAACAGGTTGTTCTTGCCGCTCGGTGCCTTGCCCCAGGTGCTTTCGAGTGCCCACTGCGCGGCCAGCACCTCGGGAAAGGGTTCGCCCAGGTCGCGGGCCGCCGCCACGATCACGCCGAAGACCCGGTGGCGCTCAGCCTTGCTGGCCGTTCCCGAGGCGCTGCGGTTGACGGTGAAGGCCGCGTCGGGATACTTCTCGGCGATCGCGGCCGCCTGCTCGGGAGAGGGCGTGCCGACCGCCGGGGCGGAGGCCACCTTGCCGGCCGGGCCACTTCGTCTGGCGACGGGCTTCTTCGTGGTGCTCGGGGCCGCTGGCCCGCCCGCGGCCGAGGCCGGCCGCGCCGCCGCCTGGGGAGTGCGGGCCTGTGCCTGGAACGCGCTGCTGTAGCGGTGCTTCGGGTTGACCAGCGTGCCGGTCATGTGGTCGCCCTCGAACGTTCCCTTGATCTCGATGTGTACCGGGGTGGCAGTAGTAGTGAACGAGAAGCCGTCCGGGCCGAGGGCCTGGCCTTTCAGCTGGTAGCGGTTGCCGCTCGGCGCGACGTAGCTGCCGAACAGCTGCGTGCCGGCCTGTCGGAACCTGAGCGTGAAGGCCCCCCCGCCTTCTCCGAGCTGTCCGGTGTAGCTGCCCGACCGCTGGCGGCCTTTGGCGGCGGCAGGCTCGGGTGTGCCCATCACCTCGTCGTACAGGTGAGACAGGTAGCCGGAGGCGCGGTCAATGAAACTGGGCTCCTCGGTCGACTGCTGACCTGGAGGCGTGGTCTGGGCGTGCTGGTCTTTCAGCGTCATGCGGCGGGCTCCTTGGCAGGGGTGGCGCAGGGGCGTAGCGATCAGGCGATCAGGCAGGAACGGCGACTGATATTCACTATAGATCAGGCCCGTGAGCGGCACGGACGAACATGAAGGGAGCGCCCCGCAGCGGCCAGCGCCTATGCTGTAGCCATGAGCTCCGCCGACGCCAGTTTCGCCGAGGACCCTGTCTCCGACCTGACCCTGGGCGACCTCTGCGCGGACCTGGCCGGGCAGATCGCCGAGCTGCAGGAACACGGCCACCCGGCGCTCGTCCTGCCGGAGCAAGGCGACCTCGGCGGCACGCCCCTGCAGGCGATGGTGCAGACGTTCGGACTGACCCCCTTCGAGACGGGCGTGCTGCTGCTGGCCGCCGCGATGGAACTCGAGACCGCCGCCATGCTCTCGGCCTGCGCCCTGGAACTGAACCTCAGCGACCGCCCGATGACCGCCTTCCTGACGCCCTACGCCCTGCGGCGCTGGCTGCCCGGCGAGACGCGGGGCGATCTGAAGGCGTTTTCGCCCTCCGGCACGCTGCGGCAGTACGGGCTGATCCGCCTCGGCCCCTCGCCGCTGGGAGGCGGCAGCGACGCCCTGTCGGTGGTGCAGATCACGCCCGGAGCCCTGGCCTTCCTGCAGGGCGACTGGGAACTGTCGAGCGAGGGCCGGGCGCTGCTGAGCCCTGTGACCGGTGGCCCACGCCTCGCCGCCGGTCAGCAGGCGGCGCTGACCGAAGCCGAGCAGGTGCTGCAGGCGGCCGGAACGCGCGGCGAGTGGCCGCCGGTGCTGAACCTGTACGGCCGTTCGGCCACCACGCTGTTGGAGGTCGGGCAGGCGCTGGGGTCGGCTGAGCGTCCCTGCTGGCACCTCGACCTGGAAGCGGTCACCGCCCAGGTGCGCCGCGACGGATCGTGGCAGGGCGTGCTGAGCGTGCTGCTGCGCGACCTCTCGCTGCAGGGCGGCGTGCTGCTGGTGAGCGGGGAGAAGCTGAGCCCGGGGGGGCTGGGGGCGTCCGGGCAGACCGAGGCGGGCGGCGAGGGGCCGGAGGCGAGCGCCGAGACGGTGCTGGCGGCCCTCTGCGAGTCGGCACCGGCACCGGTGGTGGTGTTCTCGCGCGAGCCGGTGCGGCTGCGGCCGGCGCGCGGACTGTACGCCCTGGAGGTGGCCGAGCCGCGCCCGGAAGAGCAGGTGCAGTGCTGGACCGAGGCGCTCGGACTGTTTCCCTCGCAGGCGGTGGTGGCCGCGCTCGAAGAACTGGTGACGCAGTTCACGCTGTCGGCCACGCGCATCGCCGAACTGGCCCAGCTGCTGCGGCGCCAGCTGGAGGTGCAGGCGGGGGCCCCGGCCCGCAAGGGGGCCAAGCCGCCCACTCCCCGGCCCGAGCAGGTGCTCGAGACGCTGTGGCAGCTCTGTCGCCAGGAGGGGCGCAAGTCGTTTCAGGGTGTGGCCGAGCACGTGTCGAGCCGGGCGAGCTGGGAACAGCTGGTCTTGCCCGAACACGACCTGCTGACCCTGCAGGAGATCGCCTCGCAGGTGCGGCTGCGCTACCGGGTGTACCGCGCCTGGGGCTACGAGGGCCAGAGCCGGGGCCTGGGCATCACCGTGCTGTTCAGCGGCGTGAGCGGCGGCGGCAAGACCTTCGCGGCCGAGGTGCTGGCGGGCGAACTGAACCTCGACCTGTACCGGGTCGATCTGTCGAAGGTCAGCAGCAAGTGGGTCGGTGAGACCGAGAAGAACCTCAAGCAGGTGTTCGACGCAGCCGACGAGGGCGGCGCGGTGCTGCTCTTCGACGAGGCCGACAGCATCTTCGGCAAGCGCGGCGAGGTGCAGGGCGGCAACGACCGCTACGCCAACCTGACCACCAACTACCTGCTGCAGCGTATGGAGGCGTACCAGGGCCTCGCGGTGCTGACCACCAACTTCGCGGGCAACATCGACCCGGCCTTCATGCGGCGCATCCGCTTCACGCTCAACTTCAACAAGCCCGACGCCGCGGCCCGGAGCGAGCTCTGGCGCCGGGTGTTTCCGGCCGCCGTGCCCACCGAGGGCCTCGATTACGCCCTGCTGGCCCGCTGGGAGGCGTCGGGCGCGCTGATCAAGGCGGTAGCGCTGAACGCGAGCTTCATGGCCGAACTCAACCGCCAGCCGGTCACGATGGACCTCGTGCAGGAGGCGATCCGCCGCGAGTCGCGCCGCCAGGGCCGCCTGAGCAGCACCCTCTTCGGCTGAGCGGCGCGTCTGCTTTATCCTGCACGGCATGTATTCCCGTTTCGCCCGCCCACTGCTGTTTCGCCTGGACGCCGAACAGGCGCACCACCTCACGATGCAGGGAGCGGCGCTGGCAGGGCAGATTCCCGGCGTGAGCGGGCTGGTGGCCGGGCAGACGCGCCCGCACCCGGCACTCTCGCAGACGCTCTGGGGCCGCGCCTACGCCTCGCCGCTGGGGCTGGCAGCGGGCCTCGACAAGAACGCCGAGGCGGTCTCGCTGTTCACCGCTCTGGGCTTCGGCTTCGTCGAGGTGGGCACGGTCACGCCCCGGCCGCAACCGGGAAATCCGCTGCCCCGGCTGTTTCGCCTGCCGGAAGACCAGGCGCTCATCAACCGCATGGGCTTCAACAACCTCGGCAGCGGCCGGATGGTGCACAACCTGCGCCGGCCCCGGCACGCGCCGGTCTGGGTGAACATCGGCAAGAACAAGGACACGCCCAACGAGGAGGCCGCCCGCGACTATGTGGACGGAGTGCGCTCGCTGTACCGCCTCGCCGACGGCTTCGTAGTCAACGTCAGCAGTCCGAACACGCCGGGGCTGCGCTCGCTGCAGGCGGCGGGCGAACTCTCGGCGCTCGTCCGAGCGGTGCTGGGTGAGGTCGCGGCGCTGCGGCCGGGCCTGCCGGTGCTGGTCAAGCTCTCGCCCGACATGGAAGCGGGCGACTTTGCCGCGAGCGTCGAGGCGGTGGCCGACCTGCAGGTGGCCGGGCAGCGCGTGGCGGGCCTGGTGATCAGCAACACCACCCTCTCGCGGGACGGCCTGAAGCACACGAACCGCGCCGAAGCCGGAGGCCTGAGCGGGCGACCGCTGGCCGCACGTTCGCAGGCGCTCACCTCGCAGGCCTACCGCCTGACCCGGGGAACGCTGCCGATCGTGGGCGTGGGCGGTCTCTTCACGGCCGAAGACGCCTACGCGCGCATCCTGGCCGGGGCGAGTCTGGTCGAGGTCTACACCTCGCTGGTGTACGCGGGGCCGGGTCTGCCGCGCCGCATCAATGCCGGGCTGCTGCGGCTGCTGCACCGGGACGGCTTCCGGCACGTCAGCGAGGCGGTGGGGGCAGGCGTCGGAAGTGCCTGAACTGCGGCCGTTAGGTCAGCCCATCGCCTTCATGGCGTCGAGCACCCGTTGCATGTGCTCGTCGAGCGGCACGCCGAGTTCCTGCGCGCCCTGCTCGACCTCGTCGCGGTTGACGCCCGCCGCAAAGGCCCGGTTCTTGAATTTCTTCTTCAGGCTGCTCAGCTCGACGCCCTTCACGTCGTGGTCCGGACGCACCAGGGCCGACGCCTGCACCAGTCCGGTCAGCTCGTCGACCGCGAACAGCGACTGGGCCAGCCGCGTCTCGCGGGCCACCCCGGTGTACGCGGCGTGTCCCATGATCGCGGTCAGCGCCTCTTCCGGCAGATCGGTGTTGGCCCGCAGGTACGACACGCCCCAGCTCGGGTGCTCGTCCGGGTGCAGCTCGTAGTCGAAATCGTGCAGCAGGCCGGTCACGGCGTACAGTTCCTCGTCTTCGTTCCAGCCTTCGGCGGTCCAGTGCCGGGCGTAGGCGCGCATCGCGGCCTCCACGTTCAGCATGTGGCGCTGCAGAGAGGCGCTGGGCGTGTGCTGCACCATCAGGGCGTAGGCGTCGGCGCGGTTCATGGAGACATTCTAGAGGCCGCTCTGCCGGATGGTATCCCGTCGCCCGGCCGGAGGTCTGAACGGGACGCCCGGGAGTACCATGAGCGCAACTCCCGTTTCCTTTCAGTCGGCCGGTCACGGCCGGACCCCCGAGGTGAACATGCCCCAGATCCCCGACGGCACAGGCCACCCCATACCCGATCCGTTCGGAGCCATCGCCCGGTCCTACGACCGGATGGGCTTTCTGACCCTGACGGCCTGGCACCTGGTCGGTGCCGCCGCCCTCCAGCCGGGCCAGCAGGTGCTGGACGTGGCGACCGGCACCGGCACCGCCGCGCTGGAAGCGGCCACAGCGGTGGGTGTCGGCGGTGAGGTGGTGGGCTTAGACCTGTCGGCCCCGATGCTGGCCCAGGCCCGTGTGCGGGCGAACGGTCTGCCCGGGTTGCAGTTTCTGGAGGGCGACGCTATGCACCTGCCGTTCCCCGACGAGCGCTTCGACGTGGTGCTGTGCGCCTCGGCGCTGTTCTTCATGCCCGATCTGGTGGCTGCCCTGCGCGAGTGGCGAAGGGTGCTGCGGCCCGGCGGCCGGGTGGGCTTCAGTGCCTTCGCGCCGGGCCTGATGGCCCCTCTGCCGGCGATGTGGGCCACCGCCTTGGCCCCGACCGGGTTGAAGGCGGCCGGCCCGCCGATCGGCCGTCTGCCGAGTGCCGAGCGTGCGGGCGAACTGCTGACCGAGGCCGGGTTCACGGTCGAGCGGGCGGCCGTGGCGGGAATACCGTACCGACTCGACCGCCCCGAAGACCGCTGGGACGACATCGAGGCCGGCCTGGAAGGGTTGGCGCTGCGCGAGTTGTCTCCGACGGTCCGGGCCGACCTGCGCGAACGGCACCTCGCCGAGCTGGGCGCCGTGTTCGCCGGGAAGCCCCTGACCGTCGAACTGCCCCTGATCATCGCGTTCGGGCGGCGCTAGGCCGGAAGCGTCACTCCCACTCGATGGTGGCGGGCGGCTTGCCGGTGATGTCGTACACCACCCGGTTGATCTCGTGCACCTGATTCACGATGCGGTTGCTCATGGTCGCCAGGAAGTCGTAGGGCAGCCGCGCCCACTCGGCGGTCATGAAGTCGTCGGTGGCCACCGCGCGCAGGGCGCAGGTGTAGCTGTAGGTGCGCTCGTCGCCCATCACGCCCACCGACCGGATGGGGGTCAACACCGCCAGCGCCTGCGAGCAGCTGTCGTACAGGCCGAACTCGCGCAGGCCCGAGATGAAGATGTCGTCCACCCGCTGCAGAATGTCGATCTTCTCGTGGGTGATGTCGCCCAGAATCCGGATGGCGAGGCCGGGGCCGGGGAACGGATGGCGCATCCGGATGTGATCGGGCAGCCCGAGCAGCTGAGCGATGGTGCGCACCTCGTCCTTGAACAGCGTGCGGAACGGCTCGACCAGCTTGTAGCCCAGGTCCTCGGGCAGGCCGCCGACGTTGTGGTGGCTCTTGATGTTGGCTGCGCCCGCGTTTTCCGAACCGGGGCCGCCACTGCTCTCGATCACGTCGGGGTACAGCGTGCCCTGCGCCAGGAACTCGAAGGGGCCGTACTTCTCGGCCTCGCGGTCGAAGGCCCGGATGAACTCGCGCCCGATGATCTTGCGCTTCTGCTCGGGATCGGAGACGCCCGCCAGAGCGCCCAGAAACTGCTCGCTGGCGTCCACCGTCACCAGATGCACGCCCAGCGGCGTCAGGGCCGTCTCGACCTGCTCGCGCTCGCCCAGCCGCAGCAGGCCGTGGTCGATGAACACCGCCGTCAGCTGATCGCCCACCGCCTTTGCCAGCAGCAGCGCCAGGGTGGAACTGTCCACGCCGCCGCTGATGCCCAGCAGCACCCGGCCAGTCCCGACCTGCTGCCGCACCTCCTCGACCAGTTCATCGGCGATGTGCGCGGCCGTCCAGTCGAGCGGCACCTCGCAGATGTTCAGGAAGTTGAGCAGCAGCTGTCCACCCTTGGGCGTGTGCACCACCTCGGGGTGGAACTGCACGCCGTAGCGCCGCGTTTCGGCGTTCTCGATGGCGGTCACGG
>Ga0160429_1002355_pt1 | contig 10033 bp, 11 predicted proteins | sample SolpanmetagenomR_FD_108199 | JGI IMG/M metagenome (GOLD analysis project Ga0160429, IMG submission 108199) | Solar panel surface microbial communities from Lawrence Berkeley National Laboratory, California, USA - R | ecosystem: Engineered > Built environment > Solar panel > Unclassified ... | reverse complement strand
GGTTCAGTCCGTGCTGTTTCAGATCAATGATGGGATATGCCACCAGTTGTCCAGGTCCGTGAAAGGTCGTTTGACCGCCTCGCATAGCCTCATGGAAGTCCGCCTCGCCATTAGAGCGTAGGTTTTCCTCCTGGGAGGCGCTGACAGTATTGCGTTCACGACGGCCGCAAGTGTACACAGGGTGAAACTCGGCTGTGATTATGGTGGCATCGGGACGTTGAACCTGGCCCTGATGAGCCTTTGCTGCAAGTAACGCTGCCACATGGCGGTCTTGTATGTTAGAAGCATGTGCGTAATAGGTGAGCGAAGGCAGGCGAATATGTGCAAGACGCATTATGGGTGAGGAGAGAAAAATGTCGATGCGGTCACGAAGCGAGCTGGTCTCGTCGAGTGAGGGCTTGGCATGCTTGACTTCAACTTCGTCACTCTACGAGTATGAGTCTAACAGTACCGTAACTTCGTGATCACAAAACTCGCATTCTTTGGCTACACAGCATGAAGATGCAATACTGTTTGTGTTACTTATCATACAACTCGAAAGACGCGCTTCACGAGTGACGATATTCTGCAGAAGAGGCTCATTGCTCATATCGGTATTGGCAAGAGCTCTCCGCCCACCTCAGCGAGCACACTCGAGCAAAGCATTTGTGCAGGGTTGATCGGTCTTGCCATGTTAGAACAAGCTGCAGTTGCTGTATCGCAGCTTCTGAAACAATGCGCGCGAAGGCGTGCGACCGTCATAAATATCTCTTGTTGGGCTTGCTTCTTCCTCCTTCATCACTCATCACCATCAATCATCACCACATCACATCACAGACGTTCATTACTTGCATTCATTACTTCCTCTCATCATGTTTCCGAGTTTTTGGAGCGCCTGCCTCTCCACCTCGGTCATTCTCCTAATCTGGGGCCATCTGGTTGATGGCAGACCGGCTCCCAGTGATCACGGTCTTCATGAACATTTGGTACTCTTGACTCCGGATGCTCCTCCTCTTGGCGAGATTTTGCAACGCATTGACCTTCACCAAGACCATGAACGGATGACTCATGTTTACGAGAACTCGGTCTTCCGTGGATTCGCTGCTTCTATGGATGCGGCGACTGCCAAAGCGCTCGGCTCAATGCTGGACACACTGCATGTTGAGAAATCCACGGTGATATCAGCACCCACTGATGGAACCCTGGTCAAGAGGTCTGAAAAGGTGTACCCAACTGCACGGTTGTCGGATCTCAATACTTCGACAACGCACGTGGCCATCAGTGAGAACCAAAAACTCTTGACGAAATCAGGTATCGCCCTGCGCAATGGTGTGCCTTGGGGACTCGAACGTATCTCATCTGTAAGCCAAGTGACAACATCAAATGCCCTTGCACTCAATTACACCTATGGCTACCGCGATCGAGGGAACAGCTCTTTGGGAAACGGCGTGGATGTTTATGTTATTGACGGTGGACTCGACGTCAAGCACCCCGCCTTCGGTGGCCGAGCGCAGAGGGTTTGGCCGTGCGAGAACATCCAGGAGGACGAGAATGCGGCGCCTGACTCACACGGAACGCACGTTGCAGGCACTGCAGCTGGCAGCGGCATCGGCGTAGCGTCAAGTGCAAACATCATAGGATTGCAAGTTTTTGACAGCCAAGGCTCGCCGACCACCGATGCCTGCATCATACAAGCAATTAGCGTGCTTATACAAAGACACGATGCCCGTAGACAACTCTCGGAGGCTATGAACACCGGCTTTGTTGGCAGTGTTGTGAACCTCTCTATAGGTGGCCATAGGCCCGCCATTCTATCTTACCAGCAAGTTATAAATGCCATCATCGGCCTTGCTGTCAGTCATGGAATCCATTTCGCCATCGCTGCGGGGAATGAGGCAATGGATGCCTGCTTGGGATCGACTGCCTCGGGCGGCGGACTAAGCCAAGTTGGTGCGGTCGCTGTTGGAGCCGTGAACATCACCGGCAAAAGGACCACTTGGAGCAACTTTGGGCCTTGCGTGGACGTTTACGCGCCAGGTGAGGAGATATGGAGCTCCGTGCCTGGAAACGCAACAATCACGGATCCGCTCGGGATTTATGATGGCACGTCCATGGCAGCTCCTCATGTGGCTGGAGTCATGGCATGCCTGATGGCCGAGGACGCAACGCTTGCCCTGAACCCACGGCTGATGAAGAAGCGGCTTGTCGAACTGGCGTTGAAGACCAGCGAGCGTGGACTGACGAGTAACGGTGCTGCGCTTGAAATCCTCAACAATGGAGTACTCGGGTTAGATAATCTGCCAAAGCTGAGGTAAGGAATCTTGGCTCTTTTTGTTCTTGGGAGTTTAGTTGGAATTATGGTGTAACGGTAGGCAACGTTGACGTAGTCTGCGAATCCTAAGAGATTATCTTCAGTCCCATGTCCTTGACGATTAAGTGTATTTGACGCCAATGAAGTGTATCTTGACCTCCTCCTACCGATCGCTCCGCAGCGGGATGATCATCTGATGATACCTGCTTCTTCTGTCGAGCCACAAGAAAGGTAAATGATATTGTTTGAACCCTTCAAGCGTCGCATCAGCATGTACACACAACGTTTGGCTAAATCTTCTATCATGGATCGAGTTCGCTTTGCAGGAATTACTTGAAACCGTCAACCGATCAGAAACGCAAATGCTTGGGAACAAGCAAAAGCAACCGGGAAGGAAAATCGAGTCAAAAGAACAAAAGGGGTGTGTGATAATTCTTCGTCTGAAAACAGGCAAGCCTCGCGATCCGCTATAACCTCTTCCCATCCCCTGCTGTATCGTGGGTCCTCTGTGTCGTATAGAAGAACAAAATACCCAGTTCTTTCCTGCTGCATGACATTCCAGGTCTCATTAAGGGACGTGCCGCTTTAACCCGCCACGTACGTCTTTCTCGATATGTTCTCCAACGCGTTGCCTAGCAGCAGTCCTCGCAGCACATGCAGCAGTCGGCGCACGCATCCATGCCCTCCTCGGCGACGAAGCAGCAGCAGAGAACCGCGAGACTGTGTTTGTTGGGTTAGCTTGGGGGGGTTTCTTTTTGCTTCAAGAAAGCGAACCCGCGACAAGAAAGAGAAAGATCCGAGAGCGAAAAAGGGAGCCCTTCTGGAGTAGGGCAGGGAAACAATGCTGGGCTTTATTTCCATGACTTTCGGCATTTACTTACCAAGAACTCAGACATCCCCTTTGCTTCTTCTGCACAATCACCGTCTGCGGCTGCTGCTGGTACTGCATCTGCTGCGGCGCGTATCCCTGCTGCGGCGCATAGCCTTGCTGCGGCGGGTAGCCCTGCTGTGGGTAGCCTTGGGGTGCTCCGTAGCTGTTTTTTTTGCGTGTTTCCGTTAGCCGGTTGGTCTCTCAGCGTTTCATATGTGGAGTGTTGGTTTCCGGGCGAGGCCAATGGGAGAGAGGCGTCAAGGAGACATCGGAGGAAGGGGAATGGCCAACGTACGCTTGCTGGGGGTATTGGGGTTGAGGAGCGCCGTAGTATTGTTGGTTACTCATTGTGGAACGGGTGTCGGTGACTCTGACGAAAGTGGGTTGTTGGTTCGTGCGGGCTTCTTCCTGGAAAGATGGATAGAGGCTGCGCGGTGTGATACGCTTGAGGGTGAGAGCAAAGGCGACGAGGTGATGATGGAGATGTGAAGTACTTAGGGGATGGGGGGAAAAGAGGGAAGATGGATGGCTAATATAATAATAAGAAGGTGAAGGGATTGGAAGGGAGGGAGACTTTTGGGCCGGACGCGCCGCCCACTCAGCCACGCTCACTCCTCACACACATGCTCGGTCGAGATCCGTGATCGACTTTCATGCCACAAGCCAACAGCTGTCACTTTGTTTGGTTCTTGCCTCGAGGGTAGTGCGGCATCTGTTGTGCTACATGGTCTCTGCGGTTCTGCCATTGCCCATGCGACACGGTGACGCCCCACGAAAACCCGCACAGCCACAGGACAATCACCATCTGCACGTCTATTCTTGGCAACTCTCGGCCAAGGACAAGCCTTTACCAAGCAACAACAACAAATGCTTGGCTTGCTTCCACTTTCCCCGTGAGGAAAGGCTTGTCAGTATCATCTACAAACATTCCATACATACTACAGCTTCCACCCGATGCCCTCAGTGCCTCAAAAGTCATCGCTCAGGCCTTGTAGATAAAACTCCTTGATCAGCCGTGCAGGCAAGCCGTGACTGTACACTGTGCGCAAATCCGAGAGGAGCGCGGCGTACTCATGCTCCGCACTGTCCAACGCGTTCAACTCAGCTTGCTCGGCTTCGTCTCTTAGTGCACCGGCAGGGACAGAGAACTGCCTCCTTTGTCGGATGTGCATCGCGGCGTCAGCGACATCCTTTTTGGCCCTTCGGAGCAACCGGAGAAGTGCCTCCTCTACTTTGTCGGGCTTCGTCGGTCGGCCGACCTCCTCGTAGAGGCGCGGCATGGTTTGCCATTGATCGCGCAGAGCCAAGAGTCGCTCTGTCTTGGCCGCTCCTAGTAAGGTGTTGTGGATGCTTGCTGCAGATCTGACTTGATAGTTTGTAGCGCGTTGCTGAGACATGCTCGTGCGCCGTCCTACTTGTGTCGGTGAGGGAGCCTCAGTTGGAGTCGCTCTCGCGGTCTTCGTCATCGCAGCAGCTTCTCCCGGGACAGCCTCTTCCGACAACGAGACCACTTTACTCGGCTCCGCCTTTGATACAGTAGTCATTGTCATTACTGGGATCGCAGCTAGCGCCTTCTGCGCCACGAGTGAGTACTGCGAAACGTCTGGACCTGGCGGCGAATGCAGCGCCTGAGCTGGTAGAGGCAGCGTCACCTGTCGTCCCCGTTTCTTTGGCCCCTTGAGTTCTGGATATTTGAACTTATCTAGGGAGAAAATGACTACATTCGAGTTAGAGGTCCCAATTGCGGGTGTTAACGGCTGCCAGCGTATATCAAGGCCCGGAGAATGAGCATCGTCGCAGAGGAGACCGTCTAAGAGGTTGTGCACACCAGCTCTTACTGCTTGGCCAATGGCTGACGCGCTCTCTTCGAAGATTGGGTCAAGCTCGTGCTTTTCCTCAATACTCGCGCTAGATACTCTTGCCGAGGCGTCGAGAACGTGAATCTCACTGAGCCGTGAACTCTCACCGAGCACTGCTTCATCCGAGAGTTGCCCAATTTCCGAGACATCTTCACCAGCGGAGGAAGCCTCAGGAGTCTCTTCGTCAAGCGTCAACGAAAGTGGCTGCCAGATTCTGTTAAGAACAATGTTGCAGGGCTCGTCCCCAAGGAGATCCATTGCTTCGCGAGTAAATTGACTTTCGACAACTGCAGCGGTGGTCTCTATCGAACCGTGACGTTTGGATTGGTCGTCCGATCTGGATCTAAGCAGCTCTGGTTGCAGAGTCTCTGAAGGCATCTGTAGGAATTTGCCCATAGTATTTGAGGTTTTGCCGGATACAAAAGGGTCCACATACACAACTGGGTGGAAGACCACGTTCTGCAACGGGATGATGATGGATCCTGCCGGAGGCGGGCAATGGTTGAGTTGGATTGGTATCGATAGCTGGTCTACGGGCGAGCGATGAGATTTTGCAAGTGGGTCGAACTCAGGAGCAAGAGGTGACAGACGAGCTTTACGGGACTTGGTGGAAGGTGCGGGATCTGCGTTTGTTGTGTCTGTCGATAAACTCTGTGGAGATCTTGACACCGGCGTTTGCGGCAGCGATTGCAATTCTAGACCACTCGCGCGTGTGTTGATATCCTGCACTAGCTCTCCGGTTGCTCGTTCCAGAATCCGTTTGCTGATAGAGACTGGCTTCTTTATTGACCGATGGTGTAAAGCTTGAGCCTGGGCTGATGGTGAACCGTTCTTTAAAGCAGAAGAAAGTGCATTGAATGACTCGATCTCTTCCAAGATCTCTGAATTCACCGACGAAGCTGATTGGCCTTTTGGAATGCTAAAAGCATCACCAGGAGTACCCAAAGGTAGCTCACGGTTGACTATGGGCTTTGTGACCGCAGACCTAGACTCGGCAACGCCAACAAAGTCTTGCCCCGCAAAAAGTGGTTGCACGTAAGTTGCTTGGCCGGCAGATCGCCTTTGCCAAGGCTCTTGTTTGGCGTCTGCCCGAGTAACAATATTGGTTAGCGGCTGCTTCGCACTCGCTCTGGAGGATGCTGAGATCTTTGCTTTAGGAGTGGAAGGCAGTCTGTTCTTTGGGAGCGATTCTGATCGCAAGATAAGATTTTCAGCTTGACGAGGATGATCGAGCGGCGATGCGTAGATTTGGTCTCCATCCTGAGCTAGGACCTGAGGCTTCGAAATAACGATCTCTTCGCGTACTCCATTGTTCGGCGTCAAGTTGTTTCTTCCGAATATCTCGCCTACAGATCTTTCAAGTATCGCCCAGTCCTCCGTAAGTGGCATAGCAGCCCAGCCCGACGGTACAGATTCAGAAGTGTGGGAAGGTGGATCACGCTCCGGCCGTGGCTTGGGCTTCTTAGCCTTGTTCTTCTTCTCTGGCCATCTGCGTGTTTGTTCCTGGGTAACGGTCAGGCTCCGCGGGGGTATTTTGGTTGCTGTGATGATGCTTGATTGAACGGATGGGGAAGTCTCCATTATGGTAGATTGATTCTTTTGTTCGTTGGCCAAAGGTTGGTGCTCGGACTGACAATCAGCGATTGAGCCATCCTGGGACTCGATGTCATATTTGATCAAACTCATCCTCAACTACGAATGGGTGTCGAGGCGCAGGCCTGCGTACGCAGCTAACCTGGCGGGTGCCTGCGTTTCAGACGCTTTGGCTCGTAGGGTGCCTATCTGTGCTCGATCATGCTCTGTAAGCACTGATTCCTGTCGGAAAGGGTGCGTCGATGTGATGATGCACAGCGTTGTGATGTTGCAAAGCAGAAGTCCAACAAAGTCGAGAGACGAGACGAGACGCGCCTTGCCTTTGGCGTGTCTAGCGCGGGGTGCTCCTACTGCAGCCCCGCAAGCACAACAGGACAGAACACACAAGTTCAAGCGGTACATTACACAGACAGCCAAGAAGATATTTTGACTCACCAAAGCTACTTAAGGCTGCTCACGCCGGTCTGTGTGATGCTCTACGCCCTGGTGGAGGCTGCTGCTGCTGCTGTGCAGGCGGCTTATCTGTAAAGGGCGAGTATGGAGCAGCTATGGCACGTTCAGGCACAGCTGAACCTCTCACTCCCTCACCCTGGCTCGGTCGTGATCTCTGCTCCTCGTGCATTTTGTCTAAAGAGTCTCCAACGATACTGTACTGGGCCCAATTGACGTGTGGCGTTCTAAAGACGTTTTGCATGCTGGGGATCTTGGGAAAATTTGATACTGGTTCTGCAGCAGACGATACTTCCTCGTCATCATCGCCTTCCTCTTCGCTGTCGGATTCAAACGTCGCCCGCAAAGGGTCGGAGTGGCTAGCTTCCTGACGAAGAGTGCCTGAGGCGAGTTCCTTTGCAAACAGCTCTGGTTGTTGAGTCGCAGCAAGTTTTATCTTTTCAAGCGTTTGAAGGTCACGTTTGGACTTGTCTCTCTGCATCTGAAGCACAGAGATGGCAGCGCGCAGGGCCATTGCATCAGAGTTGTCGCTTTCAGCGAACGCAACCGAGGGTGGACGCTGCAAAAAGGCTTGCTGCGACGAATGCGTGTCTTGTTGCATGTAGCGAGGCATTTGGTTGACTGCCGAATTTCTGTGATGGTGTTGGATGTCTGACGACGGCGAGATGGCAGAATCGTCAGACATGCTGTGTTGGGGGAAGTTGGGCTGAGCTGAGGTTGAGGTGGTGATGATGCAAGGTTGGAAATAAGGAGCGACGACGATATATAATTGGACGACGGCAAGGCGGGAAAGGCGGGCGCTGCGGCAGGCGATTTTTAGTCGCGACCATCAACTTGGGTTGTGTTTCTGTGATGGAGATGCGATGCGATGCGATGCTGGCGGTGATGGGAGGTGATGAAGCTGGAGATGGAGATGGAGATGGAGATGAGGTGCAGGCAGGGGGGGTTGTCTTTCGTTTGATGCACTCAGTATACAGAAAACGGAGAGCAAGAGAGCGTGGAGGAGTTGATGGATGTTGTTGTCCTCAGCTTTGCCGTGCCTGGCCTGGCCTCGCCCTCGTTTGGTGCCCGCTGAAGCCATGGATGGACCGAGAATCCTCATAATAACAACGTTAATGTTGCTACTGTTATTATAGTACTACACAGTGGTGATTGTTTCACTTACTGTATGTCTCGTAGAGTACTACTGTACTGCAAGTAACAAAGTAAGCTGATGCTCTCTCTGGTGGGCTGACTCACATGGCCCGCCATCCCTCCCTCCCTCCCTCCCTTCCTCCCTCCCTTCTGTCTGTCTGTCTCTCTCTCTCTCTCTCTCTCTCTCTCTCTCTCCTCTCTTGCTCTCCCATCCTTCCATCATCCTTCCATTCTTCATCCTCCTCCTCCTCCTCCTCCTCCTCCTCCTCTCCTAACCCCCTTGCTTCGCTCGCCAGTCATGGCCTCCAGGGCATTCCTCCCCCACGATCCCACTGATAATCCTCCGCCGCCTCGAATCCCCAAGCTCAAAGTCCGAGGCAGCGCTAACACCGTCACCCCGCCTCCCAGCTACATCACCATCCCCCCACGCTTCACCCGCCCTCCCCTCGAGCACCGCTCCTCTAGCGACAAGAGTCACACCTCCGTCCTCAACTCTCCACCATCCTCGCCTCGTCCATCCCTCATACCTACTCGCTCCGCAACCCCATCCCAGGACTTTTCGGACTTCTCCCAGCAAGAGGACAGGAGGAGCAAGCGTGGGAGTGTGCTTGCCTTTTTGACCCTCAAAGAGCCTTCGCAACAAGCCTTTCAAGAGTTTGCCGACCTACAACGCAAGCAGGCTGCTTTGAAGAGCGTAAGCTCGGCCAAGTTGACTGCTGTCTCTCAGCAGAAGCTGCCGGCAGATGTCCCCAGGGTCAATTCAAAGTGGGATGGCATGCCCAACAATGCCCACAGGGATGAGGCCCAGGGCTGGAAGATGAGCATGGAGTCGTCTTTTCTCTCGCGACATTCGTCAAAGACGTCGACCGACACAAGTCGCAACACGGCGTCAGCCCACACCGCTTCGTCCAAGTCGTCGGACAGTTCTAAGAGGACGCTCAGACAGGACACGCGAACAGCTTCACAGTTGGTAACTAGAGATGACGATGCATTGCCGGACTTGTCACGACTCGATACATTGGGAGATTCAGCAACAGACGTTATGCCTGTTCCGGTTAGGAGCACAAAGCAAGCAGTCGTGTCAGCACCAGTGAAGACTCTCATTCTAGACGCTCAAATCCACGACGACACTTCAAGCATCGCTGACCCCAGCGAGTCTTCGCTCTCAAGCTCACCCTCGACGCCTCTCAATGAGCCCATCTCCAAGCAACCCCAAGTCATGGACCCTCCTAGACCATCGCCCATGCTCAAAGTGCACCAGTTTAGGAGCGTTGATGAGATCCCCCAATGGCCTCTTGCAACAAACCCAGCAGACGTCATCATCCTGCCCCAAGAAGATGACGATATTACCACCACCATCCTACATACACATACACCTACGCATCGCCGCCTCTACCCCGCCCTCCAAGCTTACGAAGTCCACACCCCCGAGTCTATCGAACCCCACGTCGACGTCGAGAGCTACTTTCCCCAACTGAATTCACAACCCGCCTACCCCTTCCCAGACCCCACCTCCTACTCGGCCGCACTAAGCCAGCAATTTCCCTCATCTTTCACCTCTCCCGGCGGGCGTGCCTACCGCAACGGTGTGCTCATTCCACCGCGCCGCATTCCCGGCCGCGCCGTCATTAAGGACACAGACCTCGCAACCATTCCAGAATCAGACACAGCGTCGATCCTCAACCGCGCGCCCACGATACGCAGCACAAACGGCGACCGCGCCTCGCTTGTCTTCAACGATGACCCTTACGCCGGCCGCGCATCTGTCGCCGAGTCGCGTCCCAGCTCCGAAATCTCAGGCCAGTGGTACCAGAGCCCGCGCGAACGCATGGGGCT
>Ga0160429_1002352_pt1 | contig 10047 bp, 8 predicted proteins | sample SolpanmetagenomR_FD_108199 | JGI IMG/M metagenome (GOLD analysis project Ga0160429, IMG submission 108199) | Solar panel surface microbial communities from Lawrence Berkeley National Laboratory, California, USA - R | ecosystem: Engineered > Built environment > Solar panel > Unclassified ... | reverse complement strand
GCGCGCCGGTGTAGATGCGCACGCACTCGCCCGGCCCCACTCCCCCGGCGAACGGCACCCCGGCGCGCGACTCGCCCACCACCCTCAGGCGCGCCGGAGCTTCGCGCGAGGCGCCGAGCGTATCGGTCTCCCGGCAGGCGATGCCGTCGAGGGCGCTCTCGGTGGCCGACGGGTGGCTGACCCTCGCCTTCAGGTCGGCGGCGAGGTAGCGGCCCGCCGCCTCGCCCACACCCACCAGCTCAGATTCCAGCGCGGGCAGCAGGTCGGCGAGCATCTGCCGGGCTTCGGGCACGCTGATGTTCATGGGGAAGGTGGGGTCGGTGGGCACGGGGTTGCTGGAGGCGCGACTGCTCATGCCGCTCAGGATGCCAGATGGCCGGGAGGCATGGGCCGGAGCGCGCTGGCCGTTCGTTGGGCCTCCTCGCCGCCTTCTGCGGAATCCCGTCTCAGCCGCAGTTCTCCTCATCGGGAGCTGATACGCTGCAAACATGACGGCGGTACTGAAATACGACCGCGGCACGCTCCTGCTGTACGCGGTGCCGGAGGTGGTGGCGCACCTGTTCACCTGGGACGCCCGCAGTCAGGTGTACCGGGCGCCGGGGCAGGCGTACCGCGAGGTCTGCGAACTGCTGCGCGGCCACGGCGTCGAGTACCGCGACGAGGCCGCCCAGTTTCAGAAGCTGGAGCTGAAGTTCGCCCGCGAGATCACGCCGTATCCCCATCAGCAGGAGGCGCTGGCCGCCTGGAAGCGGGCGGGCCGCCGGGGACTGGTAGTGCTCCCGACCGGCGCGGGCAAGACACTGGTGGCGCAGCTGGCGATGGGGGCCACCCCGCGCAGCACGCTCATCTGCGTGCCGACCATCGACCTGCTGCACCAGTGGTACTCGGGCCTGCTGGCCGCTTTCCCCGACGCCAACATCGGCCTCCTGGGCGGCGGCAGCCGCGACGAGACGCCCATCCTGGTCAGCACCTACGACTCGGCCGCCATCCACGCCGAGGAACTGGCCCACCGCTACGCCCTGCTCGTCTGCGACGAGGCCCACCACCTGCCGAGCGACTTTACCCGCGTGATCGCCGAGATGGGGCTCGCGCCGTACCGCCTGGGCCTGACCGCCACCCCGAAGCGCAGCGACGGGCGCGAGGCCGACTTGGACACGCTGCTCGGCCCGGTGGTGTACCAGAAGCAGCCGGGCGAGCTGCGCGGACTGGCCCTCTCCGAGTACCGGGAAGTGCAGATTCTGGTGCGCCTGAGCGCCGCCGAGCAGGCGCACTACGACGGGCTGGTCGCGCTGCGCAATGCCTTTCTGGTCCGCATGAACATCCAGCTCGGTTCTATTGAGGGCTGGAAGAGCTTCGTGATGCAGAGCGGCACCCAGGAGGGCCGCCGCGCCATGCTGGCCCACCGCGAGGCGAGGGCGCTGGCCTACGGCACCGAGGGCAAGCTGCGTGTCCTGGAGGAGGTGCTGGCGAACCATCCGGCCGAGCGTGGCCTGATCTTTACCGACGACAACGCCACGGTGTACAAGGTCAGCCGCGAGTTCCTGATTCCGGCGATCACCCACCAGACGCCGGTGAAGGAGAGACACGCGCTGCTGCAGGCGTTCCGCGAGGGGCGCTACCGCACGCTCGTCACCAGCCGGGTGCTCAACGAGGGTGTGGACGTGCCCGAGGCCAGCGTGGCGGTGGTGCTGAGCGGGACGGCCACCGAGCGCGAGCACATCCAGCGGCTGGGCCGCATCCTGCGCCGCGCACCGGGCAAACAGGCCACGCTGTACGAGGTGGTCACCGAGGGCACCGCCGAGGAGCGGGTGAGCCGGCAGCGAAAAGGCCAGTGGACGCCGCGCACCCAGACCGGCCCCGCCTGGGAGAATCTCAATGCTCCCGACTGAACTGCTGATGTTCCGGGTCAAGGCGGGGCTCGTCCAGCCGAAGCGCCTGAAGCCGACCCCCGGCAACCTGGGCCTGGTGGCCGCACTCCTCTCGGTCTTCGAGGGCCACCTGGGCGACAAGCGGTCGGTCATAGAAGACGACCTGAAAGCGCTGGAAGCGGGCCGCAGCGACTACCGGCTGGTGCGCGGGCTGGCACATCTGCTCGCCACCGACGCGTCCATCTTCGAGACGGGCGGCGGCGTCGAACCGGGAACGGTGCGCGCGAAGGTCTTCGAGCTGGCGCAGGCCCACCCGCCCAGCCGGGCGCGGCGTCGACAGGTGCTGGAGCAGGCAGCCCGCGAGCTGAGCGGCACTGGCCCGGCCCTCTTGCCTGAGGACGTCTCGGAGCTGCTGTACGCCGATCTGCCGGGCGAGCAGACCCTCACCGCCTTCGAGGCCCCCGACCCCGCCGCGCTGCTGCAACGCTACGAACTGGCGCAGGCGCAGGGCATGCTCTACCGCGCCTACAACCTCGTGATCACTGCGCACCGCAATGAGCCGACCCGCTACAAGCAGCTGCTGAAGTACGCCAAGCTCTTCGGCCTGATGCTGACCGTCGAGGGCGACGCCGACACCGGATTCACCCTCACCATGGACGGCCCCACCAGCCTGTTCGGCGGCACCACGCGCTACGGGCTGGCGCTGGCGAAGTTCCTGCCGGCCCTGCTGCACGTCACCCGCTGGGATCTGTCGGCGGCGCTGCGGCCCCGGCGCGACCTCGCCTGGGTGGACAGCGGCGACGACGAGTGGTCGTTCCAGCTCACCTCGGAAGACGGCTACGTGAGCCACTATCCGCCGCCCCAGGAGCACGACAGCGCCCTGGAGTCGGGCTTCGCCGAGCGGTTCGAGAAGCTGCACAGTCCCTGGACGCTGGAGCGCGAGGTCGATCTGGTGCCGGTGCCGGGCGGCGTGATCGTGCCCGACTTCCGCCTCATCGACGAGGGTGGGCGCAGCGTGCTGCTGGAGATCGTCGGCTACTGGCGGCCCGACTACCTGAAGAAGAAGTTCGAGTTGCTGAGAAAATCGGGCCGCACCGACGTGATCGTGGCCGTCTCCGAGCGCCTGAACCTCGAGAAGGCGGGCGTGAAGACGGCCGACTTCGGCGACCGGGTGATGTTCTTCAAGGGCGTCCTCAGTCCGAAGCGCGTGCTGGAACTGGCCGAGGGGCTGGCGCGGGCGTCGTGACGGTTACGGAACGATGACCACCTTGCCGGTCACCTTCCGCCCTTCCAGGTCTTTCAGCGCCTGGGCCGCACCCTCCAGCGGGTAGGTCTGCGAGACGTGCAGCCGCATCTGGCCGTCTCTGATCCAGTCGGTCATGGTGCTCAGGTTGCGGGCGTTGCCTCTGGGGTCGCGGCGGGCGAACTCGCCCCAGAACACCCCGACCAGCGAGGCCCCTTTCAGCAGCGGCAGATTGAGCGGCAGCGCGGGGATGTCTCCGGCGGCGAAGCCCACCACGAGGTAGCGCCCGCCCCAGCCGATGCTGCGGAAGGCCGGTTCGGCGTAGGCTCCGCCCACCGGGTCGTAGATCACATCGGGGCCGCCGCCCTTGGTCAGTTTGCCGCCGGTCAGTTCCTTCAGGCGGGCGCGCAGGTCCTCGGTGGCGTAGTTGATGGTCTCGTCGGCTCCTTCCTGGCGGCACAATGCCAGCTTCTCGTCGCTGCTCGCCGCTGCGATCACCCGCGCGCCCAACCGGTGCCCGATCTGCACGGCCGCCAGGCCCACACCGCCGGCCGCGCCCAGCACCAGCAGCGTCTCGCCCGCCTGCAGCTTGGCCCGGTCGACGAGCGCGTGGTACGAGGTGCCCGACGCCAGCGTGAAGGCGGCCGCCGCTTCGTAGTCCATGCCTTCCGGCAGCGGCATCACCTGGGCCGCCTGCGCGACGGCGTGCGTGGCATAGCCGCCGGTACTCAGGAAGGCGATCACCCGGTCGCCCACCCGCACGTTCTGCACGCCCTCGCCCAGCGCAAGCACTTCTCCGGCCACTTCCGAGCCGGGCGTGAACGGCAGTTCGGGCTTGAACTGGTACTTGCCCTGAATGATCAGCGTGTCGGGAAAGTTCACGCCCGCCGCGTGCACGCGCAGCAGCACCTCGCCGGCGGCGGGGATCGGCAGCGGCGACGTCTCGACGCTCAGGGTGTCGGGCTGGCCCCAGGCGTGGCAGACCACGGCCCTCATTTCGGTGTCCATAGGTTCCTCCAGGTGTTGATTGCAGCGAGTATAGCGGTGTACCCGCCCTCTGTATTCACCATTCCGGGCGGTCAATCGGCCCCGCACGGCCTGTCACCGCGCTCACGGCGGCGGCTCTAGAATGACGCCATGACCACTTCGCAGATGGACTATGACCTTCTGGTGATCGGGGCCGGCCCCGGCGGCTATCACGCGGCGATTCGTGGCGCTCAGCTCGGCCTCAGGGTCGCCTGCGCCGAGCTGGGGGCGGTGGGCGGCGTGTGCCTCAATATCGGCTGCATTCCGACCAAGGCGCTGCTGCACGCGGGCGAGACGATGGCGGCCAGCAAGCACGCCAACGAGTTCGGCCTGACCTTCGACGCACCCAAGCTCGACATCCCCAAGCTCAACGGCTGGAAGGACGGCATCGTCAAGAAGCTCACCGGCGGCGTGTCGGGCCTGTTCCGGGCCAACAAGGTGACGCATCTGGTGGGTCAGGCGAGCTTCGTGGACGCGCACACCGTGCAGGTCGGTGACAAGAAGGTGACGGCCACGAGCATCATCATCGCCACCGGCTCCGAGCCGGCCGCCCTGAAGGGCCTCGACGTCGACCAGAAACTGATCGTCGACTCCACGGGCGCGCTCGACATGCCCGACCCCGTGCCCGCCCGGATGCTCTGCGTGGGTGGCGGCGTGATCGGCTTCGAGTTCGCGCACATCTACAACAACCTGGGTGCCCAGGTGAAGATCATCGAGTTCCTGCCGAACATCATCCCCGGCGCCGACGCCGACGCGGTGAAGGAATTCGGCAAGAGCATGAAGAAGCAGGGCATCGAGATCGTCACGCGCACCAAGGCCAACAGCGCGAAGGTCGTGGGCAACGAGGTGCAGGTCGAGCTGGAGAGCGTCGAGACCGGCGAGAAGACGACCGAGACCTTCGACCGGGTTCTCGTGGCGGTGGGCCGCCGGCCCCGCACGCACGGGCTGAACCTCGAGGCGGCGGGCCTCAAGGCGACCGAGCGCGGCTTCATCGAGGTCAACCGCAAGATGCAGACGGCGGTGCCGCACATCTACGCGGTGGGCGACGTGGCGGGCAACCCGATGCTGGCCCACAAGGCGATGAAGGAGGGGCTGGTGGCGGCCGAGGTGGCGGCGGGCAAGCCCAGCGAGCAGGACGCCGTCGCGATTCCTGGCGTGGTCTACACTTCGCCCGAGCTGGCCTGGGTGGGCCTGACCGAGAGTGAGGCGACCGAGCGCGGCTACAAGATCAAGACCGGCGTGTTCCCGATGAGCGCCTCGGGCCGTGCCATGACCCTGCAATCGACCGACGGCTTCGTGAAGATGGTGGTCGAGGAAGGCACCGACCTGCTGCTGGGGGTGCACATCGTCGGACCGCACGCCAGCGACATGCTCGGCGAGGCCAGCCTGGCCCTCGAGATGGCCGCCACCGCCAGCGACGTGGCGCTCACCATCCACGCCCACCCGACCCTGGGCGAGAGCGTGCTGGAGGCCGCCGAGGCGGTGCACAAGCAGGCGATTCACATCGTGAACAGATAAGGGAGCTGAAAAAAAGCCCGAGCTTCCAGATTGACCTAGAAGCTCGGGCCTTCTCTTTGTCCGCTTACCTCTTCAGCACCCCGTCCATCAGGAAGCCCAGTGTCAGGCGCATCTCTTCCTGCAGCGTGCGGCCGCCGCCGTAGGCGCTCCAGCGCAGGGCGATCATCAGGTAGGTGTCGGCGATCAGGTTGCTCATGCGGCTCAGGCTCAGGTCGGTGCGAAGCTGCCCGGCCTGCTGCATGGGCCGCAGAATCGTCTCGATCACCTTACCGAGCGGCAACGCCTGATAGGCGGTGCGGGCACGTTCCGGGTCCGGGTTCAGCACCTCGTAGGCCAGTGGCGGAATCAGGTCGCGCTCGTGCACGTTCTGCTCGGCCAGCCGCATCCAGACTTCCTGCAGCACGTCTTTCGGGGCCGTACCCTCGGCCAGCCGCGCCTCGGCGTACTGCCGCAGGCCCTCGACCACCGCGCTGCCGTAGTCGAGCAGCACCGCTTCCTTGTAAGGGTAGTAGTTGAAGAAGGTGCCGCGCGAGACGTTGCTGGCCCGCGCGATGTCGGTCGCCGTGGTGGTCTGGAAGCCGCCCTGTTTGAACAGCTCGATGGCGACTCCGTAGATGCGGGCGCGGCGACGCTCCTTCTGCCGCTCACGCAGCGATGCTGGTTCCATAGACCACAGGTATAGCGCAGGCGAGTCTAAAATTGAACCGGGAATAAAAAAGTCCGGCCCGGCTCACTCGCCCCGACCTACTCGCCCAGGTAGCGCCGCAGGTCGTCGATGGCGTGGGCCATGCCGATCACCACGATCTTGTCGTGCGTTCTCAGCTCTTCCTCGGCACGCGGCGAGATCTCGACCTTGCCGCCCCTGTTGATGGCGATCACCTGCACGCCGAAGCGGCCGGTCAGGTTCAGCTCGCGCAGGTTGCCTTTCAGGCGGTCGTTGGCTTCCAGTTCGACGATGGCGTAGTCACTGCCCAGGTTGAGCGTGTCCACGATGTTGGGCGTGGCGATCTGGCGGGCGATGCGTACTCCACTGTCGTGCTCGGGCCGGATCACCAGATCGGCCCCGATGCGCTCGAGCACGCGCCGCGCCATCTCATCGATGGCTTTGGTCACCACATAGGGGGCGCCCAGGCTCTTGGCGTTCATGGTCGCCAGGATGGCCGCCTGCACGTCGGTGCCGATGCCCACCACCACCACGTCGAAGTCGGCCACGCCGATGCCCTTCAGGGCGCGCTCCTCGGTGGCGTCGAGCACGGCGGCGTGCGTCACGAGGTTCATCACGTTCTCGACGTGGTCTTCGTTGGTGTCGACCGCCACCACCTCGTGGCCCATCTCGTAGAGCGTGGTCGCCACGGCGGTTCCGAAGCGGCCCAGACCGATGACCAGACATTGTTTGGATTTCATATCAACCCTCCAGAGACGCGAAGAATGGACCGAGTGAGAGGAAGGGCCGTCCCGACCGATGAAGCCATACCCTCCAGAGACCTGCAGCAGAACCCGAACATCATGGCGTGTGCCGGCTCACCCGATCAGGACGTCGCGTTCCGGCGGATAGCTCACGTCGTTCGGTTTCGTCCTGCCGCTCAGGGCGATCGCCAGGGTCAGTGGCCCGAGGCGACCGAGCAGCATCAGCAGGGTCAGCAGCAGGCGCTGCGCTCCATTGGTGTCGGGCGTGGCTCCGAGCGAGAGTCCGGCGGTGCCGAAGGCCGAGACCGTCTCGAAGAGCAGCTTCAGAAAATCGAGCCGGGGACTGGTATTCGCTGCCAGCAGCAGCAGGAAGAAGACGCCGACCAGCAACGCCGAGAGCAGCGTCACGGTCAGGGCGCGCAGCACGGCCTCCTGGGGAATGCGGCGCTTGAAGGCCACCGTCTCGTGGCGTCCCCGAATCAGGCTCCAGGCTCCGGCGAACGTCACGAACAGCGTGCTGGTCTTGATGCCGCCGCCGGTGCTGCCCGAGTTGGCCCCCACGAACATCAGGGCGAGGGTCAGCAGCAGTGTGGCCGGGCGCAGCAGCCCGGTATCGAGCGTGGCGAATCCGGCCGAGCGGGCCGTCACGCTCTGGAAGAAGCTGGCGAGCAGCTTGTCGCCCGCGCCCAGCGGTCCCAGGGTGGCGGGGTTGTTCCACTCGAACAGGGCGACGAATACCGTGCCGAGCAGCAGCAGCGCGGCCATGGTGCACAGGGCGATCTTGCTGTGCAGCAGCAGGCGGTGGCGTCTGGGGCTTCTCAGGTTCGCCAGCACGTTCAGCTGCACCAGAAACCCCAGGCCGCCCAGAATGACCAGTCCGGCGACGGTCAGGCTCACCAGGGGGTCGCGGGTGTATTCATTCAGACCGTCAGGAAAGAAGGAAAAGCCGGTGTTGTTGAAGGCCAGCACCGCGTGGTACAGGCTGGCGTACAGCCCCCGCCCCCAGCCGAGCTGTGGCACGAAGCGCAGCGCCAGCAGCAGCGTGCCGAGCAGTTCGGCCCCGGCCGCGTACAGCACGATGCGCCCGATCAGGCTCCTCATGCTGCCGATGCCGAAGCCGCTCACCTGCTGGGCCAGTCGCGCCCGCTCGCTGAGGGCCAGTCGGCGGTGCGCCAGAAAGGCGAACGCCGTGCCGAAGATGACGATGCCCAGGCCACCCAGCTGAACGAGCAGCAGCACCAGCAGTTGCCCGCCCAGACTGAAGGTGTCCAGGTCGAACACGGCCAGCCCGGTCAGACTCAGGGCGCTGGTCGCCATGAACAGCGCGTCGACCACGCCGACCGACTGTCCGGAGGCGTGTGCTCCCGGCAGGCTGAGCAGCAGGCCACCCGCCAGACTGACCACGACGAACAACAGCAAGGTGAGCTGCGGGGCCGAGACGCGGGAGAGCAGAGAGCGGGAGGCTGGGCGGGTCATAGCAGACGGGGCATTGTACCAGCGGGGGAGAGGGGGCCGTTGAGGCGGGCCGGGCAGCGAGGATTGGTAGCATGTGCCCATGACTGCCCCTGCCGATCTGCCCCGCCTGCTGCCCCTCACGCCCCAGTACCGCGAACGGGTCTGGGGCGGCCAGCGCTTCGAGTCGACCAGCGGTACGCCCATCGGGGAGGCCTGGATCGCCTACGGCGAAAGCGTGGTGAGCAGTGGCCCGGCCCAGGGGCAGACGCTCGACGCGCTCGGCATCGGCGGGCCGCAGGGCTTTCCGCTCCTCATCAAGCTGCTCGACTGTGCCGACTGGCTGAGCGTGCAGGTGCACCCCAACGACGCTCAGGCAGAAACCATGGTGGGGCCGGGTATGCGCGGCAAGACCGAGGCCTGGCACATTCTGGAAGCGGCTCCGGGCGCAGAGATTCTGGCTGGAGTGAACGAAGGAACCACGCCTGAGCAGCTGGCAGAGGCGATTCGCAGCGGCGACGTGCTCGAGGTGGCCGAGCGCCACGCGGTCTCTGCCGGCGACACGGTCTTCATTCCCGCCGGCACGCTGCACGCGCTGGGGCCGGGGCTGCTGCTGTACGAGGTGCAGCAGAGCAGCGACACCACCTACCGCGTGTACGACTGGGACCGGCCGGCGTCGAGTGGGCGCGCCCTGCACCTCGAGGAATCGGTGGCCGTCACCCGGGCGGAGCTGCGGGGTGACATGCGCCCGGCCAGTCAGACGCACGGCGAGGGAACGCTGACCAGCAGCGAATATTTCGTGTTACAAGGCCTTCATCTTGGAAGCGATGGAACTGGCCGCACGGTGACGAAGGGCGAGGGCTTTCAGATCGTGACTGTCACAACAGGTCAGGTGGTGCTCACCACAAGGGATGAACGGCTGACCCTGAACACTTTCGAAACTGCGCTGGTAACGGCCTCGGCGCATGATTACACGGTGCAGGCGACAGGCGACGCGGCCTCTGTTCTGATCTCCGGTCAGCCTGCCGAACTGTGAAAAATTCGGCTCGATCGGTCTCTATGTGAGTCCTCTGAAACGTTAGAAAACTGTAAGAGTAGCTCGCCTAATATCTAAGCGTGGGAACGGACAACAGCGTCTGCCACACGCCATAACAAAGGTCGCTTGGTTCATACAATCCATATCCAGGCTACCGACCCCAGGAGAACACCATGAAGAACAACAAGCGCACCCAGGGCTTCACCCTCATCGAGCTCCTCATCGTGATCGCCATCATCGGTATTCTGGCCGCCGTGCTGATCCCCAACCTCCTGGGTGCCCAGAAGCGCGCCTACGACACCGGTTCTCAGGCCTGCGCCAAGAGCATTCAGACTGCCCAGGCGACCTTCCAGATCGACAAGCAGGCTTACTTCAAGGTCGACAAGACCGCTGGTACTGCCGATGCCGACCCTACCTTCGCCGCTGGCGCCGTGACCGCTGCAGGCGCTCCTGCTACCTTCGCCGACAGTGGTCTGAGCCAGGGCTGCCGCAAGGGC
>Ga0160429_1002350_pt1 | contig 10056 bp, 10 predicted proteins | sample SolpanmetagenomR_FD_108199 | JGI IMG/M metagenome (GOLD analysis project Ga0160429, IMG submission 108199) | Solar panel surface microbial communities from Lawrence Berkeley National Laboratory, California, USA - R | ecosystem: Engineered > Built environment > Solar panel > Unclassified ... | reverse complement strand
CTACATAATACAACAGCAGTCGTCAAGAAGAAGGAGGAACCCGTCGCAAAAGTCATACTTATTGGATCGGGACCCGCCGCACATACCGCCGCGATATACTTGGCACGCGCAGATCTGAAACCAGTGTTGTATGAAGGGTTCATGGCAGGAGGTAAACAATTGAATACAACAACAATTCAGTACAAAGGAACAAATCATAGATACATATATTTAGTAAATCACATATACTCACTTGCAAACAACAGGTGTAGCAGCAGGTGGCCAACTCACAACCACAACCGACGTTGAGAATTTCCCAGGTTTCCCTGAAGGTATACAAGGATCCGAATTAGTGGATCGGATGAGAGCCCAATCATTGCGATTCGGAACCACAATCTTCACCGAAACGATCGAGAAAGTAGACTTTTCAGAAAAACCATTCAAAATATATTCCGAAGAAGCACCGGATACACCCATCTATGCAGAGTCAATAATCATCGCAACCGGTGCAACAGCAAAGAGACTGCATATCAAGAATGAGGATACCTTCTGGAATGCTGGGATATCAGCTTGCGCTGTATGCGATGGCGCCGCACCTATCTTCAAGAACAAACCTTTGGCTGTAGTCGGAGGTGGTGACTCTGCATGCGAGGAAGCACTATTCCTGACCAGATATGCATCACATATATATGTCCTTGTGAGATCAGACAAACTGAGAGCATCACAAATTATGGCAGACAGACTGAAAAATCATCCAAAAGTAACGATCCTGTGGAACTCGCATGCTGTGGAGGCGCGGGGAGATACCTCACTGACGAGTTTAGTGATCAAGAAAGCAGGTGAAGAGGACACTTTGACTGTCAGTGGTCTCTTCTACGCTATAGGTCACGTACCGAATAGCAAATTCCTGAATGGACAACTGAACATAGATAAAGAAGGATACGTGATTACACAAAAAGGTAGTACACTTACCAATGTGGACGGAGTCTTCGCCTGTGGAGATGTACAGGACAAAAGGTATAGACAAGCTATCACAGCTGCTGGCAGTGGTTGTATGGCCGCGCTAGATAGCGAAAAATGGTAAACGCATAACATACTTCATTGTATCAGTTATACTAAATGTAGCATAGGCTTGAAGCACACGAAGACTTACCGTCCCAGGGAGTGGAATCCTTGTCGATTGCGGCATAAACTCGGAGTCATACAAGACCACACAGCTTACAAATTCTGCTCTTTAGACCTCACACAAGAATACGATCGGCCATGTATGTCAATCGAAAAGCATGCAGCTCTGAGCCCTATCTGTTACAATAGATGTTGAATGCACTTACGTGCTATATTATTTGAATTGAAATACAAGAATGAGTATTTGTCTTTGTGTCTGAGGATGCCCTTCTAAATAGGTAGGGAACTCCAGGACATAGTTTTGCTGTATATCTGCTTTCATACATTTGCCCCTTCTTACAAGCCGGTCCTGACTTAACGACACACAGTATTCGCTCTTGCCCTTATTTTGATACCAGGCCTCGGCTTGATTTATGCATCAAAATCTGACGGTCAGGCTGAAGATGTGTCAGAAAAATCTAGTGTTGATATGATCGCCAGATCTTGTTCAGCGTGAGAGGCTTCAGAACCGCTCCAAAGATCTGGGTTGACTTCGGGGGCGGAGCTCACTCGCCGCAATACAGGTATCCGAATAGTAACTTCTGGACTCACCGGTGTGCTTTGCATGTCATCATCTCCATGCAGCATTGGCGTACTTTTCATCGCTTTAAGATGATTCCGCTTCGAAACAGGAGGCGAATGTATTTGCGCGTATAATTCTGGCACTTCATATGCATGAACCGATCTTTTACGTCGCAGCGAATGACGCTGTTGCTGCGATTCATCTGAATCAGTCGCCCAATTGACCTCTGATGGTGAACCCTCCTTCACAATCGGTGGATGGGGCATCGCAAACACTGTGCTCTCAGAACGAACTGGATGAATTGGTGCTGGTTGCATCAGATCTAGTGATTCAACCAGTTCAGCAAGAGTTGACTTGTGAGCTTGTTTGGCTCTCTCTAAGGTATTCCCTTGACTTCGTAACAGCGAGGATGTCCGCGACGACACAGCCGATGCCAAACGTTGTGTCCATGTGCGCATGCCCAGAGCACGATGAGATAAGGTAGAGTCGCTACGGATCGTACTATCACCAACTCGTATATATCCATCACCGCCGTCTCGCAAGTCCTCATAATAGGAGTTGTACTCATGGTGATACTTTTTCACTACTTCTTTCGGTTTTTTCAAGCGCTTCTGTATAAAGAACAGCAGTACCGCAAAAGCACACAGAACTGCCAGCGAACCAAGTGCTATCAAGGCAATATGCCATCTTTGTAAGCCTGCCTTGCCGACTGGAGCTTGGCCATGTACAATCATCGAGCGTATATACGAACCAGCGACTGAGTAGAGAAGTGGCCTCCAAGTCACGTGTGGGTTTCGATATCCGCTAGTGGGGGTAAAATCAGCGATAGCGGCTGCTACTGTCACTTTGTCACCTTCTGCTTCCGCATTCGGTATAAGATCGAATCTGCCTGTGAGCACTAGGGAATGGTCGGCCTTGTCAGTGATCAAGGGGGATTTGAGTGCATGATCAGAGAGGACCCGTACACCACTGATTATGGTGTCCTGGTTCTCAGGCTTTTCAAGATTGCGATCGAGTATAAAACTTCTATCTGCCGATTCTCGACCGCTAGCTAGGAGCTTACTCAAACAGAGTCCCCATACAAATGGCTTTGATGTGATGTTATGAACCCCAGCAATGATTATTGTTGACTTGTGCCATTCTGTGATCCCAGTCCCAGCTGTGACAGGCCCATTCAATTGAAGTGCTTCACCATATCGCTCGATTGTATCCTCAATTTCGACAGCAATAACCTCACCCAAACGAGAAGAATGATCAAGATCTGGCGAGCTCTCTATGTTTGCATCAAACCTGTATGTTGCGAAATATGGATAGTGCTGCATCCCAATGCCTAAGACTCCAGGCTTTGTTGTCCAGAACACAGTATTGATCGAAGTATCGTCAATACCCCAAAATGGTCGATCTTCTGTTTCTGCACCATTTACTGTTCTCCACCTCCACTTAGGAAGGTCGAAGACGCAAATGGAAACACAGCCTACAGTGGTTCTGAAGTCGCCATATACTATAATATAGCTTAGTGTCAAGGCAAGAGCTCCTTTCACTATAGATCCTTCAGAACAATTCAAGTTGAGGGGTATCCAGCGTTTCTGCGACGCTGCGTATAACATCACCCGCCCTTCGAAAGAGCCAGTAAGCAATAATGGATGTGTCTTTGACTTGGTAGGAGATATAGAAGTAACGGACTGTACTGGCGGAAAGCCGTTGCGAGAGAAATCATTATCATAGTCATGGTGTCCCGTCTGTGGTATCAAGGTGTGTACGTACGCTGTAGGATCATTTTCATTGGCAGTCTGATGTAGACTGATCGCATTATCGCCGCTGTGTGTGATCGCTACCGCGGTACCGGCATTGTTGGGGAGGTTCGATGGAGTCCGGACTTCGATGGCATTCAATGCGCCAACCAGATGACCTCTATTGTCCGAATATCGATCAACAGTTGCAATATTCAGTATAGCAGACTTGAGAGGTTCTGCGCCCATTGATGTGAAAGAGCCACCTAGAATTGGCTCTGAGTGCTTTCCTGGAAGAATTGCGATTCTTGTCAGGTCGCCTTCGTACTGCGATAGCTTGGGATATGACGTGAGTGGTGTGTCAGCGCGTAATGGTAGTTTGACCTTATAGGCACCTTCGGAGGACGTAGCAGCGACTATATATTTATCATAATTTCTCAGCTTCCCAACTGAGTTCAGTGGTAGCACCTGCACAAGAAGCGGAGATGGACACGCACTGACTGACCATATTCCTGGATCTGATAGACTATAAGAAGCTAAAGAACATCCTTCTATAACTCCGTTCGAGGACGTTGAAATGGACGTAAAGCCTCCGGCGATGAGTAGGCTGTCTGAAGAAGTCACGTATGATATATCTTGAATATTCGCAATGCGCGCCAGCTCTTTAGAATCAATGCAATGACCCTCACTTGTAATCACCTCGCATTGATATACAAGGTCCTCCCTCACAATGAACGCCTTGGCGATGCCATCTGTAATAAGATGGGTGATCCTATGCGAAGGTGCAAAAGTGTCAATTATCGGAGAAATCTTTCCACCGAAATCAACGAATGACATATGATCTTTGTCACCGGAACCATCCCAATCTGCCATTGGAGTGATTAGCAGGTAGTCGATAAATAATTTGGCATTCAGCTTGGGTTCAGATAAGCGGAGATCGATAGTGGTACCGGGCACCAAAAAGCCGTCGAAGATCTCATGAAGGTTATTGCATTTCCCGCGAACCGTAGTCCAGATTGGCTCTGTACTCAGAGGTAGTTGAGCCTGCGATAGTATAGAGTCCTTGATATAGTCATCCTCCTCGCAAGAGGGCATGAAATATCGAATGGTGTAAAAACCCGGATTCACGTACTCTGGGATTGTAAATCGATAGAATATATCCTTTGTGTCCGTGAAATTATGGACCAGGTGAGCATGTGGTGAAGCAATCATGTCGAAGTGAGGGCTCGAAGTACTCGAATGTTCAACGAAATGGGCTTGACATGACATCGGCGGTAGAGGCAGCGCCATCAGTACAAGAGCTAGACAAGCATTGATCAGTATACAGTATTTAGCAGGACTATATCGATCAGTTCTTACAATTTGAGAATAGCTGTATTCCTTTTAGTGCAGGGTTTACTCCATTATAAGCATCTATCACCAGCCTGACTGATTGTAACATTTCCGGACGACCTGTAAGCCGAAACAGCCTTGTTTCGCCAGGTGCTAATATTGGATCGCTATCCAAGAGAAGAATATGTTCTATACTAAGACCTTTCCCATATATTTTGAAGGACTTGATGCAATTCTCTTCTTCGGCTGCATTTTGTATTTCTATAGCGGCAAAATCTAGCGGGACCACGAATCTGAATTCGATCACATTGTCATCGAGCAATACGGGCGATTCGGATAGGGGTGGACATATGATATCTTGTGCTGCAGTTACTGGATGGGTCGCGACCTATTATAGCATTTGTCACTAGAAGTTCAGAACTTGATCAGAAAATTCCCTACGTCCCACTGACTGAATATTATCGGAAAGGTTGCTTGTGTCGGTTCCACTTCGTTGAGTACTTGACCTTCACCCCAAGCAAGTATCCCATCCTTTAGATGCGCCATTCCTTTGAATCCCCTCGTAGCGGCGGCGAGTTGTTCCAGCTGTTGTGTCACTAGATCATATCGCTGCAGTACACCTGCATGGGTCCCCGAGTCATAGCCAGCAAAGTATATTGCATCATGTCCACAATGAACAGACGCTCTTCCTATAATGACATCAGCTGACATGCACAACTTACCCGGATTCCAATGATAAGCAGAACTCACCTCCAATATCGATTGGCCGATGATCATGACCGATATACGCGTTTCCGTCTTGTGTTGTCCACACAAGCTCACCATTAGCTGCGGTACACATATCGTGTATAGGTGTATGGCTCCAGACCTTTGTATGTGACATCAGGGTAGCTGGTGAAGACTGTGTCGGATACTCAGCTAATGCAAATGTTCCATTCGGACTTGTCAATAGAGACAGTGTGAGTGAGTGAAGGGGAGGTATTGGTTGCAAATCATATAGTGGGAATAATGATAAGATTACAGACCATCTGCCTATAGAATGCATTGATGCGCAAGTATTTGAAAGGTTCAATATACCCAACGCGAGGACCAAGTTCAAGTCCATAAGAGGCAAAAACCCGAAGAGAATGCTCACTGACAATCATGTGATGATGAAGATGATGGTTGACTGAAGAAACGATGATGCTGACAGTCTGGTAACAACTAGCGGATATCTTTTCCAACAAGTATTGTTTTTATTGATTCTTTATCTGATCTTCTAGTTGGTTAGACGACTTTGATTGGATTTGTAATGCAGGAATTGCACATTGTGACGTTATAGTCAAATTCAGCTCGCAGATAGACCAACATATCTTTCTTGAGTCCACCAGGTCGTAAACCTGGAATGACAAAAGGCTTACCGTCTGTTACATTTCGGTATTGGGCATCGAATTCGTATAATATAGTATCATTATCGAAACGATTGCCTGTGGGGTCATCTACTAGTCTGAGCTGCAAAGAAGATAGAGGAATACTCGATGTGATGCAGTTACGTAGCTTTCCTGGCGGGATTTGTCCGCTTACGACCATACTTGCAGAGCCAGTCTCATCGATGGCTCCTAGCGTGTAATTTAGCTGAACGAATTTAGGGTGCCCTTGTACTACGAGCTGTAGAACCTTTACAGGTAAGGCTGTGATGTTTGTGGATCCTGTTGTATTAGTGGCTGTGTCTGTTGTGTTTGTGGCATCATCGGCGATGACGAGAATAACGTTTAGCAAGAACAGTAGAGCTCTTGAAAGCTTAAGCATAAAGGATTTATGGTTAATGAGTTTGTTGGATCAATATTGTTAGATGAGCGTACGCCCAGTAGAGGGGTGTGTATGTTTGTAAGCTTTTATGAAGAAAGGAAAAGAAGAAGTGCAAACGTGGCCTTATGGTTTGACATTCACTGCGTATCTGACGTCAGATTGTTTTTTACCAAGGAAAGGGCCACGTCATTTCAGCGCGTCAGCAACAAAGCAATACAGAGGAGAATTAGAATAAAATATAAGCTGACGTTGCTCTTTGCGGATCACCGGAACGAGGTACCAATATTACTTTGAATCAATGTAATTTAAGGCTTCTCTTACATGAAGATGATGGAGGTCTCGTTCGAAGATATTCTTCCGAGTAGTCAGACCGGTCTCGTTTCAGGACTGAATTGCCGGGTCTGTGTTCACGCCCTATTTTCTTGTTCTTGCCCCTCATGTCCTCGGCGAATATATATCCTCAATGCATCTCCGTCCTCCGGTATCCTCTTTTCACTCAACAAAAGGCCTGTTCCGACTCGTTTATCGAGTATGAGAAAAAGTAATACTGGCGAGGATATTTGTGATACACTAGTTAATACCTGTGTAAATGATCTGAGGGAATAAGATGGAAGCAAAGCAGGAGTGGCGCGATAGCAACGAGGACTATATATTCACTAGGACATAAAAGCGATGATTAGAAAGGAGAAAACTGACACTTGTAACATACATGTCATGGAGTTATTTCTGCATAGGATAGGTATACCATTCTGCGTTTATGTCACGCTCCTGAGAAATCGGTCGAGTCAGCATATAAGCGTACGAAGCATACACATCCTATGCGGAAAACTTGATCTTATATGAGCTTATACCAATACATCTACTCTCAAACCCCTTAGCATACCAAACGTAATAACAAGCAGGTAAGTAGCAACAGGGAAGAGCTAGCGTTGCGGAGATTTGAGTTCCCGCACGAAGGGTGGGAGCATATCAGCATCGACGCACACGATAGCTTATATTCCTGTCGTGTCATGTGTCTTTGTCATATATAGTGCCATATCTTTGATTTGTTTTCACTGATTTCTTCGCGTTGTTCCTTCTGCTTGTTCCCTCGTTCAGCTCTTGTATATTCAATTCCATACAACTGCGCCCATTTGCATTATCTCGTCGCTCATCAGTGAACTTCTACCTCGCAACATCATGTCAGCTCAGATACACCAAGTCGGTCATGCTCTCATTGACATCGGCCTGAATCTCACATCGCATAAATACGTCGACCGACTACCGGCTGTCCTTCAGAATGCTGTCAATGCAAATGTCTCACACATACTCATCACTGGAACAAGTATCAAGTCATCGCAAAAAGCCATCACTCTAGCGAAAACCTATCAAAATCCTAATATGCAGAATCCGGCATCACCTATATTACATACTACATTTGGTGTACATCCGCACGACGCGCAAGGAGCTCAAGATACAAAGAAATTGAAAAAAGACATCGAACATGCAGTGAAACAACATCCACTCATAGTCAAGGCTGTCGGCGAGTGTGGGCTCGATTACAACCGTATGTTCTCGCCGAAGGAGACGCAGATTGAGGTAACAATGTATAATCGAGGACATCAGTGTAGTACATCTCACGGTTCACTATTAGGTATTTGAAGCGCAGATGCAAATAGCTGAGCAATTATCTCTCCCGGTCTTCTTGCATTGCCGTGATGCCTTTGACGATTTCTTCCGTATTTTGACCAAGTTCCCTCAAGTCCGTAAATGTGTCCACTGTCACACTGATGATGATCCCTTGCATTTGGATAAATTGTTGTCGCTGGGCTGTTATATTGGAATTACGGGTTGGGTTTGTGATGATCGTAGGGGTAAGGGCTTGGCTGCGCTTGTGGGTAAGATCCCGTTGGAGCGACTGTTTGTTGAGACGGATGGGCCGTTCCTGTTACCGCGGAATATGCGGAGACCACATCCCAAGGATAATGAGAGTGCGTACTTGGGCTGGGTTGTGAAGGGGATCAGTGCTGCGAGTGGAATTAGTGAGCTTGAGATTGCACGCGCTACGACACGGAATGCATTGGAGTTCTTTGGCATGGTGGGGAAGTAGACTTCATTGTCGGGTGATATAGACAATATATATAGTTGGGAGAAGCTAATATAACACTCACGAAAAATGTAGTATGAGAGGTGGTATTTTTCATATACTTTGACTGAACCAACAAACCTGGACTTGTTCTATTTTTTTTTGTCACGAAAAAACTCCCTCACAAAACATCCGCCGCTCTCCGTTTTGCGCATTTCACACTTCACTCTTTCATACACACGAATACTCTTTCTCACACAGCGTGATCATTGTCATCCCCAGTAGTATCGCAAAGAATAACATAGGGAGAGGTAGATGACATTACCACTCCTGGCCGCAACGCTTGCATCATTAGCACAAATACCAAAACACGAAATCCAATATTATCATCTATTCAATCCTCACACTTCTACTTCTACATACAAAAAGCCTGATACACAACAACAAAAACAACAACAACAACAACAACAACAAAACAATATGGCAAAAGTAGAAAAGGCAACGATAGGAACAGTACAACAACGCGTACTCGAAATACTAGAAACATTCCACAAATACCAGAAAATACAAAATGCAGCACAAGATTCATTCATGAAAAATCTACAAGACAGTGTCCAGGAGATGAAAGAAGAGGAAATACAACTAAACAATGAGACAGAGTGTAATACATTCACAGAAGATGATCAAAAGTTATACAAGCAACCTACATTTAAAATCACAAGCATCATCAAAAATGGAAAGAGAACTACAGTTATGCACACACAGAATGTGAAACGACCACAAGCAAAATGGAAAGTTGAGAATAAGCGCAAAATATTCATACCAAAAATAAAAGATAGTGCAATTCTGGACAATGACAAACGTAAGGCCGAATCACTTTCTGCATAATAACAGCTAGCTTGCGAGCTGGACTGATATTGTATCTCAAGTTATCGTAATGGTGCGCTAATCGATCGTGCTGCTTGTAGGTCTGAATCTAGCTTTAAACTATCCAGAGATGAACCAGCTTGTACCGAATGATGTCGATGCATACTTGGAGTCCCTAGGCGTTTCGATACATTACGGGTCAGTAATGCATATAATGTCACTACGGCCGGCTTACCCTTTATCATTTCAAGATTCCCGCATCCATATGCTTCGATTCTCACTCGGGAAAGGATTATCACAGCATATCGAAAGATCGAGCAACATAAGCCCGCCATCTCCATTAACGAAGCTAATATGGTGTTTATAAACAGTCTGGACCAACTTAAGAACCTAGTTACGACATTAAGCCATCACAGCGCATTCGGATTTAGGTTGAAGGTATGGCTTTGAAGATTATCTTGCAATCTAACATTGACGTAGTGTACGTAGCATCATACAATGAGATCATATTATGGCTTCGCATGCCTAATACAGATATCAACTCTCAGTATGGATTTTATAATCGATACTATTGCATTACACAACTACATCTACATCCTTAACGCTCT
>Ga0160429_1002349_pt1 | contig 10059 bp, 7 predicted proteins | sample SolpanmetagenomR_FD_108199 | JGI IMG/M metagenome (GOLD analysis project Ga0160429, IMG submission 108199) | Solar panel surface microbial communities from Lawrence Berkeley National Laboratory, California, USA - R | ecosystem: Engineered > Built environment > Solar panel > Unclassified ... | reverse complement strand
CCTTGGATTGCGGCGTGTGATGCGAATGGCAGTCCCGAAGATGTAAGTCCTTCAAAGAGTTCCTCGGCGAAATCGCCACCAGTGGAATTTCTTCCATGAAGAAAGATTATGGTGTGAGTATGAAGAGGTTGCTCAGGAAAGATGTAACGTGCCTCTGGAAATGAATGCGATGGCATGTTGTATTGTGTGGTTGTGTCGGGACAGTGATAGATAGACGCGTTGGTGAGGCTTTCTGTGTGTTCAAGTAATGAGGGATAAAGCTGAGCTCTTGTAAGAAGTTTCTCCTGGTTGTTCAAATACCGAAGAATGAATCTGGATTGTTGATGAAGGACGCGAAAAAAGTTGTACGTAGATTAAATATATAGTAACGTCTGAGCGCAAGGGACGTTGATTTAGTTTCGTCTGAAACTTCAAGACAGATTTGAAAACACCATCCACGATTTGAGACCTCTTGATAGTGTCGAGCTAAAAAGGGCAAAAGAAACTGACGCGGAATCCCAGGGAACTCCATTTTATAGATACTCTATGGCAACAACACAACAGACTCAAATTCATCAAATAGGTCGCTTAGTAATCACACTTCTATGCTCAAAGTAGACGATATATAAAAACTAATAATTTCGTGGAAGGCTTAAAACCAATGTGACCACCTTGTAAAGTACTACAAAAAGGAAAACTGCATTTCATGTCTGTTCAAGATAGTAAGACTGCCGGCCTTGAGTTTATGGCACATGGGTACGATCCCAGAGGGGCAACAATCGATTCAGTTCAGCGTGATATTTTCAGCGGTGCAACCACTTGTCGACATGTCGTTGCATCATTTATTGCTCGTATTTTAGCTTTCAACGACGAACTTCGTGCGGTGATCGCAGTGAACCCTAAGGTCTTTGAGGTTGCGGACGCACTGGACGCTGCTCTGGCGAATGGGGAGACCAAGGGAAGCCTGTTTGGCATCCCAGTACTCCTCAAGGATAATTTCGACGAGATCAACATGAAGACCACAAGTGGGTGCAAAGCTCTGGCTGATCTACAACCAGGAAAGGATGCGGCCACTGTCACAGCCCTCAAGGATGCAGGAGCCATTGTACTGGGCAAAGCTAACCTACACGAGCTGGCATTGGAGGGTTTGACAGTGTCGTCAATGGGTGGGCAAACCTTGAATCCGTACGATTTGACTCGTACACCTGGAGGTAGCAGTGGCGGGTCTGGAGTAGCTGTTGCTGCTTCGTTGTGTGTGTTCTCAACCGGCACAGACACCATGAACTCTCTGCGTAGTCCTGCATCGGCGAACAACCTATTCAGCATCAAGCCGACTTGGGGACTAATCAGTGGAGCTGGAGTGGTACCTAATGCGTATACACAAGACGTTGTCGGCCCCATTGCTAGGTGTACAAAAGATTTGGCAACGGCGCTCACAGTTATGGCCAGTGCTAAAGCAGCTGCAGGGAATTCAACCAAAGCATCCATACAACCGAAACATGCTGCCGTCGATTACTGTGACGAAATCGCAAGTGGAACACTACAAGGCTTAAGACTAGGTCTTCTGGAACCCTTTGTCGACAGGACAGGGGTCAGTGAAACTTCGCCAGTGAACAAGGCATTGGATATGATACTAGCAAATCTCAGGCATCTTGGCTCGGAGACTATACCCGTTTCTGAAAGCATCTATGATGTGAGCAACATTGCCAGGACTGACACACAGCAATTTGAGTTTCGGGAGGCACTCAACGACTACCTTCGGCAATCCACCCATAGTGGGAAGTTTCCAGCATCTTTTGAGGAGTTATACCATTCCGAAGATATTCTGGTCATTCCCTCTCGAAGGAATCTTATCACCATGGCGCTCACTTCTTCCACCAACGATGTTGAGTACAAGAACATCAAACGCAATATCGAAGACTTGAAACACAAGCTAGAAGAGACTTTTGCCAGGCTAGAATTAGATGCTCTCATTTATCCAGAACAGCGGAACCTCGTAGTGAAGATTGGCGCACCCTCACAGCACGGACGCAATGGCCTCTTAGCAGCCGTAACCGGCTGGCCAGTCGTCACTGTTCCAATGGGCTTCTCACCTCCAACGGATGAAGCACCTTTAGGCATACCTATGGGCATGGAAATCCTCGGTCGGCCTGGAACGGAGCAGAAACTCCTTCAAATGGCCTATCAAATCGAAACGAAAATCATGGTCAAGCGTACTACCCCGCAGTTCACGGATCATTTCGTTGAGTCCAACCACATCACAGGTGTGCCGCCGCTACCCTTGTATACACGTAACATTCACCAAGCATACCCGCCCGGCAGTTGGTTGGAGTGATACAAAGCTAGACAAGGATAGTATGCACGTTGCCGGAAAAGATTTTGTGATACAGACTCTTCGATCTCACAATTGCCGGTTGAATGCAAGTAGCCGAACGGCACGAACTCCTTCACATACAGCAATAACAGCATGCAACCGAAAGTTACGATTGTACCATGCATTTAGGCATAGTGCAGCTCAACAGAATTACAGCCGATGCGTGTACGGTTTGGAGTCCGAAGTCGAGCGCTATATGTAATAAGTTACATTGAAGGAGATAGCCCCAGGAAGACTTTGTATAAATGCGGGGCAACGTATGTTTCGGAATAAAGTTTTTGTTTCACACCACAGGTGGCGTTTTTTGCGGGTTGAATGGTGGGGCATTTAATTTCGGGTGATTGATCTGGACAGAACCGGCCAGCGCGTGCGCGCTCAGCTCAACCCAGCGAAACGGTCTTGGGGGAAGTTCACCAATGCTGGGAACCTGAGGCTTTTGAGGGCATTAGGGAGGAATGGAGAATTTGCGTCGGCGACATCTTTTCGCAAGAAGGCTGGGGGATTTCTTTTTAGCCCGTTCTGAAAAACATGGCATTGATCAAGTCTGTGAAGATTGTTTGTTTTGTGTGAACATTCAGAACCAGGTTGCGCAATCCCATGGTTTGGAATTCCCAAAAGGCGTCTTGTGCGAAGGCACTGCGCTGCTGGCGGGATTTGCTACCTGCAGAAAAAGGGGAGTACATCCTTGCTGATGCATGTTCGAAGCCTGCCGCCTAGACAAGTTGAGATGCGAGTGAACTGAAATAATAGCTGCCGCGAATAATAATAATAGCGCGCCCCAGATCTCCAACCTTCGTGTGCGCTTATGCGGCCTGATACGATATGGTAAAACTTATGGTTTACCCACACTCAGCTGGCCCAGATCGCTTGTTACACACACCAATTGTTTGGCAATAATACAACAAGGGGTTGATAGTAGTACGAGTACGGTTCAGCTGAATTACGGTGTAGGAAGAGGTCGTAACAATCTTGCCTTGGATAGTCATGACCTTGGATCCTTTGCACAAGATTTTGATAGTGAATTATCTTTGAAAATTGAGATATTGACAAGGCAACCAGGGGTCATGGTACAGTACCTAGTACCTTGAGAAGTCATCATGTTATCTTGTGTCTGATTATTCAGTAGTGTATATAAACGATTAATGTAAACCAAGGAGGAATGCACCAACTGTTAAGTTACGACATGACTTCTGGTCTGGCACACACGCCAGCCTCGCTTGTCTAACTGACACCTTTCACCGCTAAACTCATAAACTTTACTTCCGTCTTCCCTCTCTAGAGTACTTTCCTTCCTTCCTCTACAAACCTCAGCTTTGTGCTGATATCTATCAACCCTCTTTCTTTTTTAAGGTGCTCTTCGAGGCTGAAGGAACGATAGATTCGGGTCTGTCGTGTCTCTTCATAGCCGTCCATTCATTACTTGTTTTTCTGCCTTGCATTGTTGCGTTTCGTCAAGCTCTGCGAGCTGAGACGGTTTTCTTCGTAGGACCCCACCAAGCCTCAACCAAATGTTTGTGTCTTAAGCCAACTAATCTTCAAGTAGATTACTCACTTCGCGAATCTTTCTTTCTCTTCTATCATCGTAATAGAACAGTCCTGTTCATCTCGTTCATTTTGACCTACTTTTGATTTCTTTGGCTGCACTTTAACGACAATTTTTTTACGACACAACGTTCTCTGCACTTCACAAAGTGCCTGCATTTCCACGAATATACCTCTCCACTACAAATAAGATTTTGTCCTCTGCAAGGATGACCGACATTCTCTTACACTACCAAAGCCCCCCCGCCTTTGATGGCTTCTCGACCCCTACGGACCTCGAATCCGATACCGAAAATCAAGAGCCCATGATGAGGATACAAGATACCTGTGCGGGATCCGCATTCGTTTTCCCGGCTCGCGCTATGTCTACATTCCCTGATGACGAAAGGGCACCAAGCTCCACCACCAACGAGTATCGTAGGCCGCTACCCTTACCGGCGTTCTCATTCAACCCATCAGCAACATCCTCTCCATCTGATCAAAGTAGCCGAACAACAGTTGGTATGCAGCCTAACGCAACACCTACACGAAGTGGACGACACAGAAGAACTCCTAGTGAGCTAATTGGCGGCGACGCTCGCCTTGGAGCATCTGGACACAGAGGTGCTAGTCCCACGAAGACTATGGATTTGGGTCTCGCATCCTCTGTGTCAGCATCCTTACCCGCAACTCCTGTCCGCGGTCATCGTCACCGTCGCTCAGCCGCACTTTCTGTGCAGGAGTTGGATAAAATCATAAATCCGCGAACTTTGCCGAAGAGTGCTCTATCAATTGAAAATCTTGCGTCCAACTTCAATGCCGGCTGTGACCCAACACAGGAGGAGTACTCTTGTCCGCCGTCTACCGCTTCTTCACCTGGTTATACTCAGAACTTTGAAGGGCGTAGTTCAGCATTGAGATCACAACGGCCACTCAGATCACCTGGCAGGATCCGTGTCGGTTTTTCCGACAAAACCGAGATCATACCACGTCGACCTTTATCGACTATCTCTTCTGGAACAGAAAGTTCCATTTCGACGATCAAGCGTCTATCTATGGCAGAAAGTATATCTTCCATTACAAGCACACTGAATGAGCCTGTTAAGTCTGTCCGCTCCCCACTTGCTACCACGTTCGAAGACGGCACTACTCAAATCCGACCGCGCTTTGCGGGTGCTTCACCTTCTTTGGAAGGTTGTAATACTATGGACGACGACCTTTTTGCAACAGCCAGAGCGTCTTCTCAGAACCTAAGGAAATTTCCATCTTGGAACTCTCTCAAACTGTCTCGCAGGCCCAAGGGGCAGGAATCTACAGAACCGCTCTCGAAACCCATCACGATCCTAACACAAAACATCTCCACCCCACCTTCACCTCTGCGCATGGCAATTACCGACGCCGAATTGAGTCAGAATTTTGATGACGACCCACCGTCGGCTGTGGTAACGGAGGGTGCTGCCTTTAGTTTTCCTTCAAGTTGTCCCGCCAATTCAAGTTCCAGAGTACATGAGTGGATGGACAACGAATCCAAGGAGAGCGACGGCCCGATGATCGACTTGGACGACGCGCTTGATATGTCAAACAGTAACAAACGCAGTGCTCAGTTCACATCCTTCGAATCGGGCCGTTCGAATATGCACAACAATCACCGCCTATCTGGAATGTCGGGATCAGCATCAAAATATCATCGTCGAACGGAAAGTGCGCCACAGCTTGCATTCATGGGCTCCGACAGGCCGTTCTTGAAACGATTGAACAGCAACCCTGCTGCTGAAGAAAGGGGCCGTTTTGAAATGGAAAACGTTTTCGAGGAGGATGAAAGCGAAGCGGTCGAATTGCCTGTGTCGCTTCAATCCAAGGAAGCTGTCTCACCGACGGCAAACCAGGAAACCGAACTGGCGGAAGCTCTACACGCTCCGAAAGCTCCATCCATTTCAGAATCTGGATCCCAAGAATCACAGGTTTCAAACGAGCAAATTTCGACCGCTTCGCCTCTTCCATTCGCGACGGATAAGGCTCTTGCCATCCAAGAGGATTACGGACCCAACGACGAAGTGTACATAACTCCTTCCACCACCACCATCACCCCTTTGGACAACGAAACTCTCGCTACGAAAAGGAACCCCATTCCTCCGTCTTTGTCATCTCAGCCATCAATGACTCCGACGCACATTACATTTTGCGAATCTGGTCCTGCATCGGAATGTGGCTGCAGCTCAATCGGTATGCACAACAGCGGGTCAGTGTACAAAAAGGTCTCGTCCACTGACGGGCTGCGGTCGAACTTTGTCATGGCGGACGGTTACAAGCACGACGGAAGGCAATCAGTTGACGACGTCCCTTCACTCATCAGCAGTGGATCTACCATGACCAGTTACATTCGCCAAGCAAGCATGAGTACGCCAAGCCTTGCAGCAGCAGGAGCACCATCGGTAGGATCGGCGCCAAGTTTCAAGTCGGAAGCACAGCAACGTCGTCGCAACCGAGGGAGCATGGCCAGCTTGTCACGCTTAATGGGCGGTCCGTTTGGGGCGAAGAGCACACTGTCTGTCAATACAACGGCCGACTACTCGGAACCTCCCATCGGGGCGAAGAACGAGAAGAAGCGCTCATCACGACTGGGCCGGCTGTTCAGGTTCTGGAAGCCAAAGCAAGCGGACGTAGCATGAGCGTGGGGTGACGATGAATTAATTCCGATGGAAAGAAGGGTTTGACTCCAATTGGAAATTCGGGGGAGGTGGTGGTGCCGCGGAGTAAAAAGTGGACGGAGTTAAGCAGCGTGTTAAAAGAGGATGACGAAAATAATGTCATCTTTTCTTTTCTCTTGTCTTTCTCCTCTTCTTTTCTCCGTTCAATGAAAACATGCATTTATTTATTTATTATTATAAGGGTTCGGTATAGTAACTGCAGTTCCTCGGCGCCAATAATCAAGGCGCACTGTACGCGCGTAGTGTTTGCTTGTGAGTATGAAGGTTTCTGAATGACGTGTTCATCGTGGAATGTTCAATGGCAAAGACGGACAGGCATTGAGTTACCGTACGGTGCGGTATCCGTACTGTCTGTATGATATACAAAAGTCAGGCTATTCTACTCCACTCTACTCAGTATGTGTATGCAGATGGATCATCTTACAAACGACACGTTGTACACAAGTATGCTGACCCTCTCTCTACTCCAGTCTGTAAGTCAGGAGAGTGAGGAGTAGAGTGCTCTCAGCAGAGTAGAGACTAGAGTAGAGAGTGACTGAGATGAAATTTAAACTTACTTCCTTCCGTAATTTTACTCATGTCAATCCCCCCTTTGATGCTATTTTTACTGTATTTATTGCTTGGCTTTTGGGGTTGGTCGGTGCACCACTTTTCTTTTTGATACAACAACAAACAATTTACCCATTATTCTGTTGCCCCCAACGTGTGGCATATGATAATTTTAATTTGTCCCATTCGCCCCTTCCCTTCCCTTTTCTAATCATCTAGAAACCCTTCATCTTCCTTCTCCTCTTCTCTTCTTCATCAACTCTTTCATCCGCCTTCTCTCACTCACTCCTTCACACTCTTTCTCACCTCAACCAAGCACATTTCTACAATCACATCATGAGGACTGCTTCCGCCGTGGCGCTTGCCGCCTTGTCAAGCAATGCTCTTGCTGCCCTCACTGCCGTCACCACAAGCGGCAATGGTAATTCTTCCTCATTTTGCTGGGCGGAACTTTCTGCTAACCATTTTTCTAGCCTTCTTCGCTGGAACCAACCGTTTCTACATTCGTGGTGTCGACTACCAGCCCGGTGGTTCTTCGCTCCTAGTTGACCCCATTGCCAACATCACCACCTGCACTCGTGATATTGCAGAGTTTAGGAAGTTGGGAATCAACACTGTCCGCGTTTACACCGTCGACAACCAGGCCAACCACGATGCGTGCATGGCCGCTCTTGACGCCGCTGGCATCTACCTGGCTCTCGATGTCAACACCCCCAACTACTCCATCAACCGAGCGAACCCAGCTCCCTCATACAACGCCGTCTACCTACAAAGTGTTTTCGCTACGATAGACGCATTTGCAAAGTACAGTAACACCCTCCTCTTCTTCTCCGGAAACGAGGTCATCAACGACGACACCAATACAAACACTGCGCCTTACATCAAGGCCCTCACAAGAGATATGAGGAATTACATCAAAGCCAGGAACTACAGGACTATTCCTGTGGGATACTCAGCTGCGGATATAGCAGAAAACCGCTACCAGACCGCTCAGTACATGAACTGTGGTGACGACGCCTCGGCTCGCAGTGATTTCTTCTCCTTCAACGATTACTCGTGGTGTGCTCCTAACACCTTCGAGGGTTCTGGCTGGGCTGCAAAGGTTCAGATGTACATGAACTACAGCATTCCTCTTTTGTAAGTTTACATCCCACTTTCCCTCAACTCCACCTGTCAAATTCGAGGTCACTGGCTAATTCATTTTCCAGCTTGTCCGAATACGGATGCAATAACAATCCTCCTCGTCCATTCCAAGAAGTCGCCGCTCTCTACAGCACTGCAATGACCAATGTCTACTCTGGTGGTCTTGTATACGAGTACTCCGAAGAACCCACCAATCCTAATTTTGGTCTTGTCAACATTATTAGTCCCACCGTCGTCACCGAGAAGACCGACTTCACCAACCTGCAGGCTATGCTTGCCGCTAACCCGGCACCTGCCGGTAACGGTGGCTACCAGACCGGTCTTGCGCCTCTGGCTTGCCCGACTTCTGATGTCCACTGGAATGTGGCCAATTCGGCAACCCTCCCTGCATTCCCTGCTGCTGCCTCTACTTTCCTTGTTAGTGGTGCTGGTACCGGCCCCGGTCTGGTCGGCGCTGGTTCCCAAAATGGTGGTGTTGTCAGCAGCATCGTCGTCACAACGACCGCGCTGGTCGCCTCCGGCTCTAGCAGAGTTTCTTCCACCGTCACTGCCACCGTTCGTTCCACCGTCACAACTGCCGTAGTTGCTGGTGCCACATCAACGGCTGCTGCAGCTAGCGTTCAAGTCGCCGCTTTCAACAAGGCTCCCCTTGTCATCAGCGGTCTTGTCGCTGCCCTCACCTTTTTGGGTGCCAGTCTGCTATAGAGGATGATTGTTGTAGGATAATGTTTGTCGGGCTTTTTTACTTCTTCGTCGAAAGCATTGGTTTCTTTTATTGCATGGGAACGGATAGACGTTCTTGAACATGACATTGGGTCGGGATAGAATTGCAAGGGATGATTTTTGCATCTTGTCGAGCATTTGGGAATCATGGTGCATTTGGGTTCGAAAAGGGAATTGAATCAGATCGGGAAAAGGGGAAAGATATTCCTCTTCCTGCTAGCATTGCAAATTTAGTATATAACTTTTCCATTTTTCCCTTTTTTGATACCGGTTATTTGTGATTTGAGAAGATGTCGTATGAGTTGATGATATTGGATATCACCTACAGCATTAACGTGGCGAATTGTCCGTTGTTTTTCCAACAACATGTGTAGGCTTTCAACTTCAGACGTCCTTCATCAAAATCTCCTAATGTTTTTGGGTACTAATTACGTTACATGGACTCCTCCAGACATCATCCGCTGTTTGCATTTCACATACATGTTTCGTTTGCTTTCCATCATCAAACATCAGACACTTACTTACCATCTTGGAGCATGAGAACTGGTGAATGTCAACCACATTCAACACATCTAGCCCCAATGTTTCTTGTCACACTCAAGAACCTTCAACCGTCCGTCCATCCATCCATCCATCCTTCCATCCATAACCATTCATTGCATGAACCATTCGTTGCCATTTTCTCCGTTTCACATTGTCTTTCCAACTGTCTCTCTCACAAATGAAATTCCCACAGGGGGTCTCAAAACGTCCCGTCCCGTTCTTGTGCAGTCAAGAAACAACGGTCGGAGTTCTTACTAATCAAACCCAAACACACACAACATATCCCTCATGCCACATGAAAATTTCAAAACATTGAAATCTCGAACATTGTGAAACTCACCTTCGTATCTGTCCGATGAGTTAGTTCGGTGTGTGTTTAAAACTGCAGTCCTCCAAAACGTGAGTCGGGGAGTGAGGGAAGGAGGGGGTATCATTTACCTTTTTGATTCCAGAACAGTTGGAACAGCGGTCAAACATTTTGTTTAATCCTGGGGGGCTGACAAATTTGAGTGAGGTTTT
>Ga0160429_1002348_pt1 | contig 10064 bp, 1 predicted proteins | sample SolpanmetagenomR_FD_108199 | JGI IMG/M metagenome (GOLD analysis project Ga0160429, IMG submission 108199) | Solar panel surface microbial communities from Lawrence Berkeley National Laboratory, California, USA - R | ecosystem: Engineered > Built environment > Solar panel > Unclassified ... | reverse complement strand
TAACTATTCTAAACTAAATAAATTAGATATAATAGACGGGCTTAATATGTCTCAAGTAGCATATATTATACGAAAGCCCCTAAATAACCGGGCTTATATAACTCGGCTAACTCCATATTCTACCCCGGTAGCTTACTAGGATCTAGTAGATAATAGTAGGCGGTTGTTCCGACTATAGTATTATCTATATTTAAATAGTATTCTTATTAGCGAGAGATAATAGGTATTTAGCCGGTGGCCGTTACTAGAGAGCCTTTAGAGTAAATAGTTCCGTGCTATATTAAATACTACGTAACCTACGTATAGGTGTCTTAACGACTAGAACCAAGATATTAATTATACTCCTCTCTATATTGCGGTATATAACGGGTAACGACTACGCTATTAAGGCCTTTATATAGATCTTTTATCGAAAAGCGCATTTTTGGACTAGGTATAATAGGAGGGAATTATCGTAAAATTTCAAGAATAAGGAGGAAGATACGTGGTAATAAGCCTCTAGATAAATATATATACGACGAACCGTATATAGAGGAGCCGTACGCCGCTATAATCGGCGTCGTCTCTAGGTCTATTAAGGGATATACCATATATCATAGAGGTAATTAGGAAGACCATAAGCTAGTACATAGATAATTTTATATACCGTAACTATACGGTAAAGATAGGACATATTAGAGACGAGTTAATAAGATCTCTATAAGCTCGCGAGAGCGAGAGCTTCGAGTATTATATATATTATAGAAGTACTAACTATAAAAATAGATAGGGTAAAGGAAAAGATACCGCTAAAAAGAATAACGAAGATAATAACGAAAGAGGTAGAAGTAGAAGTAATAGCTAATACGAGGATAAAGCTAAAAGTAAAGGGGACCGTTTTTATCTATCGTTAGAAGATACCAAATATAGTTAGCGGCTAGACGATTATGGCGCCTAGACTATCGCTAATAAGCCCGAACCTAATAAAGAGGAGAGAGTCTATTACTAACTACTAAGTACGGTTTTAATACTAAAGCATATATAGGCTAAGGGGTAGAGGAATAAGAACGGGTAGAGTAGTATAGTAGTTAAACTAAAAAACGAAGAGGATAGTTAGTAGGAGAATAATAATAAGGACGGTTCGATACCTAATACTTTATAGAGAGTTCTTAATTTACCGTCGATGCCTTCGATACCTAATACTTTTTAGAGAGATTTAATATAATTATTACTATAGGTATAGACGAATGGGTTAGTACGGTAGTACTCATCTACGAAAAAAAATCTAGCTTATAAATGGAGTTATAGCTTAAGTAGCTGAAATTTAAATAACTTTAGTTTAAGAGACATTAAAAAAATATTGAATCTATACAAAAAGTATAGTCTTATATAAAATCTTTAATTTTATTGAAAAAAAAATCCCAAATAGGCTTAGTGTTATAGAGTTATTATTTAAAGTCTATTTTTAGCTATTATCTAGTATAACTTATTTAATCTTAGGTATTTTAAAAAAAAAAAATTGAAAAATAGACCTATATTCTATCGATATGTGGGTATATAAAATAGCTATATATCGCCTCTAATAAAAAAGTTATTTAGATCCGAGCCGTACCTTAAGATCTAAGCTAGCTCTAAGCCGGCTTTAAGCCTATTAAGCGCGATTTTTTTTTGCGGATGACTAGTACATCTATATATATAATAAAAAGTAATTACGACTATATATGGCCGCGAACTAAGGAATAATATATGGTAGTATAATAAGTTAATACCATAGCTAAATAAGCCCGTATATTAGGATTTACTCTAGTAAATCTAGCGTAACTTAGGGTTTATATTAGAATAATAGAAACTTATTTAAAACCTAGGGCGTACTTAAAGCGCTAAGTAATACTCCGGCGTACTTAGAGGACTTTAGAGTAATAGTCGGCCGATATATCGGCGGTTAGGGCCCCGGGTATAATTAAGTAAGTTATAAGAATAGAATTTTTGAATTTTTTTACCGATATATATATATAGTCTAGACTTTTAGTAAACGCGATAGTAGTATATTATACGTTAAATCGTGCCTTTCTTCGATAAAATAGATAAGTATATCGAATATTAAAGGATAATAAGCATTATTTAGCAAGTGGCAATATATTTTACTAATATAATATTATATATTATTAGAAATATAGTTAGATATCTAAGTTAGATAGCCGTTATAGTTAGGGTCGGACTCTAGATACCTAGTCTACTAAGTTAATTACTAGACTAACCGCTAGGCTAACTACTATAGTAAGGGCTTAGAATAGCTAAAAACTCGATGTAATTAAACACTAAAGAAAGAATTATTAACTACGTATTAGTACTGTATCTAATTTATTAGATATACCCTTTATTTATATATATATAGAAAGAAACTACTTAGCCGATACTTATAGAATAGATATAACTATTACTATAAGAGGAAAAGAGTAGGCGATTATAAGGCTACTATAATTAATACTCTTAGATAGATAATAGAGGAGTAGTATAAAGCGAGAGACGCTTTTATTACTAACGATAACTTAAATATACTAAATTATATACTAGATACTATAGCGAGTGATATCTTCGAAGACGAGACCTTTAATAGTATACCCCGTTTCGAGAAATTTAGTAACGGGCTACTTTCTATAAACTTAGTATACTAGAAAGTAATATTCTATAAAGAGACCGGGCGTTACGTAGAAGAACTAATTAATAGTATAGTATATAAAAGCTACGTCGAATAATAATATACTAAACTAGATAGATTTACTAGGATAGTACTATCTCGAATAAACTATTAATATATCTATTCCGTATTAAAATCGAATTTATATTTATAGACTATTACACGAGATATAAGTAGTCTAAAGGCTAAATTAACGACGCTCTATATAATTCTACCCTTCTATATACCGAGAATAAGCTTAAGGACGTAGACGAGATATATAAGATATTAGTAACGGTAGAAAATAACGGATTAGCGTAGGATAAACTACGTAAAACTAACTTTAAGATACCCTTTAAGTATAAAGAGACGTAGTAGAGTTATACTATTTACTATAGGAATATCGTCTAGTATATTTACTTTTTACTAGACTATCGTCTATTCGTAGAGAAGCTAATATATACTCTAGTTAGATAATATATAGCGGATGGCGGACGTATATATTTAGAGATATATACTACTAATTAGTAGTAGAATATATAATATAATATAGAAGATGATAGTACGATGATCGTTCTACTACTTATTACTATAGATAAAATAAATCTTATACGTTTTAGAAGTAATAAAGTCGCTTAGCCGGTTTATTTAACTATCGGTAATATTAACGCTAAAACTAGATAGTTAGATACTAGACCTACGAGTATACTACTTAGTCTCCTCTCTATAGTAAAATAATAATCTAATAACTTACTAAAACTAAAGGCCTATATATACTACGCGGTAATACGGCTAATATTTAAGCGTTAGTATAACAAGGTTAGAAGATAGATTCGTTAGCTAATACTAATATAGCTATCGAACGACTAGAGAAAAAAGAAATAGTTATACGATACGCGGAGGGCAGAAATCGACGATACTATTCTATTATTATCGGATTTATAGCTAACTACGAGGAATAGATTTCTATTATATATATTAAGTTAAATCGCTACTATACTATATATACCGTACTACCGGATAAGAGAGAAAAATTACTTAAGAAGTAGCCTAAGAGAACTTACGAGTATACTAAGAAACTAATTAAAGACTAACGTCGTTAGGAAACTAAGTCTAAGGATATATCTATATATAATATCAATAATTTTATATAGTACTATACTAATATAAACTTTTATATAACTATACTAGTTAATATTCTCTACTAAATACTAAAAGGTATTATAATAAACGTAATCAACTAGGCTAAATAGATACTATTTATTAAAATAAAGCCTAAATACGATAAGAATGGCAAAAGAATTAAGTATATAAAGTCTATTATAGAGATATAGATCGATATACGATTCGTAAGCGTACTAGCTTTTAGAAAACTAAAGGTCTTTTATAAGTATAGTATAGTAGCGTAATAGATAGAAAAGGAGTAAAAATTACTCGTACGGCTAATAATACCCGTATATACTCTACTACTTCGAGCGTATAGCTCTCTAGATATAATCTACTATATAAAGATAGTCGTCGATTTGGTATTATTAGTATAATATTAGATATACGATGATAATATACTAGAGTATATAGTAGAGGCTCTATTCTACTTTATATATTTTATTAATATATTCCGTAGCCGCCGCCCGTAAGATTCTAATATAAAATTAGATATTTTAACTATTCTAAGTTTTACGTCCTCTCGTACTACGCCGAAATAATTAAGCTATATAGTATAGCTCTAAACTTAAGTACCGAAGTACCTAAATATTACTATATTAGAATACTAAAGAATAAATACCTAGTTACGAATAAATAGTAGGGTTTTAAATAATATATAATATTAGTAAATATTTAATTATAGAACCTTTTGGCTATAAAGGATAGATATTTTTCCTTAGATATAATTAGAAGTACCTATACTAAGTAGAAAGAGTTTATTTACGTTATAACTTTAGTAAAAGCCTTTAATAATATATCTAATTATAGTTAGCTCGTTAACGTTAAAGAAGACGAAGTACTTTATAGCGCGAGATTAAAGTCTAAGAAGTAGTATACCGCGCGATCTATAGAACGAAATACGGGATTAATAGGTTTTATTAATATCTTAGCTAGTTTTATACGCGAATAGCGTAAGAAGCTTATTAAGATAGGCTCTAACGATAATAGAATAGATCTAGCTAAAGATAATTCCTTCTAGGCCGTTAATTACTTCGTCGTACTCTATAGATCTTTAACGTACTAGAAAAGATACGGGAAGGACTCTTAACGACTAGATAGTATAGAGAAAGAGAAGATTCGCTACCCTTTTAACTAGAAAGAGAAACTAGACGTTCTACGATACGACTATATATAGATTTAAAGATATAAGAAGAATATAAATAAGAGTAAATTAGACGAAGTAGAGGGTATAAGTAGAAAACTAATTAGTTAAGTAGATTTCCTATTTATAGTAACTAGAGTAGGTATAAATAGAGTAATTTAGTATAATAGATAAATAACTATATTATAGAGACGCTCTTCTAGATCTTTATCGTCCTAGGTACGGAGAAAGTATTAATTCTATTAATAGTATAACCCGGATTATTTAATAGAGGCCTACGGTATTATTGAAAAAATAATAATAGTTAGATAGACGGAGAATTTACGAGATATAATATATTATTTAAAGCGTATATATTATTCTAGCGGATAATACTAGTACGAAGACTATATTTATTAATAACTAGATAGATTAGGATTAATATAACACGATATAAAATAAGGATTTTATTAATAAGGGTAAAAGGGCTATAAAGGCGGCGAAAAGGAGGTATAAGAGTCTATTTATTAGTCTAACTATTAGGTTATTAAGGTAGTATAAAGAAAAGTAAACGCTAATAATATTCTATTATTATTATTATATTAAAGTCGTATATAGGTAGATTATATAGATATAAAAAATATAGAGAGTATATAGGATCTTAGAGCTAAGAAGACTAACTACTCTACTAACCGTTTAGCTAACCGCTTAGCTAATTACTAAGTCGACTAAATAAGTATATACTATAGATTTACTAAATTTTCTAGTTATAATATTAAGTTTATTATATTACTTTAGAGCTATACAAAGATAGTAAATCTATTAAGACCTAAGTCTAGAATCTAATTCTAGCGATATTTCGAATAGAGTAACTATATAATATCCTATCTACTATATATATAGGTATTAGATAGGTAATTCGATAGTAATAGGTCTATATTACTATAAGACGATTCGTTAGAGAAGGCTTAAATCCTAATATATAGAAATCGCCTTCTAAGTACGCCGAGGCTAGGAGTACTAGGGTTCTTCCATTAGCCCTATAGCTATTGGCTTACTTATTTGGTATATGCCCGGGACCCCTCCGGGCCTAGTACGGCCGCTCTAACTTATTACTAAAACGAGCGTTAATATTAGACTATAAACGAAGTAATAAAAGCTAAGAAGCTAAGTATAATATAAAAGTAACGCGCTAATATGGCGCGTGCCAAGACTACCAAGCATCTTAGGGCTAAATTATATGACAAGGCTGAATAGAGCCTCTAGTATAGGGAGCCTCTAGCTATAACCGTTATAATTACGTAACTATTATATAAAAAGGTCTTATAACTATCCCCTTCTCTATAAGAATTATCCCTAATACCTATTCTATTAAGGATCGTATTATAATAATATAAAACTTTATATTAAATATAACGTAATAGTAATTATAAGATTACCGTGCGTACTCCGCTAGGCTCTCGAGAGGGTTACGGCTCGCTAGATACACCCGATAATTTAATACTAGATAGATATCTAAATCCATAGAATATCCAAAATCGGTATACTAAAATCGTACTATATAAGGCTCTTTCGACAGCGTTAAATTCGTACTATATCTTATTATACTATACCTTATCGTATAAAGTACTCTATAGCTCGAAGCTCCTAGCCCCGTCTTAATAAAGCTTATTAATAGTAATAATAGCTTTGTTTATTATAATAGCTTTATTATAATAGTAAGGGTCTCGTTCCTTCCGTTTACGTATTATCGGGTTATTAATAGATCTACTTTAGGTCTAAAAGCAAATCCTTTACCTATTTAATTCTCTTTCTAAATAACAACTTTAACTTTAACTTTAACTCTCTTACTTGCTTACTATCTCTTCTTCTTCTTCTTCTTTAATTAATCTCTATTACCCTACTACTAGTTGGTATATCGTCTATTATCTTACCTTCTATTAGTAGTCTTACGCGCCGTTCTGCTAGTAATAAGAAGCCTCTACTAGCTTATCTAGAGGCGTAACCTACGTTAGTCTACCGTATTTACGTACGCTATAAAGTCTACTTACGTTAAGATAAGCCCCTATAGCCCTACTATAAGATCTCTAAACTAGTACTAGATAGATTTCGTCTTACTTCCGTCGGGTTACTAACTTCTTAATTAGATACCTTTACTTTTACTATAAGTACTAGAGTAGAAAGAAGAATCCTCGCTCTACTAAGCGTATTAAAGAGATCTAGGACTATATAAAGGCGTAGATTACGTTACGATAGTATTTCGGCCGCTAAAAAGGCTACTACTCGTACTAGGCCTAACGCTATAATTACTATAGAGGCTAAGCGTAATACGGAGTTTAATCGTAATATATAGCGATTTAAGGTAAGCATCCCTAGTTACGTTTATATAACGAGTTCTTAGCTAATATTAGTAATAGGCTAGTTAGGGCGGTGTCGGTAAGATATAGGCGATAAATATCCGTATAAATATCGAGCTAGAGGATTCTTAGATTAAGAAATCCATTAACGCTAATCTTAAGCGCTTAGTTTAGTATAGGTACTAGAGAGCGGTCTATAGCTTCTAATAAAAGCCTTTATTCTAAATAATTAGTTTACTTTCGTTTTATCTACTTCGATCCATACATTCCCGAAGTAGTAACCTAAGTAGTCTAACGTAACTTTAGAAAAGCCTTAATAAGCTCCTTTACGTCTTCTATATATTTAGGCGGTTCCTAAGTAGTCTCTTTATCTTAGTAGCCTACCTATTTAACTAGGTACTTAGTAATACCCTTTTTAATACGGGAGTCTAGGATTACTTTAGACTTATAGATTTCTTTACCTTTAAAGCCAATATCCGCCGTAGGTAGGTCCTCTACTAAGCGGCCGGTATAGGGCTCTAGTAATAATATATAGAATACTGGATAGAGAAGCTTTATCTTAGGAGGTAGCTTTAAACGGTATACTAGCTTTCTAATATACTCTAGGATTTCAAATAGCCTAGAGTACTTCTTACTAAGCTTCTTATTAGAGCGAGTTACAAGGATCAGGCCCGTGTAAGGGAAAAAGTAAAAAAGTTTTGCGGGCCTAGATCCTTGGTTTCGAACACATGCCCTCTAAGTGTTAATACTTCGTACTTAACCACTCGGCCATCCGCCGAGTCACGTGATTATATATGAGAAGAAGTTTCGGGAGAATATAAACGTTCATTTTGAGTACAGGATTATAAACTAAAATTTGAAGCTAAAGTACAGAAAAAAACCTCCGCCAACACTAAATGAGAGCTTTTAAAGGTAACAATAGTATAGTAAGGCTAATAAAATACTCCTCCGTATAGCGTAGGATCTAGAACCTAGTATTACTATATGTTTTCGTTAGGGTAGGTAGATAACCGATATTATAAAGTAAAAAGTACTATAAAATCGAAGCTGTTTTCGGAGAGGTTTTTTAACGCTATTTGAGACGTTTTCCTATTAGCCAACTAGAGGATTATTAGTAGGAGCGTTTATGGAGCGAAGTCTATTATTTACGAATAGGGGGGAGTTTACTCTAGATCCTTAAATCCCGAACTACTAAGGGCGTCGATAAGGGCGTTATTCTAGATAGCCTACTATTGGGCTAGCTCCTAAGCCTACTACTATTACTATTGGTACGGATTAGTAAAAATCTCTAGCTAAATAACGTTTTTAATTATACCGCTAGTGGCTGAGTTGGCTGGTACTACTATACTAATACCCTCTAGATTAGTAATACGGGATAATACTATATAGAGCTGCCCATGGGAGAATACCTCCGGCTAGAGTAAGATGCCTACTTAATCTAGCGACTAGCCCTAGGCCTTATTAATTATTATTACGAAGGCGAGGGTCAGTAGGAACTATTCTCTAATAAAATTAATAGGCTGACGTTCGCTGATAGGCGAATTAAGTAGTATCCTTAGGATCGCTACTACGGTATTCGTAAATAACCCTAATAGAATAACGTAGTCGATTGTTCGCGTACCGATCGATTTAATACGAAGCCTAGTTCCGTTATAGAGGCCTACGTATAGGTTAATATTACGGAGGAGTATTACCGAAGCACCAACTTTAAGGCGTAAAACGTGTAGAGGTAGTCCTATAAAACGTAGGCTATTAAGAAACTCGGAACTATACTATTCTCCGAGCTACTTACGTTCTCGATCTCTACTAATTTTAGTATAGATTTAGCCGTCGATTTAAGTAAGGAGAGCCTTATTAAGGTCGTTGACTACATTATTGCGAGGGGCGAGGATTGCTCCCTTTATAAGATTCTTAATAGTTAAATTACGGTCCTAAAGATTCGGGAATACGGTATTTATAAGGGCTTTATTATTGTTACTATAAATAATATCGGAGGTACCCTAATTGATTCTTTCGTTAGGTCTAGTGTATTCTCCGATATCTAGGAGCCTCTAAGTAAACGTGCCAATACGCTAAATTTACCCTTATATTATATCGTGTCGTTAAAGCCGCATATTAATCGTAAGCGGTAGAAATAAAACGTGCCTCTAGTAGTTAGCGAATTTAATACTTAAATCTACGATTTAAGCTCTATTACCTCCGGGAACGATAGGGAGGATCTAACGAAAGTCGCTATAGAAATAGATCGTAATACTACTAAAGGGTTAGTCCTTATTGTTACGAAGATCTCGAAGGCTCCTATCTACGTAATTAATAACGTGCTTGTGTACTATAACTATCTTATCCTAGAATATAAGATTAGTACGTCGAATTAAAGCCGCATGTTTACTGTTAGTACTAATACTATAGGTGGAATTAGGGCCTATTCCTTAAATAGGAATTATAAAACGGGAGTATACTATTTGGCCTCTAGTTAGGAGCGTTACTACGATACCCGTAGTCGCTATCGCTAAAGTAATCCGACCTTATAAACGTAACCTTACGAGCGTAAGGTTCTAGGTATATGTTTTCCCCGTTCCTCTAGGTCTATTAATGAAAAATATACCTCTAGTACGTTTAAACGCAGCGGTATAGATAGCTTTATAGGTATTACGTTAGTCCTTATTTACTCGTGGAAGATCTTAACTAACTAAGTTATAGAGTCCTTTATTATTAAGGAGGAGTTTATCGCGAATTATACTATTAGTCTTATTACCTAGGGTCG
>Ga0160429_1002347_pt1 | contig 10064 bp, 8 predicted proteins | sample SolpanmetagenomR_FD_108199 | JGI IMG/M metagenome (GOLD analysis project Ga0160429, IMG submission 108199) | Solar panel surface microbial communities from Lawrence Berkeley National Laboratory, California, USA - R | ecosystem: Engineered > Built environment > Solar panel > Unclassified ... | reverse complement strand
TGCATATAATCAACACGCTTGGAGGCGTAAGCGGATTTGGACGGACAGCAGAGGTAGTCACCACTTTCGGCACTTTGCCAGTGGAGTGCTACACGCCCACAAAAGAGAGACCATGGCAAGGCATCTGGTGCGGCGATTACTCCGGTCACGGCTGCGAGTTTCTATTGATCACGCAATCCGATGGTCAGAAGGCTCTTCCGGACAAGGCACGCAAAGCTATTGCAACATGGCCCAGGACCAACATCGAGCCTTGGGGTCATGACGGTGGCGATTCTGATGAAGACGCTTCGGATAATGAAGACGAACCTGCCACAGGCTCGCTGCAATTTGAAACCTTGATACATGAGGACCCGCATCATAGCGAGTCATCATCGCCAGGAGGCGCATCCTCGACTCCGAAGCACGTAGATGAGGCACCTTACTGCGGTCGCTTGGAAGCCATCAAGCTCACAGGAGACCCAAACATTCCCCGAGGCGAAATTACGTTCGTCGCCGACGACATTGGCGTCGGCGGGTTTCTTGGACATGCCACCGAACCCGAGTTTTCATCCTCAATCACAACTCCTGACGACGAGGTATTCAATTTTTCAAATCCTTCATGGGATCCCTCATTCACATCTGCCATTTCCCAGACCTCCGAGGCAACTGCATCTCTCCTATCGGCGGACCCCAAAGGCGCTCGAAAATTCAAGAGCGTAGGCCACGTCGCAGGGCGCAACTTCACCGACGACGGTTATATCCCAACGCAATTGATCTTGATCAGTGCAGACAGAATCGCACAATATTGGCAACCGTTTGGACACATTAGTTTCTACCAACGAGTCGATCTCGATCAATTGACGACGTCATAGATTGGAAGCGAGTAACGGCATGGAACATTAGGTGGGGGAAGGTTGGTTGGCGTTCTTGTATTTGTATATAGGCCTCAATGACCAAGCTGAGATGGTGACGAATTCGATATAGCAAACCTCGCAGTGTGTATGGCAAACTCACCCGTCGACGTACTCTGTCACATGCAAGTCCCATTGCGTCATTGATATCAAGATGCAAGAGCCATCCACACGCTGTCCCTCGACATCACGACAACGACTCTACACTCTCCCTACAAGCCATGACAGAACATACAAAATACCATCTACGCGTCTCAGCTGGACCGTCGTACGACGAGAGCAAGCACCAACTAGTGCCCGTCAACACATCTCACCCCATCGAGATCAAGTCCGCACACATCCACGCCTCGCTTAACGTGCGCATAAAGAACTACCGCGGTATAGACTCTCCAACCCGACACCGCGTCACGATATCTCTAAACTCTCACTACACAGGTCTCCCTTCAAACTCTCCCGAGTCGTCACCTTACTTCACCCACGCCCCGCATACGTCGGACCTCTACTCGCTAGCCTTCTCTTTCTCCCTTCCGGACGCCGACATCCCCGGCGACGCGCTCCTCTTCGGCAACGACTTTGCGCAGCCCATCCGCGATCGTCTTCCGCCGGGCTTCAACACCGCGCTGCGCATCGTGCGCTGGACCGTCGACCCGGGCCTGCAGGGCGACGTGTACGCCGATGAGCCATATCTGTATGGCCCGCTACTAAGTAGTATCAACGTGCTGCACGTTGGGGACAAAGACGGCGGCGGCAAGGCAGACGACAACGAAGACGAGGACACGCCGCTGACCGAGGGCGGGTCCACTTCGGGCCTGCAGGTGCGGGAGGATCACCATGTCCCCGTCGATGCGCCGAAGCGCATGAAGTTTTTCCTAGACGAGGGCAAGCGCAAGGAGTGGACGTTCGAGAAGGGGAGGGTATACGGGTGCGACTTCTTCAATCCGTATCTCGACTTCAACGAGCTGGCGCTCAAGCTGCCTGGGTTCACGCTCGGCATCATGAAGTATTGGGATGGACAGCCCTTGAGGTGAGTTGTGAAGGTTGATTTTTGTGTTTTTTCCCCGGGTGGATGCCCACGCGACTAATACTCGTGCGCGCTCAGATATGTGCTGAAGCACAAGGACGAGGCCAAGGGGATCGACGAGCCATTGTTGGTCATTGTGCTCACGTTGATCCCGGAGGAGGAGGTGAAGGCGGAGGAGAAGAAGTGGGCGCAGAAAGGCACCGCACATACCCAGAACAAGGACACCGCTGCGCCTGTTGAGAGCAAAGCAGCGGCGGACACCTACGTCGATGAGGATGTGGACTGAAAACGTGGGGCCATTGATGCAGACCACTAGAAAGAAACCAATTCCGTTCCCATTTGTTTCATTTTCAAAAATTTCTAGAGACCCAAAAGACATCCTCTCACATCCGTCTTAGCACGTCCTGCAGCACCTCCTCCGTGGTCGCCTTGCCGCCCAAATCCGGGCTCAACAGCTTCCTGTCCTCGAGCTGCGCGTCCACCGCCTCGTAGATGGCCGCCGCCGCCTCCTCCTGCCCTAGGAACTCCAACATGCACCCAACGCTCCTAATCGTCGCAATGGGGTTCGCAATGCCTTTGCCTTCGATATCCGGCGCGGAGCCATGGCACGGCTCGCCAATCGCAAAGCCATCGCCAACATTGGCACTCGGCACGAGACCCAGCGACCCGACCAGCGCCGCCGCGCCGTCGGAGAGCAGGTCGCCGTAGAGGTTGGGCGCGACGATGACGTCGTAGTCCTGCGGCTGGCGGAACAATTTGTAGACCATGCTGTCGACAATCTGCTCGTCGGCGGCGACGCCCTTGAACCTGTCCTGACGCAGCACATCCAGGCACGTCGAGCGGAACAGCCCGTCCGTCTGCGGGAGCACGTTGCTCTTGTGCGTGACGGTGACGAGCGCGCGCGAGTGGATGCTCTGCACGCCGGCGTCGCGCGCACGCTGCCGCCGCAGCGCAATCTCCCCGGCCATGGTCGCGATGCGCGACGTCGCGCGGTATGTGATGCGCTTGATCGCCTCGGCGACGCGCCCGACGGCTGGGTCTGGCGAGTCGAATGACCGCTCTTCCTTGACGTACATGTCCTCGGTGTTCTCGCGCACAATGACCATGTCGATGGGGTTGGCGGCGCTGCGGGTGGATTTCACCGGCCGTACGTTCGCGTATAGGTCCATGCGCTTGCGGAGAGCGACGATCGGCGAGGAGTAGCCCGGGGTTGCCTTTGTGGGGGAGCTGGGAGGGGATGTGTTAGCGGGGTTGCGTTTGGTTGGAATGGCTTGAGAAATTCGTCGAGAGAGATAGAGGAGCGTTTTGCGTACCTCACAGCTCCGAAGAGCGCGCCATCGCACTCTTTCTTCAACACCTCGATCGTCTTGTCCGGCAGGGCGGTGCCGGTCGCTTTGAAGCAGTCGAAGCCCGCATCGAGGTCAATGAAGGAGAAGCTCAGCCCGAAACGGCTTGGGAGAGCTTCGAGAACACGGCGGCCGGCGGGGATGACTTCGCGGCCGATGCCGTCACCGGGGATGAGGCCTTGTGGGGTTTAGCTGACGCTGCGATATGGCTTCGCAGACGCGGGGTATACCTATACGGAGAGTACGTGAAGCTGCCATTGGGTTGTGATGTGTGACTGACTGACTGACTGTTCGAGTATCGAGAGCTTTTTCACGCCGATGGTCGGCCAAGCGGGGATCGGCGATAGCGCGCTTGTTTGTCCGTCTACCCCGGATTCGAGGCGCTTAACTTGAGCCGCACCCGCCCTGGGATTTCGACGTTAAGTTACCCCTCGCTGCTTCCAAGTCCCAGAAGAGAGAGAGAGAGAAAAGCAAGCATGAGCGACAGACCTTCCTCACCGACGCCCGAAGAGCGTACCAAGGCCGATGCCGAGCTGAAAGCAAAGGAGGCGGCAGAGCAAGGCGCGCTCCCCTACAAGTGGACTCAGACCATCAAGGATCTCGACGTCACGATACAGGTCCCCGCGAACATCAAAGGCAAAGACCTGGACGTAGTCCTTACCAAGACGAAAATCAAGGTCGCCGTCAGAGGTCAAGCACCCTTCATAGAGGTATAGATTCCACTCCTGCCCCCCTACTGGTCCGCTCGAAACTCACAATACCGCCGTCCAGGGCGAGTTCCCCAAACACATCCGCACCGACGAATCCACCTGGACGCTCGAGAGCAACTCGGCCGGCAAGGAAGTCGCAGTCCACCTCGACAAGATCAACCAGATGGAGTGGTGGCCGCACGTCGTCACGACGGGCCCCAAGATCGACACGACCAAGATCACGCCCGAGAACAGCAAGCTGGGCGACCTGGACGGGGAGACGCGCACAATGGTCGAGAAGATGATGTTTGACCAGCGTCAGAAGGAGATGGGCAAGCCGACGAGCGACGAGCAGAAGAAGCTGGACATGCTGGAGCAATTTAAGAAGTCTCATCCGGGTAAGTCGCGATGAGAGCGTATGGGCCAGATGAGCGCCGCTAATCCTGTCTTCCCTCACAGAAATGGACTTCTCGCAGGCAAAGATGGGTTAGGCGGATCGGATGCAGGGGGATTTCGCGGATCGTCATGGCGGTGTTGATGGTGTGTCACTTTGGTCTCTGGGTACGGTTACGCGGGTTGCGGGAGTCGACATGATATCACGACCGACAAACGAGAAAGGCGGAGATGACTCCAGGTTATACACAGAAAAATTACAACCCAAGCTTAGTCTCTCAGTTTGAGGTGGTACGTCTCCAGCTGACTCTCCGTCATCCACCCAGGGCTCTTCACAAGGAGATCCTCGCCCCTTCCGCTCTTGGGAAACGCAATGACGTCCCTGATGCTCTCCTTGCCTAACATGACAGCGCAGAGGCGATCAAACCCCAGCGCAATCCCCGCGTGCGGAGGACACCCGGCCCTGAGCACCTCGAGCAAGTGCGCGAAATCCGCGAGTCGTTCTTCGCTCATGCCCAGCACCTCGCGCAGCACAAACTCCTGCACCTTTGCGTTGTGGATACGCTTGCTCCCGCCGCCAAGCTCGACGCCGTTCAGCACGAGGTCATAGTGCTCCGCCTTGACCGCGAGCGGGCTGGTCGTCAGCAGATCGACGTCGGCCGCCGTGGCCGGCGCCGTGAAGGGATGATGCGTGGCCGACAAGCCCGCCGAACCGCCCTGGCCCGGCTCGGCCGCGTTCGACGGCGAGAAGAGCGGGAATTCGTTGACCCACAGGAAGCAGTGGCCCGTCGGCGGTTCGATCAGCCCGCGCGCCACGGCCGCTTTGTGCACCGCGAGGCGCAGGTTGCCGATCGGCATCGAGCCGCCCGCGAAGGGCGCGTTCTTGCGCGCCTGCAGGAAGAGGATGTCGCCGCGCTCGAGTTCGAGCTGATCTTCGAGAGTGTGTGCGGCGTCGAAGCCGAAGGGGAAGAGTCCGCCGAGCGGCTTGGTCGAGTCGTAGATGAAGATACCGGGCTGTCCGTCGGGGTTGTTGATGAAGGGTATCGCTTCGGGAGAGTCCATGAAGGAGGCTACGAAGTCCCGTGCCCCTTTGGGAGAGTCGGAGGCGCTGAATTTGAACACTTCGACGATGGGTGATGATAGAGGGCCGATTTTCGAAACCAAGTCTGCGGGGAGAATGTGCTCGACGCGTGCTATCTTGAGGCTGTGAGTCGGGGACTGGTTTTTTCGGAGCTTTTTACGAGTGGTCTCACCTCTGATCCCAAGCGTAAGTCAGGCTTGTCGCTGCCGTACTTCGCCATCGCATCTTGATACGACATTCTCGCGAAAGTTTCCTCAGCTAGGTCGATCTGAAGTAGCTCCATCCACAAGCGCCGAATCAACCCTTCGATGCATGCCATGACTTCTCTGCCTGTAGCAAAGGACATTTCAAGATCCAACTGCACGGCTGTTAGTTCATCTCTCTATCTAGCAATTAATCGTCCACCAGCGTACCTGCGTGAATTCCGGCTGCCTATCCGCGCGGAGGTCTTCATCACGGAAGCACTTGGCTATTTGGAAGTACCTAGGGATACCACTTGCCATGAGCGTCTGTTTGTATTGTTGCGGACTCTGAGGCAAGGCGTAGGCTCGACCCTTTGTCCTCGTAGGTACCAAAAACTCTCGTGCGCCCTCGGGAGTTGACTTGAACAGCAAAGGCGTCTCGATCTCGAGAAACCCGTTTTGCTGGCCCAAGTAATCACGGCAAATATGTGCCGCTTTCGCGCGGAAGGCGAGAGCATCTCTAATGCTTTTACTGGCTCGCAGCTGAAGATGCCGCTGCTCAGGCGGGATCCCGCTGTCCTCTTGAAATTTGATGTCTGTCGGGAACTGGTTGAGCACTGTGAGCTCAGAGAGCCGGATCTCGACGTCTTCGTTTCGTGTTGCCGTTTTTGGCTGCTGCTGTTGCTTCGGCTTCTGCTTAACTTGGACCACGCCCTTCACCACTACCGGCGTATGTTGTGACGCATTTTTAAAACTCTCATGCGTCGCCAGCGCCGTCGTCTCCGCAGACTTAACGAGAGAGATCACTTGGACGCTCTCGTTGAGACTTTTGTCGAATAGTGACGCGAACGATATGTTCTTTGAGGTATCTGACCGTGACCCAAGATATCCATGGAGTATTACGGTCTGTCCAACGTCCGATTCGGACAGCCTGTGTATGTCATGGGATGTTTGAGGAAGACCAACTGCAGAACATCAGTTCGGTGGTCTGTTCTTGCTCACGTGACATGGAGGAAAGCTAGGAGTTGGTCTTACGCGACTGCTTGTAATCTTGCAGTATCTGCTCGCTACCAGCTTGAGCCGCGAAGTACTTCTTCTGCTTCTGTTGTGTTATGGCAGTGATTCGCTGCCTTTGGCTAAGGAGTGGCAGTCTCGACGTTAAGGCATCTTTCTGGGGGATTTGGTACTGGCTGTAGACTTTTCTTGTCTGGAGTGATGACACGTACAAACTCCTGGCCCTGGATCTAACGCGCCGCAACATCAAAGAGAAACGAGCACAGAAAGTCAGCCAAATATTACGCACGTGAGTTGACATTTGTTGCATTCGTCAGGTCCAACCTCGAGTGCTGTATCCTTGGCGCTCCGCCCCGCCTTCTAAACCTTAACCTCGACTTCTCATCATGTGTGTTGCTCGACTTCGATATCGATGGACTCAAGCTTCTGAATACATGAACATCTCATCAAAGCCTTTGGGTAGATGTACTTGGCTTGCGAGATGTATGCATTGGCAGTCGTTCCTCATTCACGTTACTCCGTGGGAATGTTCGAGCCCTTGCCGAATCACCCCAAGTGTAGCAAAGTATCCGGCCTGGTTAATCACGTCTTCAATTCAAGGCGGCGGCAAGGTACCTAGGTTACTGAGAATACGGCTCAATAAGTCTCAATGCGCCTATGAAATGAACGTGTGGAGAGAAACACGATGCTCAATCTACTCGGACGCATGAGACAGGATAGTTGGACCACATTAACCCCATATAGCGGATGTCACCAAAACACACCCGACAAGCAGGATTGCTTCCAACATACACACTTATCGTACCCTCAGAAATCGTGCACCGTCGTGCCAATGCCTCTCTCCTCGGCCAACCTCACAATATCCATGCCAACAACCACATCCATCAAACCCATCCCAACCGACTTGTAAATGACGTTACCTCTTTCCAACCAGTCCATCAACCCTCCATCATGGTCTCCCCTCTTCTCCTTGGACTTACTCCTCAACGCTCTCTCACTGCTCTTTCCTCTGGCTAACCGATCGCGACTTATACTCCTCCTTTTCTCCTTCTCCTCCACCACCGCCACCTTCCCGCTCCGCCTCAGCATAACTAACTCCCCCAATTCCACAACCCCCTCGCCTCCAATTCCAGCCTTGATCAGCTCCCCCGCTTCTTTCATGGCCCCCTCGATCGTATCCACAACCACCGCGCCTCCTTCGCCGGCTTGCTTGTGCTGCAGATGTAGGTGGCGGTGCTGGTGCTCCCTCCCCGGCGGCGCAACTGCCTGCCGCAGCACCTCCACCGGAATCTCCTGCATGTGCGGCTGGTAGCTGCCAATAGCCGCAATATACCTCCCCTTCCTGCGCCCGTCGGGGTTGGTGAGGTGCGCGGCGGGAAACAGCGGCGTGGTGCTCGGCGTGCAGCAGAACATGACATCTGCGGCACGTACGTACTCTTTCAGCAAGCGGCTGTACTCGCCGTAGTCGTGCGTCAAGACGCTCGCGTTCAGCTTCCCGCCGTGCCAGGCTTCAGACACCGCGGCGTTGGGCGTGGCGCTGGCGAAGGCCTTTGCCATCTCTTGGCCGCGCGTGAAGGTGCGGTTGATGATGTAGAGGTGGTGAATCTCGGGGCCCCGCAGGAGCAGCGCGAGGTAGATGTGCCAGTAGGCTTGAGCGCCGGCGCCGAAGACGACGAGGGTGTGCACGCTGCTGCGGAGCTTGAACAACATGGTGGAGGCGAGTGCTGTGCGGAAGGCTGTGAGTGTGCTGGCGTTGAGAATCGCGCGAGGCCGGCCGTCGGGCGTGAGAAGCGTTATGGAGCCTTTGGGGGTTGCAGGATCATCGGGGGAGTCTGTGGGTTTAGTAGACTTGGCGGTTGGAGTGTGCGCTTTAGGAGATGATGGTCCTGCTAAGCGTGTTGTTGAAGGTGATGAGGCACGTGAGCTCGACTTGGACACTGCTTCCGCCATGGATGATCTACTAGACGGCGCGGGTGATGCCTGAATGGAATCCTCATCTTCATGGTTTCTGGTGGTATTGACCTTGGGGGCTGCCAGGGTTACTACCTTGACCCCCATGCCATTATTACTCGTAGCTGGCATATACAGCGTCGTGAGGCCAGTCTTGCCCTTGATAGAAATGCGCGACGGCTGATTCGCGGCGCAGCAACCGCTGTCCTCGGGATCGGTGGCGGTAGAGTAGCTATGTAACGCATCCGCCAATGATTTGTGAAGACTTTTGACATCTTCCCGCGTCAAAGAGTTGATGACCTCGCGGACGTTCGCATCAGTAAGCACAGTGAAGGGCATTGTTGCGGCCGAAGCGATGCGCGCGGTTTCCAGTAAATCACGATCCGGTTCTTCTTAATGCGTAGATTCGTCTTGCGCAAACTGTTATCTCCAAACTGATGGGCTGAAGTGAAGGTGTACTTGTGCTCAGGCGGATAAGAGAGGCCAAGGTTTGGGGAGAGAGCTCGGATCAAACTCCGATGTTGCAAAGACGAAGTCGTACAGGACAGGACTGGACAGGAAAGGACAGGACAGTTGTTTGCGTATATATTATGTTGATCTGACAAAAGCTACCTACAAAGAAGTGTACGCATCCTCGAAAACCACCTATATACAAACTCCAGAACCTTGACAGGCTTATCTATACCCCAGTCCGCTTCAAACGAAAAGAAGTGCTCCAAGCTTCACCATGATTTCCAAATAACTTCGTAAACACATGCACTAACTCTCATATATGCCGCTATTGTACACTCATCCTCCATCGATCGATATTCGTTCTTTGCGTCGTCGAGATTGCCGGATCCACGACATTCGTCGACGAGGGTTTCACTTGCGCAGGCACCAGAGAGGTATACGACGGATACATGCTTTGTTTCATGTAAGGAGTAATCGCTTGCGCAGTTTGCGACTGCTGTACATAATATGTTGTTGTCTGCTGCAATGGCTGTTCAGGCCAGAGCCCGTATGTCGCTGCTGCCTGTTGCTGATGCTGCTGCATGGCTGAATTGGTTTGGGGAACGTAAGAGGAGGCACGCAGATTCTGTGCGGTGCTAGCGAGACGTGCTTTACGTTGACTCTGCATCTGGATGCTTTGGTCTAACAGACCGCTCGACTTTGCAGCATAAACTGGATTCGCTTCCGTTTGTGACCCTGGCTGAGATTGCGTCTGTGGTAGATGAATCGACGAGATCGGGTGTGCGTTGAGTAGATCCGCAAAACTCGATGAACGCCTTGGCTGTTCCGGTCTCATCGGCTTGTCAAGACTAGCTCTCCGACTCGCCATGTTGGCATTGGCCTCAAGATGGAGGCGGCGGCGACGCTGCCCAAGTGTCTCGCTTTCTTCCTCGCTCGGATGCGGGCTGGGAGAGGCAGCGGCTGGGAGTAGGCGGATTGTCGAATTACGCTTGATGCCATTGGCTATGAGCTCCGATGTTACGCGTGGGCCGCTTCTTAATGGGTT
>Ga0160429_1002346_pt1 | contig 10064 bp, 9 predicted proteins | sample SolpanmetagenomR_FD_108199 | JGI IMG/M metagenome (GOLD analysis project Ga0160429, IMG submission 108199) | Solar panel surface microbial communities from Lawrence Berkeley National Laboratory, California, USA - R | ecosystem: Engineered > Built environment > Solar panel > Unclassified ... | reverse complement strand
GCGACCAGCGGCAAGTTTATGGCCGAGTGGCGCACCTTCCTGGCCGAAAGCCCCTACCAGGGCTTCAACGACTGGATGCAGCACATCGGGGCCGAAAACAAGCAGGGCAGCATCTCGAAGGAAGAAGCTGGACAATTACTTAAATTAGTCAGCCTCAAGGCATTTGAGGCGCGCTTCAAGCTCGTCATCATCTGGCTGCCCGAGCTGATGCACCCGGCCGCCGCCAACGCCGTGCTCAAGCTATTGGAAGAGCCGCCACCCGCCACCGTGTTTTTGCTCGTCAGCAACGAGCCCGAGCGGCTGCTGCCCACCATCATCAGCCGGGTGCAGCCGGTGGTAGTGCGTCCATTTTCGGAAGATGATATAACCGCTTATCTGACAATGCACTACCACGTGCCCGAAGCCAAGGCCCGGCAGGTGGCCCAACTGGCCGAGGGCAACCTGGGGGCGGCCATCGCCAGCCGCGAGCAGAGCGCCGACCACGACTACGCCGACTTTTTCATCAAGTGGATGCGCCGCTGCTACAGCCTGAAAATGACCGACGTGCTGGCCCTGGCCGACGAGTTTCAGAAGATGGGCCGCGAAAACCAGAAGGAGCAGCTGAGCTTCTCGCTGGGCTTGCTGCGCAAGGTGCTGCTCTTCGGCATTGACCCGCGCATGGTGCCGCACCTGCCCAGCGGCGAGCAGCAGTTCGTGCAGGGTTTCAGCAAGTTTGTGACGGCCCACAACGCCGACCAGCTCACCGAGGAGCTGAATACAGCCCACTACCACATCGAGCGCAACGCCAACCCGCGCATGGTGTTTGTGGATGCCTCGCTGCGCATGGGCCAGCAGCTGCGCCGCGCCTAATAACCAGGTAGTACGAAGCTTCTGCTTCGCACTACTTCTACCTTTGCGCGATGCGCCACCGCCTGTCCCCGTTTTTGCTAGCCCTCGGCCTGGGCGCCAGCCAGCCGGTGCGGGCGCAGGTGGCGCCCGACCCCGCCCAGCATACGGGCATTCACCAGGGCCGTTTCATTGGCGTAGTTGCGGGCACGGCCGTGGTGTACGCGTTGACTTCCATCTTGTTAGGTAAAACGTGGTATACCAAGCGGGTGCCGTTTCACTCCTTTAACGACAACGGTGAGTGGCTGCAAATGGACAAGGTGGGCCACGCTACCACGGCCTACGCCATCAGCCGGGGCGAGTACGAGCTGTTTCGCTGGAGCGGGGTCAATGAGCGGGCCTCGGTGCTCACGGGCAGCCTCGTGGCGCTGCTTTACCAAACGACCATCGAGTTGTTTGATGGCCGTTCCGAAGGCTGGGGCTTCTCGAAGGGCGACATGGCCGCCAACTTCACCGGCGTGGCCCTGTTTATGGGGCAGCAGTACGGGTTTGGCGAGCAAAAAGCGAGCCTGCGCTACGGCTGGCGCCAGAGCATCTACCCGCAGTACCGGCCCAACTTACTGGGTAAAACCGTTGGTAATCAGATGCTCAAGGACTACAACGGCCAGCAGTACTGGCTCTCGCTGAACGTGGCGTCGGTGCTGCCGGTGGGGCCCTCGTTTCCGCGCTGGCTCAACCTTGACCTGGGCTACAGCGGCAGTGGCATGACCGGCGGCCACGCCAACCCGCCCTACTTCGACGCCGCGGGTAAGGAGGTGAAATTTACCCGCTACCGCCAGTTCTACCTCTCGCCCGACATATCCCTGGCCCGCCTGCCGGGCCTCAACGGCAGCGCGGCCCAGCCACTGGTGAGCGCCGGGCAGTTCTTCAAGATTCCGGCGCCTTCCCTGGAATTCAATGCCCTGAACGGCCTGCGCCTGCACCCGCTGCTCTTACCCAAAGACTAAATTCTGGCAGGCTGGCCCTGCGCACAATACGTTATGTCTGACTTCATTATCCGCCTGGCTACCCGCGCCTCACGCCTCGCCCTGTGGCAAACCGAGCACGTAGCCAGCTTGCTCAACCAAGCCGGCCTGCGCACCGAAATAGTGCCCATGCAAACCACCGGCGACCAGGTGCTCGACCGCTCGCTGGCCAAAATCGGCTCAAAGGGCGTTTTCACCGAAGAGCTGGAAGAAAGCCTGCGCCGGGGCGATACCCACCTGGCCATTCACTCGGCCAAGGACGTGCAAAGTACCATCCCGCCCGACCTGGAGTTAGTGGCTTTTCTGGAGCGCGAGCAGCCCAACGATGTGGTTATCAGCTTTCAGGAAAACCTGGACCTGCGCAAGCCCGGCCTGCTGCTGGGCACGAGCAGCACCCGCCGCAAGGCGCTGCTGCGCCGCTTCTACCCGCTGGCCAACACGGCCGAGGCGCGCGGCAACCTCCAAACCCGCGTGCGCAAGCTTGAAGAAGGCCAATACGATGCGCTGGTGCTGGCCTACGCTGGCGTGCACCGCATGGGCTATGACCACCTCATCCGGCACCACCTGCCCACCGATAAGTTTGTGCCGCCCGTCGGGCAGGGCAGCATTGCGGTCGAGTGCTCGCGTTTTCTGGATAACGACCTAAAGGAGAAGGTAAAGCAAGCACTCGACCACCCACTTACCCATCGCTGCCTGCTGGCCGAGCGGGCCTTTTTGCGCACAATGGAAGGCGGGTGCAGCATCCCGTCGTTTGCGCTGGCTACGCTCACATCGGCCGGTGATGTTCGCCTGCACGGCGGTCTCATCAGCCTCAGCGGCGAAGAATACGTCGATTTTACCCAAATTGCCCCCGCCGCCCAGGCCGAAGGGCTGGGTATGGCCGTGGCCGACTACGTGCTCAGTCACGGCGGGGCCGCCATTCTGGCCAGCATCCGCGAGCACCGGGGCGAGCAGTAGGGGCGGCCCGCCGGTTGTTTTTTTGTGATTTAATAATTCATTTGTATCCGTATGAAGCTGTTAGGAGCCAGCCGCCCGGCGCGGTTACTGGGGTTGCTGTTGGTGCTGGCTCAGCCCGCGCTGGCCACCAAGAAGCCAAAAGCCAGCCGCAAGGACGAGGTAGTGACCATCAGCACCAGCCTGGGCGACATTCGCCTTATCCTTTTCAGCGACACGCCGTTGCACCGCGAAAACTTCCTGCGCAAAGCCAAAGCCGGTTTTTACAATGGCACGACGTTTCACCGCGTCATCCCCAATTTTATGGTGCAGGGCGGCGACCCCAACTCCAAGGATAGCGACCCCACCAACGACGGCCAGGGGCCGCCCAACGAGCCCACCATCCCGGCCGAGCTGGCGGCCGGCCACCAGCACGACTACGGCGCCCTGGCCGCCGCCCGCCAGGCCGACATGGTGAACCCGCAACGCGCCAGCAACGGCAGCCAGTTTTACCTCGTTGAAAATCATCAGGGTACGCATTTCCTGGATGGGCAATACACGGTGTTCGGCCAGGTTATCCAAGGCAAGGAGGTGCTGGACAAGCTGGTGGCCGTGCCCAAGGATGGCCGCGACCGCCCCCTCACTGACCTGCGCATGACGATGCGCATCGAAAAGCTGAAAAAGAAGAAAATCAGCGAGTTGTATGGCTACGCGTATTGAGAAAATATGAAAATTCTGCTCACCGGCTCCAATGGCTTGCTCGGGCAAAAGCTTGTGGCGCTGCTGCACCAACTGCCTGATGTGGAGCTGGTTGCCACCGCGCGCGGCGCTAATCGGCTGGCGGCCCACTACCCGGCGCTGGCCTTCCAGTCGCTCGACGTGACCGATGCCGCCCAAGTGCAGCAGGTGCTGGCTCAGGTGCGGCCCACGCACCTCATCCACACTGCCGCAATGACCCAGGTGGATGAGTGCGAGCTAAACCAAGCGGCCTGCTGGATGCAAAACGTAACGGCGGTAGCGCATCTGGCCGCCGCCTGCGCCCAGCTCGACATCCACCTCACGCACCTGAGCACCGACTTTGTATTCAATGGGCAGCAAAGTATGCTCGATGAAGAGGCTGTGCCTGACCCCATTAGCCACTACGGGGTAAGCAAGCTGGCGGCCGAGCGCGTAGTGCAAAGCACGCCCGGCCTGCGCTGGGCCATTGCCCGCACCGTGCTGGTATATGGTACCCTCACGGCGGGTAGCCGCAGCAACATTGTACTGTGGGTGCGCGATTCACTGCGCCAGGGCAAGGCCATCCAGGTAGTGGCTGACCAGTGGCGCACGCCCACACTGGCCGAAGACCTGGCGCAGGGCTGCTGGCTGCTGGCCCGGCAATCGGCGCGGGGCATCTACCACCTCAGCGGGCGTGAGCTGCTCACACCGTATGCTATGGCTTGTCAAGTGGCTGATTATTATGGCCTTGATAAGTCGTTGCTAACGCAAGTTGACGCTAGCACCTTCGTGCAGCCAGGGCGCCGGCCCTTGCTCACCGGCTTCCGCATTGAGAAGGCAGAACGCGAAGTAGGCTACCAGCCCCATTCGTTCGCGGCGGGTTTGGCCATCCTGGCTCGACAGCTGGCCGCGATAGAGCAGTAGCAGGTCTTTCAGTAAACAAAAAAAAGCCCGCCAGCATTGCCGACGGGCTTTTCAGCTATAAGCCTTCCGCTTCTAAGATACTTGGAGGAGAATATTTGGACGTTGATAAAAGTACTGCTTGGGTGAATAAGAGTAGGAAGTGCCTGCGCGGTGCAACATGCAGGGCTTACTAAGTTGTAAGATTTTGTAAATCAAAACGCTATAGTTGTTCAGGCCATTCGCCTATCAGCAGGCCACCTACTAGGAGCGCGGTACGCTGGCGCAGGGCTGCTTCGCCAAGGGCGCGGGGCACCAGGCGACCATCGAGCGTAGTGAAGTCGCGGCCGGCAGCCAGGGTAACATAGTTGGTTGCTGAGGAGCCCATGTGGTCAGTATTCTGACGGGGAGAATAGGCAGCTTTCATGGGGGTGAGCAATAGATAAGAGTCGTTATAAAAGGACGTAGCGTAGCTTTGGGAAGCAAATCTTTTACAAGAATACGGCCATCCACAGCCGCTCTAAAGGACATTGTTGCTTTCTGTGTGACATTGCATTTAAAGAATAGGGTTAAATAAAATGCTAATTAAAAATAAAAAAGTGCAATTTGCTAAATAATTTCTCAAATTTCATAAAAGTTAGTGCACTGGTAAATAGTCTGCTATTTACCAAGTAGCTACAAAAGCAGATTTATTTTTCGCTGCTAATTGTGACAATGGGCAGCAAATTATGCCTCGTTAGCGCGGCTTTTTACCTGCCAAAATCAGCGATTTTTAGCGGTAGCGGCTACTTTTTGCAGCGCAAGTAGGGTTAGAAGTAGCGCCAGGCCAGGCGCGACGGCCACCCACCATGCGCTGGGCTCCTGCCGGGAGGCAGCCAGCAAGCTGCCCCAACTGACCGCATCGGGGGCTTGGCCGATGCCCAAAAATGCCAGCGAGCTTTCTAAGCTTATCAGCCCGGCCAGGCTAAGTGGGACTAAGCTGCGCAACGACTGGCTGGCGGAGGGCAGGGCGTGGCGCCACCAAATGCGGCCCGGCGGCAGGCCGCTGGCCCAGGCAGCCTCGATAAAGGGCTGCACCCGCACGCGCAGCATCTCGGCCCGTACCAAGCGGGCGGGCTCGGGCCAGGCCACTACTACCAGCAGTCCCAGCAACTGATAGGCCGTGAGGGGTGGCCCCGCTGCCAGCGCCACCAGCATGATAAGCCGGGGTACGGCCCCGAGCAGAGTGCCCGTGCCCAGCACCAGGCTATCGAGGGGCAGGGCGATGGCTGGCTGCCGGTGTAGCATTTTTCGAAATGCTAGTAAACTGAACCACAAGATACTGCCTAAGAACAGGGCCAGCGCTAGTGGCTGGCCCGGTAGTGCCAGCGCCCACCAGCCCGCAGCCAGTAGCCCCCCGGCGGCCGCCACGGGCAGGCGCAGGCGGGTATTGCCCCAAAAACCCGCCGCCCCACCCATAAGGGCCCCCAGAGCTGCCGCCAGGAAAGTGGCGGGCAGGCTGATGCTGACTAGGCGCTGGGCCCCAGCCAGTAGTCCGGCCAGTACATCGCGCCCCAGTGCATCGGTGCCGAGGTAGTGGGGGGCACCGGGGGGAGTGGCAATGGCCAGCAGGTCGGTGGCCGGGCCGGAATAGGGCAGGGGCAGCCAGGGGCCCAGTAGCCCCAGGCCGGCCACTAGCGCCAGCCAGCTGATAGCCAGCCAGTAGGCTACCGGCTGGCGAGCTGTAGGGCGGGCTTTCATGCGAGTGGCCGCAGGCGCGGGTCAAGGGCAAAATACAGCGCATCGGCCAGCAGCAGGCCTAGTAGGCGCACCAGTGCCGTGAGCAGCACCCCGGCCACCACCACGGGATAGTCGTGGGTGGCGGCGGCCTGGGCCAGCAGGCGCCCGCTACCGGGCAAGGCAAATACAACCTCTACCACTACTGTGCCCGCTACCAGGCTGGGCAGTAAATCGGCGAGGGTAGTGAGGAGGGGGATGAGAGCATTAGGCAGGGCATGACGCCGCAGTAGCTGCCTGATAGGCAAGCCCTTGGCGCGGGCGGTGGTGGCGTAGCCCGCCCCCAGCTCGTGGTGCAGCGCTGCTGCCAGGGGCAGCGTCAGGCTGGGCAATAGGGCTAATACCAAGCTCAGCAACGGCAGCAGCGAGCGCGGGCCCCAGTAGCTCAGGCCCTGGCCCAGGCTGCTCGTGGCCGCATCGGGGGCCTGGCCGGTGGGTATGAGGTTAACGCCGTCCGGGTTGGCCAGCAGCAGGAGCAGCAGCAGTGCCAGCAGGAACAAGGGTATCGTCTGGAGCCCACCCAGCAGGGTGCGTACCAGCGCCCGGCCCCGGCCCGTGGGCGCCCCGGCCAGGTACAAGGCCAGGGCCAGTGCCAGCCCCGTGGCCAGCACCGCCGCGCTACCGGTCAGGGGCAGGGTATAAATGAGCGCCCGCCCGAGCGCGGCCCCGACGGGCTGCCCATCGCGGTAAGACTGCCCCAGGCTGCCGTGTAGCAGCTGCCCTAGCCAGCGGTGATATTGATTGTGCCTGCCGTGCCAGTGCCAGCCCGCGACCGGCGCTGGCGCGCGCGTGACGTAAAAAACAGGTTCATCTAAACCCAGCCGGTGGCGAAAAGACCGCCGGGCGGCTTGCTGCGTCGGCGCGGCCTGGCCAGCGGCGCCCCATTTTTCACCGGCTTCTTCCAAGGCAAGCTGTTCGGGGCCGCCGGGTAGCAGCCGGCTCACCACAAATACCAGCGAGGCGATGCCCCAGGCGGCCAGGGCGGCCCGAGCCAGCCGCGCCAGTAGCCACCCGCCCCGGCTAGTGCGCACGGGTAGCCAGGCTATCGGCCGCTGGCCACGAAAGCGCCGTGGCCGCGTAGCCGGGCTTGAGGCTGGAGGCAATTACGTGGTGCAACTGCCGGCTGACGGCCAGGCGGTACGGCACAAAAAACAAGGGTAGAATTGGCATTTCATCTTGTAGCATCCCCTGGAAGCGCCGCAGCAGCAGGCGCTTGCGGCGCGGGTTGCCCTCGGTGGCAATGTGCTCCAGCAGCCGGTCGGTGTCGGGGTGCCCAAAGCCCGTAACATTACCGTGGTTGATGGCGTTCGTATGCAGGATGGGGCCGAAATTATAGCCCGAAGAACTGCCCTTAATCAACCGCACATACACGTCAAAATCACCGCTTTGCAGGCATGAGGTCAGCAGGGAGCCCTCCGTAGGCAGCAACTGCACCGGAATACCCAGCTGCGCCGCCGCCGCCTGAAACTGCAAGGCCACCGTCGTAAACGTTAGCTCATCGGTGCGGTAGCGCAGGGCCAGCGCCAGGGGGGCCGCCACGGCCGGGTGGTGCCAGGCTCCATCGGCCAGCCGCCGCCAGCCAGCCTGCCGCAGCAGCGCGGCGGCCTGCTTGGGGGCATAGGCCGGCAAGGGCAGGCTATCGTTATAAAACGGGCTGCCCGGGGGCAGCAGCCCCACGGTGCGGCTGCCCTGGCCCAGCTGCGTGGCCACCAGGAGCTGCGCCGGGTCGAAGAGGCAACTCAGCGCCTGGCGCGTCAGCTTGTGGCGCAGGGCGGGCTGCCGCACGTTGAAGCCAGCCGTCACTAGGTCATACGAAGACTTGGTGTAGAAGGCAAACGCCTGCCGCACGGTGGCCGACGCCTGAAGCTGCCGGAAAATGCGGGCCGGCACCTGCGGATATACATCTACTTCGTGGCGGCGCAGGGCCAGCGCCGCGGTGGCATCATCGGGCAAAATGTTGAATATCAACTGCTCGGGGTGGGCTTGCAGCACTGCCGGCGCGGCCGGCAGTGCATCGGCCCACCAGTGGGCTTTGCGCTGGAAGACGAGCTGCCGGTCGGGTTCCCAGGCTGCCAGGCGGTAGGGGCCGCAGCCGGGCAGGCGTTCGGGGTGGCGCGCGGGGTTGGCCTGCTGATAGCGGTGCACCAGGGCCACCACGGCCGGCGCGGGGGCCCGCGTGGCCGGCCAATCCTGGAGCGTGGCCAGCGATAGCGGGCGCAGGGTGTGGCCGGGGTCGAGCGCGGCTTCCGAAATGATGGGATAATCGCCCGAGGAAACGATAAACTCGTTGGCCTGGCCCCGGCACACGAACGTAAAGTGGCGCGGGTCGGTGGGGTCGGCCCGCACCTGGCGAATAAAGCTGAATTGTATCCGGGCGCCCTCGTTGGGCAGGTTAGGACACTGCATCAGCTTCAGCGTAAAGTCAACATCGGTGGCCAGCACCGGCTGGCCGCTGTCCCAGGTGGCTTGGGGCCGCAGGTGGTAGTCGAGCAGGGTCAGCGAATCGGCCAGTAGCTGCACGCGGGGCAGCGCTTCTACCAGCGCCGGGCTGTAGCCGCCAGTGGCGTAATCATTCTGAAGAAGTGCCAGTTGAAGCAGATTGGAGGCATCAATGGCATTTTGATTGGGCAGGGTCTGCGGGTCGAGCGTCTCGGGGTCGCGGGCCCACCGAATATGCACGGGAGAGCTAGCTTGGTGCTGCCCAGCCGACGGTGTCGAACAGGCGCTGGTCAGGAAAGCAAGCAAGCTGCCGAGCCAGTAATATCTCATCTAACAGCGGCAAAAAAAGGTGCCGCTGGCAAGTTAGGCAGGACTACTGTATTGTGGCAGGATTAGCCCACAATATCGTTGCCCCAACCGTTGCCACCCACGATGTCGTTGCCCCAGCCGTTACCGCCCACGATGTCGTTGCCCCAGCCGTTGCCACCTACGATATCGTTTCCCCAGCCGTTACCGCCTACGATGTCGTTGCCCCAGCCGTTGCCACCCACGCTGGCCACGATGTCGTTGCCCCAGCCATTGCCGCCCACGTTGGCTACGATATCATTGCCCCAGCCGTTGCCACCTACGCTGGCCACGATGTCATTGCCCCAGCCGTTGCCACCTACGCTAGTAACCGGCTGGTTGGTAAGGGTGAAAATATTTACAAGGGCGAGAGTGATGAGCTGAAACATGGTGACTGAGAGGGGTTATGGTGAATTGCTGATACAAATCTCCTCCCGCCGCTCAGCCCTCGAAAGGACAGAATATGGCTGCCTGTGACAATGACTAATCTAATTTTTTTTGGTATTAATCCAATTTATTTTTCTCTAAAACTCTCTCTCTCGTCCTCTACTTGGCGAACTGGTGCGCTGCGCCAGCGCGTAAAAAGGGCGAAATGTGACATCCTATCGCATAACTTGCGCACACCATTCCAAGATGCAAAGCTTTAAAAAAGGCGGGGCGTCTGCAAGGACAATGTGTCGGTTTTTGACTAGGCCTTTTTAGTCCAGTAGGAATGAAAAAACTGCGTTTAAACAACGGCAAGGCACTTTTTTTATGAAAGAAATTGCAAATTTGGCGCGTATTGTGACATTGCGTCGGTCGGGTCAGCGGCCCTTGCTTGACTTGGACGCGGCCCGGATTGGCAAAGAGGAGCGGCTGATGCACGAAGTGGCTGCTAACCCAGAAACAACTGCTATCCAACTTACTAAGTTGCTGTACGGGGCAAATTCGACCAGCAACCAGGCGGCCATGCGCCAGCTGCGGGCGCGGGTGCAGGACAAGCTGCTGAATCACCTCTACTTTCTGGACCAGACGGACCCGCGCTTTCTGGTGTCGCGGCGCTACGAGATAGAGTGCCTGGATTTGCTGCACAAAGTCACCATCCTGTATATGGAGGGCGAGTTT
>Ga0160429_1002345_pt1 | contig 10064 bp, 5 predicted proteins | sample SolpanmetagenomR_FD_108199 | JGI IMG/M metagenome (GOLD analysis project Ga0160429, IMG submission 108199) | Solar panel surface microbial communities from Lawrence Berkeley National Laboratory, California, USA - R | ecosystem: Engineered > Built environment > Solar panel > Unclassified ... | reverse complement strand
TTTATATCCACGCGCAACAAGCTCGACGTCTTGTATAACCGACAAGGCTGTTGTAGTAGCAATTTCCAATATCTGCATTTCATCAAGCAGCTTTGACAACGCCTGTAGAGCTCGGTTTCTACCATGACTCCTGCGATGAAGTCGAAACCCCAAGTAACCTACGCAGACAAACATGATACAGAGACAGATCAAGACCCCCAATCTATTATGCCTTAATCCGTCGCTCTTTGCCCAATTAATCAACGAGACTACCAGGAACGCCAACACAGCGGTTAGTACTGCACCACCGAATGTAAAATTGTTGACCCCTCGTCTACGATTATTTCCAAAATCTTTGTCATCGCTTGCGGATGAAGCTCGTAATGTCCCGAAATCAGTATTCTCTTCAAGTAGTTGCGATGCTATTATGACATAGCGAAAATGCTCAAAGAAATGTGATTCGGTCTCTGCTGTTGACGCCCAAGCTTCACCTCCAATCGTTTTGCGACTCAAACTGGTTTTTATTCTGTACTTTGATAGTTTATCGACGAGCTGTGACATCAACGGACCATGCAAGATGGTTTGTAGAGATCCTATAACATGTGGCGCAAAATTGCCAATTGAATGGTTTGTAGATGTAATGTACCCATCGTCAACATGATCGGAGGACGGAACGATGGTGTCGTTTTGTCCTTCACCTTTAGACTCTGTTAGGCATGAGATATATGGCAGGCATGTAAAAGTTTTACCTTCAAGTATGACTCCAAGTGGAGTATCTTCCGGGACAAAGGTCTCCATAAGTCAAGGACCTAATATGATACCTCACTTAGATGACATCCTAGGGCAGTACCTGTCCAGTTCGTATATCGGGATATCAAACATGCACAGTCCAACGGTTAATACTTCTTTGGGCATCTGCATGATGAATGAGCCTGATCCGCTCTCCTATGCTTGATGAATAATATTTGATTCTATCAACCTGAAACACGCGACTAGAATGCGGAGTAACACTATCGTGTTTGCAGATCACATGATTTATCGAAACTTAATCTTAAAGGTTCAAGATTGTTCCAAGCTCTCTTCGATCGGAGGAGTTAGCAATCTACAATACATTCTAAGCCAGCGCATATTACAGCATGATTGACGAGAAAGAATTGCAGATACACCCAATCGTGCCAGAGTCTATACAGCATAACTTTCGAGTAAGCCTAATCTTTCCATCTGTCAACACTTTGTCTGACTACCATTCAGGTTACATCAAATGTACGCGCATTGACTTCTTCCCTGTTCGGTGTCGCAGCCGGTACACTTGGACTGGAGTCGTATCCCGGATTCCTCTTCTTTATTATTGGCACAATTGTGGTGCAAATATTGATGCTCGTTCTGCGAGCTGAAGGCAAGCAAGAACGTTATTTTCACAGTCCTGTCTCGGATTTCTGGATTGGAGACGCCTTTTCTGCTTTCATGAGTTTTGTCTTGACATGGACACTTTTCTATGGTCTGGTTCGTGCTTGATTGATCATGGATATTATCAGATCAATGGTAATTTATTCTTCTTGGGGATATCAGGCTTCAAAACCATGAAATTTACGAGGCAGAGACATCTTAAAGCACTTCTGTAAAAGGACAAACGATCTTACATTAACAACTCGGGTAGGAGGACTGCGTCCGAGTGACAGCCTCATCACACAACCAAGACTTAAGCAGCTATCTTGAAGGTGTTGAGCTGAATCTTGGACAACAAGTGCGACGCATGCCGCTCACGATTGTTATACTTCGTTTGCGGAAATAGATCGTGCAGTCGACTGGCTCGGAATGATAATTTCAGGTGCAGTGACGGGCCATAGCTCCATCGAGCTTCGGGATTTTCTAGGAGGATCACAGCTGGAAAGTTGAATGAATAAAAAGATCATCACACAATTACTGTGACTGGCAATTGATGAATATATCGATAAAATAGAAACTATATAGACCTGAATCGTGTCATGAATATATATTTACAGTATGATCATACTGCGTGTGAAGAGTAATACTCTTGCTCGTGAAAATCAAGTCTTGGCAACCACTTTGACGCGTCGCGTCTTCACGTCGACCAAAACCTATTTGTCAACTACCTCTTCTTTTCACCTTGATATTTTTCCATCAAAAAAAGGACAACCGCCTCAAAACGTATTATCCTTTCTCCCAAATAGCACATATTACAAGCAGACAGTAAGTTGACAGTCTCTGGTCTACCAGATGTACCATTCTAATTTGACAACTAGTGTTGGAAGCACGACTTGAACAAGCGAATCTCCTGAAAAGGGTGAGTGGCATTTCATAAACACCTCATTACTAAAGACTTACAATGGTTCCAAGCTCGTCGATGCTATCAAAGATCTTGTTCAAGACTGTAACTTTGATTGCAATGATTCCGGTATCGCTTTACAAGCTATGGACAATTCACACGTCGCCCTTGTTTCCATGATGTTGAAATCAGAATCCTTCTCTCCTTATCGCTGCGATCGCAATCTAGCTCTCGGAATCAATCTTACATCATTACAAAAGGTTCTACGATGTGCACAAAACGAGGATATCTTGACTCTTAAAGCTGAAGATTCACCGGATGTGGTCAATCTTGTTTTTGAAAGTGCAGAGAGCGATAGATTGAGTGAATACGATATAAAACTCATGGACATTGATCAGGAGCACCTTGGTATCCCAGAGACTGAATACTCTGCTACTATCGATATGCCAGCATCAGAATTTCAAAGGATTTGTAGAGATCTATTGGCTTTGTCAGAGTCAGGTATATTCTACTTTTATAGCTTCGGGTGTAGAAATGTTGAAACTAACTCATCACCTGCTTAGTCTCCATTGAATGCACAAAGGAAGGTGTAAAGTTTGGTTGTAATGGTGATATCGGATCTGGTTCAGTCACGCTAAGAAGTCACACCAATGTTGACAAGCCTGATCAAAATGTTGAAATCCAGCTTACTGAGCCAGTCTCTTTAACATTTTCTTTGAAGTATCTCGTCAACTTTTGCAAGGCCAGTGGTTTGTCATCAAGAGTCAAACTATGTTTAAGCTCGGAGGTACCGCTGTTGGTTGAGTATGGACTTGCAAATAACAGTTATCTTCGATTCTATCTTGCACCAAAGGTATGTTATGTTGACAAGGTCATTGAATATTTATGTAGCAATACTAATCAAATCTACAGATTGGTGACGAGGACTAGATGTATTGATATACACTTGAGCGGACAATGCTTCTTGTTATCGAAGTTGCTCAATTCTCCAAAAGTCGTAATCCTTGAAAATCATAGTTCCTTCTGAAAGTAGCATATATTTCCATAAATATTTCACTTCCTTGGATATTTTGTTGTTTCCCACCGCCATGTCTGCCTCCATAGATGATATTGACCGAAGTCCATTACCTGTACTGTCCATCGCAAGTCATGTGAGTCATAGCTCCAATCACATATTGCGTTGACGTTTGTCATTGATAGAATCAGGTATCATATGGGTGACTATTATCAACAACACTCTGAAGCATCGCGGTCCAGACCAATAACCTTTGATATAGCTATGTGGGCAATTCAATGGCCTGTCCCGTCATGCAATCACTTGGTCATGAAGTCACAACGATCAACACAGTTCGATATAGTCTGTATATCCACTCGTCTTCTCCGTAAACACATACTCTAATGCTTGATTAGGCAATCATACAGCTTATGGACGGGTAAAAGGACAAAAGACAACATCTGACGAGATAGTCAATCTTTACAGAGGACTGAAGGATTCAAATCTCGATGACCACAAGATATTACTGTCTGGATATTGTCCCGACTCCAAAGTGTTGAGAGAAGTTGGGATCATAGCACGGGATGGGTTGCAAACTCATGGGTACTCAAATCACAAAGACAGGTCTCATCTTACTGTGAAGAAGCCACCATTTTGGAGTATGTTCAATGTAGTCAGCTTCCAGAATACGTGACTCATCGAAAAAATAGTACTTGATCCAGTTATGGGAGATAATGGTAAACTATATGTAGAGTCTGATGTTGTACCAATGTACAAACAGTTATCTCAACATGCTAATGTCATATTACCTAACCAATTCGAGGCAGAGTGAGTTACTAAAGGTAATATATAGATAGAAGACCCTGACACCTGTGTTAGACTCCTTACATCCGTGGAAATCACGGACAGACAATCTGTGACAAAAGTTATGGACATCTTCCATGCGAATCGAAGCACGAATCACGTAGTAATAACATCTGTTCAATTTGACACAGAATCTCCGACTTTATCTATCATTGGTAGTACATGCACAGGAGCAACCCGTAAAGCTCGGCCATTTGAGATCAAAGTACCCAAACTACCTGTATTCTTCTCTGGATCGGGGGATCTTTTTGCAGCTCTACTAGTTCATCGATTACAAGCGGCGTGGAATGATAGAGATGTTGATCTTTTGGACAGTGTAGATGTATTCTTGGATAATGAGCCTGCACATATGTCACCCTTAGCTTTGGCCTGTCAAAAGGTTGTAGCTAGTGTGCATGCTGTGTTGGAAAAGACAATGGAGACTTGGAAATCACGGCATGGAGACATGAAAACTGAAGGAACAGATGATGATCAGCACAAGAAAGACTTTGAATTGGCATTGACAAAAGCAGCAGAAATCAGAATTGTCAGGCACGTCAAGGAATTACTGGATCCACCGAATCTTGATCAATTTATACCACTTGAACTGATCACTTGACAATCGATGGACGGAAAGGGTAAAGACAAGTGTATTCCACTTGACAACCGATGGATGGAAAGGGTAAAGACAAGTGTATTCCAGTGTTATTCGTGAAATTACAAGCATCTCTTTTCATGCTCCGTTCATGGCAGATAATACGCTCCCAAACCCACCAGTCGATCCGAATCCTCCAGCGCCTCGAACACTTTCAGCTAATTGTTCCACAACCATGACTTCAGGTGTAGCAATCTTTTCAATGACCAATTGCGCAATTCGATCTCCATGATTGATATCGAAATTTGTGTCTGAACAATTGAAAAGCAATACCTTTACTGGTCCTCTATAATCTTCATCTATAACTCCTGCTCCGGTATCAATTCCGTGCTTGACAGCTAATCCACTTCTCGGTGCAACTCTTCCATATGTTCCAGCCGGAACAGCAATGGCAATGTCTGTCTCAACCATTGCACGGCCTCGAGCAGGAATTGTGCACTGCTGTGAGGCGTAGAGGTCGTATCCAGCTGCAAATGCGGAGCCTCTCGTAGGAGCTTTTGCATTCGGTGAAAGGAGTTTGATTTGTAATTGCGACGATAATGGCGTTGTAGAGTTTTGAGCCGCAGACATTGTACTGTCGAGGTCTGGGCTTGAAGATAACGGTGGTAGAGATGTGTGATGATGTTCGATAGGGGTTGGTGTTGCAGGAGGTTTCTCACTTTCGTTCAGAATTGCTTTTTAATGATTAGAGTCAGTTTGTATCCTTGAACAATCGAAGATGCTATCTTACATGCTACAGAAAGACTGTTGTTTGATGGGTCGATGATTTTGGTTTTTTTACGTGCAGGGGAGCCCGGTGAGCTTGGTGAAGTTTGTTGTATTGTTGGAGTGTCGACCGGGCCAGACATGTTTTATAGAATTGCGAATCGGGTATGGAAAGACGACCCGTATTCTCGCTAAAATCGTTTGTGAGGAATTGAGTTCGCATTATCAACTCTGTTTCGATATGACGCGGCGCGTTTTATTAATAATTCAGCGCATGAGATTGCTAATCTACCATGTTGGTCAACCGTAACTTCTGATTCCAGCCGTTTGCGAGGATGACGGAGAAAGTTTCAGCTGCCGTGATGTACATTGACAAAAAGTAATGCTTATTCGTCAAGGACGGTATGGAAGGTCCTTTAGATATCATACCTTCCTGGAGTGTTTATAGCGATTGCCTGCTTGAAAGCGGACCGAATAACAATTATTAGTATAATATTCTCGGGATTGTAACATCTGACTTATGGTCCACACGACCCGAATTTTCTGTCGATTGACTTGTAAACATTACTACTTCGGCGAATCTTTGTCTTCCAGACACATCTGATCATGGCTTTCAACTTCAACTGGTCACCGTTGATAGCGGATACGGATCGAGCCAAGCATATGTTGACTGCGGCACTCAACAAATCACCAAAACCACCGATAATCGTCGATGATATTATTGTCAACGAATTAAATCTCGGAACCATACCACCAGAATTGGAGATATTAGAGGTTGGAGATCTAGCAGCGGATAGGTTTCGAGGAATTTTCAAAATGTCATATCAAGGAGATGCCTTTCTCACGCTCAAAACTAAAGTACAAGCAAATCCCCTCCACACCTATCTATCAACAAAATCCGACTTTGCATCTCCCCAACCTCTAGCCGCAGCTTCTGGCCTCACTATTCCTTTACAAATCACTTTGTCCGACATACGACTATCTGGCTTTGTCATATTAGTATTCTCGAGACAAAAGGGTATTACTTTGGTATTTCGAAATGATCCGCTCGAATCATTAAAGGTGTCTTCCACATTCGACGCCATACCCTTTGTTCGTAATTATCTACAAAAGGAAATAGAAGCACAATTACGGGTATTGTTCATGGATGACTTGCCAGCGATTATACATCGACTCTCATTAAAGATGTGGGATTCGGAATATAAATATCTTGAGGAAAGTCGTGGAGCATCTGTTGATGGCTCGGTAGATGCCAAAGGCCCTCTGGACTCATCTCTGTACTCACCGTACAGTCCTATGGAAGTTTCTGACTTGGATATAACAACCGACAACCCTACGGAAATACACGCTTCATTCTCGCAAAAGAATCTTCTCCGACTTGCCGCACTTACAGAATCTCAAAGAACGTTATCACTATTCACTCCTACCTTACGCGACACTGTGTTCCGAGCCTGGGCAAGCGCACGGGATTCTGCGGACACATCTGGAGTTCTCTCACCAAATACAAGACCACATGCATTACAAAGACTTCGTTCATCAATAGTCACTCATTCGGCATGGAGTTCAGCTGCGTCAGTAGCTTCAGAAGTATCTTCACATTCTAGTAGACCATCCGTATCACATCAATCTACTGCTGCAACAGTTTATACAATGGGCAGTAGTCGATCTCGAACTTCTGCGAATAAGAAACGTAAACATAGAACCATCAATTTGCGAAGGAACAAATCTCATGATGCTCTATCCGGTGTAGAAGGACTTGATGTATCATGTCAAGATCCATTTGTTAGTGCTTCCGCCCCAAATGCATCACCTGTAAATATTGATCCTCCTATCATCGGGCGCGGCAAATCCATGCAGACGCTTAATATTCCGACGACACCTCATCGTAAAATCTTGATCGACTATCCAGATCCTGATACGACACCTCGCGCAACGTTCAAACCTTTGATTGAGAAAGTTGAAGAGCCACTCGAGCAAAAGAATGCCTCGACAGCTATTCGACCAGGCTTTTTACAACGATCTTTTTCTGCTACATCATTGGGTGAAATGATGACGCAATCTCAACAGAATTTTACGGGTGGGATATTAGAACAGGCATGGTTGATGAAGATCAAAGCAGATTATCAGAATCGTTTGATAAGAGAAAAAGGCAACTTTCCACACGGTAGTAGACCTGACACATTGGGGGGAGATTATTGGAATAATAATAACTTTAATCACAGACAGGACAGTCCACCTCCTGCTTATGCACCTTGATATATTAATTATATTAATTATATGACGTGAATGATTATGACGATTTGACGACTTTTATTGCTTACAGGTGTATAAAAGGGCATTACTGTATGAGAAAGGCATTATGTATAGTCAAGTCGTGTATTATATAAATATTATAGCTATAATAAATCTCATCTCTTCCCCAGATTGTTATTTCTTTGACAAATCGTGTTGTTTCTTTGATATTTATGGTTATGCCTCTTCGGAAGCATGATCCCGTCAAGTGCCGGGCTTGTCACACAATCCAAGGTCGTGGCTGTCGGGAAATAATCAAGGTACGATTTCAAAAGGTGGGGCTCAATGTCGGAACAGCTTCCTGGATGGTGGAGCTATAACCAGTCACATATATATTGTCGTATTTTGATGTCGGAGAACTAGTCAAAGCTCGAGTCATGAAGTGCGGTGGAGAAACTTGGCAATGTTTGGTTGAGATTTAGTTAATTTGTATAGATTGGGTCATGTCAAATACATGCATCAATCATGCATAACAGAATGTCTTTGTCAGTATACTTTGCTAGCAGATGAATGAATTTTTGATATTGAGATTGAGATTGGGCTTGATTGAATCATGGTAATAAATATACTTCAAGATTGATTGAAACATAGATAGAAATCAGTTCTTTGGATGTGCGGCTGAGTTAATTACAACGGTTGTTTTAAACTTTGCCGAACGGAACTGGTTACAACCATCTCACGTGTCATAAACTCGGCAGACATAAATTCAGGCATAAACCTTAAAAATCCTCCGGTCAAAGAATCTTATCAACACTGTTTTCTCTACTCCTCACTCATTCTTGTTTCTTTTTTCCACAATGTCCTGAGATAATAGAATAATATGGCCAGCTATTCCGGACCTGGCCATTCATCTAATCAATTCTACGGACAATCAACTTTTCATGGGCAGCAAGAAATGTATAGAAATCAATCTCCTCGAACATCACTTCAACCTGTAAATTATAATCATTCTCCACCAATTCCCAATTCTTCGTATCGTCCTCCTTCCTTGTCTCCACAAAATTCACTGTCGGGTCATTCACAAGCACAGATGTATCAACCACAGCAAAGAGATCAACAGGGTATACCTTCACCTTCTCTGTCCGACACGAACGGAAGACAACAACCTTTTCCACCATATGGCAATCAATTAGGTCTTACTACTCCTCCTATTCCCGGACCACCTTCTTACGTCCCTTATGCTCAAGTCTACCCACCCCAACAACAACAACTTCAACAACAACAACAACAACACCAACAATCATCTATGCCACCTCTGCAAACACAACATCCTTACGATATGAATCTAGCCAACGGTTCTGGGAATTTCTTTCCTGTAACACATCAATCAGGTGCGGGACGTAGTCGAAACTCATTCGGTGGAAGTCCTCGCCTTCTCCAACAAACCATGAGTAATTCCCCACCACCATTCCCTAGCGGATCTTTACCTCCCGCTCCAGGCTCATACATGGATCCGCGCGCAGATCCAAACAATTATCCAATCTATCCTCCCCCCAACATGACCGCGCCACAACAAGCAGGAGGATGGAGCGGAGCCGGTCCGACGTTCATGCCGACGAATTATAACGAAAAAGCAATCTACGACGACGATTATTACTCGAGTTCGGCATCGGAAGATCTAGGCAGGAGAACTAGTAATAATAATAACGAAGAAAGAAGACGTCGACGAAGGAGAAGAAGACATGGTTCCGGCTCGGCTTCTGGACGAGGGAGTACCGGCGCAAAAGACATGGCGAAATATAAAGAAGTCAGACCTACAATGGGAGGTACGATGGCATTGGCATTGGAGAAGATGGTGGAATATGTTCGTGGAAAGTAATAGGAGAACGACTGGTAATTAGGGACATGTCGGTTTAGATTGATATTCTACACCATCCGATTACAAGGTTGTTTGTATTTTGTTGTCTGCTGGAATGACAGTATCAACAAGTTGGATATTATTATTTTTCTCTCTTTTATTTTGGTTATTACGCAGCGGACACGACTCTCTCTTTTTTTGTTTTTACTAAATCCTAATAAATAACAACGTACATGTATATCTCAATGTATAAAACACAGACGTCTTTATTGCTATTATCATTATTATTATATACTTGATATCTCGTTCTATCATAAAATACTCTTTATCAAATACCATCCTCCCCATCCAGCAGCTACGGTACCTATTGCCAAAGTAGCGCCCTCCCATGTCATGACGGTATACATTCCAACTCCAGCTACTAGGTCTGCTAATCTAGACGTATCCCTCTTTCTCTTCCAGTTTGGATTTAGCGTAAACCCTCTCATCAGATCCACCTCGTCGTCTTTAG
>Ga0160429_1002344_pt1 | contig 10067 bp, 10 predicted proteins | sample SolpanmetagenomR_FD_108199 | JGI IMG/M metagenome (GOLD analysis project Ga0160429, IMG submission 108199) | Solar panel surface microbial communities from Lawrence Berkeley National Laboratory, California, USA - R | ecosystem: Engineered > Built environment > Solar panel > Unclassified ... | reverse complement strand
TGCCCGGTAACAAATATCTGTATAGGGACTTCTCTGGTACATTGATGTAATGACGAAACTCTGTATGATGAGCTGAGCCATTCTTCTAGGGATCAAGGAAAAAATTGACAATGACCTGAGTAAGTTACTGATTCGTGCTTGAATTACAGTTTACTGATTTTGACAGATTATGTCCTCGACGTAGAGAAGCTGTTCGAGGCTGACGCAAAGGCGATAGAAAGACTCAAATCCCAGCTATATTTCGAGAGAACGACCCTGGTTTGTTTGATAAAAAGGTTTTACTCGAATGCAAGTAAAGTGAGTTTAGCTTAAATTTTGACTCCAACTAAAAATACAGCTGTTAGTGACAGCGTATTTGAAAGCTCTCGAAAAACGGAGACATGAATTTCAACTTCTTACTGACAAGACTAGAGTGGTAATGCTAATGCTCGATTGTTATATACTTACTGACGCAGCTAATAGGCCATCCTTGCCATAATAAACTACGCTAAACTAAACGCTGCTCGGATGAATAAGCCTCTGGATTATTTGACTGTTATCAACCAGCTCTTGAATAATGAGAAAAACGTTTTGCAGCATAAGCTTATACCGCATTGCGATTGGAAATGGCTCGCATCGAAGATGTGCAGGACCACTTCGTTCAATCTCGCTCTGAAGAAGCTAGATTGGTTGTTGAGCCTAAAAGACTCTTTCAAGGCGCTTGAAGCTGAATACCTCATTAAAGATACTATGAAGACTGACTTTGGTGAGTGTTTTTTTGTAAGACATGTTTTATTTAGGCTCTAAACGACGCAGGTCAAGCTAAGCTTATGTGTATCGGAGAGCTGGAAGGTACGGTAGTCAAGTCAAAAACTACCAAATAATGACTGAGTGATATCATCGATTCCAGATAAGGTTCGAAGTGCAAAGGTAGCACTCGAAGTGAATAGCTCTTCCCTGGCCCTCCAGAGAGTGTCACTCATGAACAAGGCTACTGATATCAGCTCAGTAGCTGCAAATCCTTTGTGCAATTATTTCCTAGCTGCAGGTACATTTCATTGATTGAGAATTATTCAACACCTATTGATTGTCGAGCAGAAACATTGATAGCATGTAAAGAAAGATTGCATGCTGTGAGCCTTATAGCATTGATCAATTGCGCACGTGCTTCGCTGGCACCCCATGAATTGATATTGCAAGACCACGGCAAGTATGATGATCTACTGAGCCGGCTTGAAGCGGAATTTCCGAAACTTTGCCAGAATTCGCACGCATGAAACTGACAGGATGAGATAGAGATAGATTGTTGTATGCATGTTTCCTATATTCTGTGATTTTTTCGATTCTCGAAGATCCTCGAAGTGGCTACGTAGCGTAGCTACACCCATCGCCCCTGTGCCCCGTTTTGAATTCAGGAGCATACAAAGGGAATCTGTTCTCATAAGTGCTTCGTCCAAATATACATCGAAAAATGGCGAGTCGTTATTGAGAGCCGGCTTGTCTATACGAGTGGTTACCGATTATTTTGCCGCGCTCTTTCCCGTTTCGCACGCGTCACCAAACAACACACACAAACAACCGAATGCACATCCTATCAATCCTCCAATTTTCCATCGTGCTCACTCCTATCTGTGCCACTGATGTCGGAGAGTCAGCGTTAGAGGACAAGTACCTTTCGCCAGAGACAACAACAACACCGTTCGCAAACTTTATATCCGCAAGAACAGCCAACAGAATTCAAAGAAAAAATCAAAGGTATGACACCAATGAGAAGGTAGACTCATGTGAGTCTCTATTCAATGCCATGGGGGCGGAATGTAGTGACGAAGAGATATTGAAGTCAAAGCGTAAGATATCGTCGTTCTTTACGGCTGAAGGATATAATTCACAGAACTTTCCATCAGAAATCAACCATCTACGCAATGATGGTCCAAGCAAAGGATCGACAACAAGAGTCGCCGCCCTCAATCCTGCCGCACACGAATTCGTCATGCACGATCCAGAACATGCCCCGCTAGAAACGTATTTTGACGCCGGGCTCAACCAGCTCAGCAACTATTCTCCAAGCACAATATTCATACCAGCTCCTTTCATGTTCAATCCGGCAGCCGAACTTACTATGTACGATACGGAACGCGCCCAACTAAGAGAATTCTTCCTAAAAATGGAACAGCAGTGGCTCAAACAGAAGCAGCTATTCAAGGAACGCACGGAACAATGGGATAGTGCTACGCGTTATGATGTGGACGTACAATCAGCTCTTAATACCATAGAAATTATCACAGAGCACATACGTATACAGATGCCGAATAACAACTATTTGGTACCGAATGCCAAGCACACTGGTAAGGAGATAGATGATGAGATTGTACATGATGAACTAAGTATACATATAAGCCATAGAGGATGTTATTTACAAAGATATAAGTAAAGAGAGTCATGATTCAATAATGTGACCTCTTACATTCTAATTATTTCGACAGAGTCTCTTCTCCGACTCAAAAAGAAATTCGAATCAAATGCGAAAGCGATAGAAAGACTCAGACACCAGCTGAATCAGGAGCATCCCAAAGTTACTACAGCATTTCTGAGAGCGGACATGGCTTGTGCGATGAAGGCGCTGTACTTCGATATAGGTAGAATTAAGTTAACTTGTGCAACTCCAGACGCATGCTGAAGGCAAAGGTTTTAGTGTTTGCGTACCTGAAAGCTCTTAACAAACGGCGTCATGAATATTACCTATTGAGCGCGAAGACTACTGTGGTAACGCCGGAAATGTATTCCAATATTTCTACTGACACGACCTGTAGGCCATAGGCGCTTTATTGAATTTTGCATCTTGGAAGCAGAAACCACTGAACTGTCTACCTATGGTCACCCATCTTTTAGGTAACGAGGAAAAGGTCTTGCACCACAATCTCAGAGTGAACTGTGATCGGCAATCGGTTGTGAGTGACATGCGCAGAATCAATTCAGAAGATTTTACTTTGGAACACTTAGATCGGTTGCTAAGCAAAAAGAATTCTTTCAAAGCGCAGGAAGATGAGTACATCCCAAGGAATTCTATGAGCACTCCTTCTGGTGAGTAATTCATTCAGACATGTGTATCATTTGAGCTCTAATACATACAGGTGAAGCCAGGCTTCGGTATATCGAAGATGCGGAAGGTATGGTCATCAAGCCACATTACACATGAGATATCGCTAAACTGACTTCAGCGAAAATTTGGACTGCAAATACAGTAATTGAGAGGAATAGCGCTTTTCTCGCCGGCGAAAAAAAATGTTTCATTGATCATTCCAGCTGTATCAGCCCAGTAGCTATAGGTGCTTTGCTCAATTATCTCAACGCTGCAGGTATGTTTCGTTGATTGACATGCACAACACCTTTTGATCTTCCAGCAGAAACATTGATAGCATATAAAGAGAAAGTACATGTCGCAAGGCTCATAGAATCGACTTGTCGTGTGCGTACTTATCTGATGGCGTATGGGTTTATATTCGAAGACTACGCCAAGTATGATAACTTAGTAAGCGAACTCGAAGCGGAATTCCATAGAAAAGGGCCAGATGCACACGCATAAAATTAGACACATGAACATAGATTGCTGAGTACTTGACCTTGGATCTTGTGATCTTCTTTCTTTGTCTCATCATATCACTTCTCAGTCCTCACCCTTGTGCAATCTTGCCTCCTTGTCCCCGGTTTAGAACAAATACAAAATTATTGTGATGATCTGTTTTTTCTTCCGGATTCTTGTATCTTCTGTCCTTCTAGTACTACCTCCTTGAACCTAAACCTCTTACTAAATTCCCCTCTCTTGTCACGTCCTGCTTCCTCATAACTGCTGACGTCAGCACCCCCATCCCCTCCATACGTCAACGCCACCCCTTGCCCAAATCATACAACCTCCGCAAAAATGCGCGTCATATTAATGCTTCTTCAGCTTTCCACTTGTTACACTCCCGCTTTCGCCGCCAGAGACATAGAATCGACATCCATGTTTGCAACCGGTGGTCAAATCACAGTGCCGTCGGCGCGCTTAAAGTCGTTTCTAGACATTCCAACGACAAATATGAGTACAATACCAGACCCTTCTGCTACGTCAAGCAAACCAAAAACAAGCCGGTTCTTTCCAGTCGTACCTCCGCCGACTGAACACACGAAGGGCAAAATGATGGCGGCCACAGCATATGACCTCATCGAGGAAACAAATACACAGAAGGGCGATTTGCTGAACGATAACAAACACATGTCAAGACTCACACGTCCATCATCCTCAGAGGAGGATACGTACCATGCGCAGAACTCTCAACCGAACATTGATCGCCTCTTTCATGACGGTCCAAGAACATCATTCCAAACAACACTTTCTACTCTAGACCCTGCCGCACCCGAATTCATGTTCAATGTCGACAAGAACGCCCTCGCAATCAAAGTCGCGTTAGCGTTTGAGAGCGAGATATATCATGCACAGAGCGTTCCAGCCCGGCTCAACCAGTTTATCAATTATGATCCAACCGCACTAACCGAAACACCTTTTTCTGCATCTGATCCTAGAGCACCTGGATACATTATGTTTGAAACGGAACGCGCCCGATTGCAGATTTCGTTCGCGAGACTGGAACAACAGTGGCACACGCAGACGAGACTCTTGAAGAAACGCATTAAAAACTGGGATTATCACACACATTACAATGTGAACGTACAGACAGCTCTTGAGACCGTAGCTGCAGTTTCCAGATCTATTACTTTCGTCGCAGACTCGCGCAAGGAACATTTCCTTGGTAGAATTCAAGGGAACCGAAAGAAAATTCGACGTGACGCATGTAATGGAAGCCTGAGTTGAGATAATGTTTCGTATTCTCATTGGTATGTAGGGACTATTAGAGGGTTGAAAAAAAGCTTTGAGCGACTCAAAGAACAAAAAGAAGCATTGAAAGTCGGATTGTATCAGGAGGATTGCAAGGTGACCTTAGCGCATCTAGCTGCGCAGCTAGCCACTTTGATGAAACATTTTTATTCGAGTATAGGTAATAGTCTTGTAGGTCAAACGGTTGAGGGATGTTCAAGAATCATTTATCAGCTCAAATCTTCTTACGAACATTCGACAAGCAGCGACATGAGTTTCAGCTACTTAGTGACAGGACCAGCTTGGTAATACCATAAGTCGGTCATCATGTTTTCACTGAATCATCCCACAGGCCACATTTGCTTTGTTGAACAGTGGTCCCTGGGAATGTAGACCTGTCTGTCATCTAAGCATTGTAACACACCTCCTGAACAATGAGCAAGACGTCATGCAGTGTAATCAATTGGTGCGGTATGAACAATCGTCACTCGTGATTGACATCAAGCGAATTGATTCACCTAACCGCGCTCTGGAGCAGCTAGACTGGCTGCTGAGTAGCAAACAATATTTCAAGGCGCTTGAGGCTGAATACATACGAGAAAAGACCGTATGGACCAAGGACGTAGGAGGTACTATCTATGGCTCGCATCTTCTAGAAGACAACGCTAACTGAGTGCTAGATAAGATTAAGTCTGCAAATGAAGCAATTGAGATCAACAGCTCTCGTCTGGTCGCCGAAAAGCTGTCCTTCCGGACTCAGGCGAAATCTTTCAGTCCAGACATTGGAGGCGCATTATTTAGTTACCTCGAAGCTGCAGGTATGTTTCATTGACCGAAGCGCAATATATCTATTCATCTCAAAGCAGAGAACTTGATAACATGTAAAGAAAGAGTCCGTGCTACCAGGCTTACAGCAGTGGCCAACAGCGCATGGGATGATTTGAAGCACTCTGAATTCATGCTCGAGGATCAGGGCAAATATGATGCGATACTGAGTGACCTCGAGGCTGGATACTCAAAGCGTGACCAATATGCGAGCGTAGAACAGCCACAACAATGATGGAATCACGAAATTAGTCTCAACGAGTCTCAGATGGTCCCAGCCTTGCACGTATTTCCCCGTCCCTAGGCACACCCAACCACATTACTAAGAATAGTATATCATAATAATATATTCATTCTTAGAGCTAAAGTTGAGCATAATCATTAACATTAATTAATTAATGATCATTAATGCTAATGATAATAATATTAATGCTGCCTTTTTGAAATCTTCATTAATTACATTAATTATCATTAATGAAATCGCAAATCCGTGCTCAAAATTTGTCTTCAGCAGGTAAATAGTAGTGATTTTGGCCCATTTGAGATGGCCTTCATAAGTATTCGGCTGTCTTTGACTTGAATAACAGGAAGCCTAGCTGGGCTGGGGAGTGATAAATTCGGACCAACCAGTCTCACCCCTCTTTTTAATGCCAAGACAGCTCAGACTCCCCAATCTCAAAATTGGTCCTCCGAAGTCCGACAGCCTTGGACATGCAAAGGCAAAATTATTCGATTAAATCGTCATGGGATATGTTGGGACATAAGAAACCGGATGAATACGAGGAGAGAGCATGGATTCGTCCATATAAATATATCAATATTCTCATTAATGATTCCTATTGATTGCATTAATGATGTAGTTTCATTAATGTCATTAATGACCTCATTAATGAAGGCGCCCACTAATGACTGTTCCATTAATGATACCCCCCCACTAATGACTCATTAATGGAATTGCTCAACTTTACTTAGAGCTGTATGGTTTGCTATATGGTGATCATATGATTCTTGAACCAATATACAACGTCATGATCAGGAAGCTCAGACCTGCTGAGACCGGTCTCATTATTAGCAAATATGAGCAGCTAATATTATCAGTAACTGCTAGTAGTCTATTAGATGTGCGATTCTTTTATTTATAGGTTCTTTTATTATATACCTCAACATCCCGCCAGTCATTGATCGTCACCTTTGTCGATAGCACGTACGCTTCATTTTTGAAACCTTCTACAGTACAAAATGAAAGCAGACGTCTGTGACAAGCAATTTGCATCTTTTTGAACGGTACTTTTGAGCAATCAGATATGATGATATAATGCCATATAGTGACACGGCGTGCACCAAGGTCAGTTTAGCGTGATACCATGACCCCTAGCGAAAAGGAAATGGGTGGTGACGGTTCTCTCGACTCTCCACATCCAACTCAACACGTTAAGCTCCTATCCATATATTACCCCACATCCACAAATGCGCTCCTTATCGATTCTACCGCTATCCCTCCTACTCACTCGCGTCCTTGCCGTCGCCGTGAAAAACACCGCGAGCGAAGCAGCTAAACTACCGAAATTCTTGGCACAATTACCAACGCGAAGAATCGATACACGACCAGAACACCCAGCACCAGAAAGGCAACAAAGGAAAAGTCGGTTCTTCCCAATTCCGGAAGTTGAGGAGGTGGATGGCAAAAGCATTGCATTCAGCTCATATAAACACATTGAGAAGCTAGACACGGATAACACGAGAACTATATCCAATGCAGGTATGAGCCATATAATTGAAAAAGACGAAGACACATCATCCTCTACGGTGGAAACAAATCATGCACAGGACTTCCACACGAACATCAATCATGTCGACTATGGCGGTCCAAACACAACACTCAAAACACCAATTTCAGCTCTGAATCCTGCCGCACCCGAATTCATGTCCAATGTCGACAACGACGCATTCGCATCAACGCTCGAGAACTTATCGATTTCCACTAGTGATATAGGTTATGCACAGAGCTTTCACGCTGGCCTCAACCAGCTCAGCAACTATTCTCCAAGCACCTTCATACCAGCTCCTTCTATGTTCAATATGTACGATACGGAACGCGCCCAATTTAAAGGATTTTTCCTTAAAATGGAACAGCAGTGGTTCAAACAGAAGCAGCTATTCGAGGAACGCATGAAAAACTGGGCTAGTTCTACGAATTATGATGTGAACGTACAGACAGCTCTCAATACCATCAATGTGGTTTTAAACTACCTTCGGAGCAAAGATCCACATAACCCATATCTACAATTACGTAGGTATGATCATGGTAATTCAGCGAGGTGAAATGATTACGCATAATGAACTAAGTTCTCCACAAGATAGCGTACAAATGATTATAAATGACATAAGTAACGCGAAGCATGGTTTAAAATTCCAGTTGAAATTTAATCACCCTTACAGGTCACATCTCAGAATCGAACAGAAAATCTGGATGGCTCGAGGGCGACGTTAGCGTCTGCCGATACTATATGAACCAGGAAGATCTCAAACTGAACTCAGCGTTTGGGAGAGTGGAGCTTGCTTGTACAGCAACAAAGCTTTATAAGCATATGGGTAGCCTAGATATGAATCGGGAACTGAAGATATGCTCAAGCTCAAAACCTCAGTATGGAGTTTTTTGAAAGCTCTCGACAAGCAGAGACACGAATTCCAATTCCTTAGTCACAGAACCAGTGTGGTGAGCCAGCATGGGATGATCTTCTCATGTGGTACCTGACGCATCTTGCAGGCGATCTGTGCTGTGTTAAGCTATAGTTCTAGACAAACCAACACCCTACATTATTTGAATGTTATCAGGCGACTTCTCAACAATGAGGACATGGTCATCAGTCGTAATTGCATTGTTGAGTCTGATCAGCAATCACTCATGGATGAACTGAATGGAAACATCCGAGTCGAAGACGCGCTGAAGCAGCTAGACTGCTTGCTGAACAGCAAAGGATCTTTCAAGGCGCTTACAGCCAAATACATAAAAGAAACGGCTGTGGAGACCCCATTCGGTATGTTGTTTGCCAATGTGATCAGTTGCTTGAGTTTTGACCATTGCAGGTTTACGTTATGTTCCCCACCTTGATCAAGTCGAAAGTAATAGAGTCATTAAGCCACCATAGATAGATCGTTAACTGAATTCAGAGGATATCCTAGCCGCCAATGCGCGAATTGAGATGAACAGCTTTTATCTCGTCGACGCTAAACGTCTTTTTTTGAATCAAGGTGTTTCTATTAGCGCAGACTCTGGAGGAGCGATGTCCAATTACATCAAAAATGCAGGTATAAATCACTGATTTAGTACAGTGCAATCATTCACCTGTAAACAGGAATATTGATAGCCAGTAAAGCAAGAGTACATAATTCGTGGCTTTCTGAAATGGCTAACAGCGCTCTTGATGCCATGAAGTCTCATAGCACTATATACGAGAATCAGCACAAATATGATGACATACTCAGCCAACTCGAAATAGGATACTCAAGAAGGGGCCGAGTAGCGCACGCATAAAACCCAAAATCTCAGTGGAAATACTGTGAGTAGTCATACCTACAGAATTTTTACCACCTCTTTACTCCCGATTGTCCCTCTCCTGCTTGAGATTTGTGTTAGATGAAGATACAGAGTCGAGGAAATCCTCCTTTTGATGCTTCGCAATTCTATGTACGATGATACACTTTCGGATGTGTGTCAGTTCCTGGCTATGGTGGTAGCAAATTTATGTGATGTTCTAATATCTCATCATTCGGCTTTTCTGCTTGCTGTCGTCGTTTGTATTGATCTACAGAGAGTTGGGATGTTATAATACTATTCACTGATCCTTTGCGAAACACCAGTCTCTACAGCCAATGAACTCTTATAACTCGAGTGAGCTCATCTATCGTTTCTATCTAGTGTTTCCGTTCGACGTCGACGTTGCGTTTCCGTTGCAGCACCAAATTTCCGCTTTCACCCAGATTCCTTCCAAGCTCAGCCTTGACCCCGCGTTCGCATGTCCAAGCAACGTCACCCTTTTCTCCTTGCGTGTTCAAACACACAAATCCACTTCAAAATGCGCGTACTATCAATCATCCCAATACCCCTCTTACTCACTCCTGTTTTTGCCACCGGTTCCAGAAACCCAGTACCATCGAAGACATACACTGCACCCAAAATACCATTATCTCCATTCGCACCGAATTTGCTTGGACATGTAGCGAGCACTGGAATTAATGCGATACAGCAACCAAGACCAAAAGCAGAGGGAAAGTTAAGTCAGTTCACCTCCGAGACGCAGCAAGAAGGAAACGTTGCTAGCGCGTCGAATTACAATCGAGATGGTTCAGAGGAAGATGAAGAAACGGATCCATTCGCGTCGTACGAGGCAATGGTGAACAAACTCGTCGA
>Ga0160429_1002343_pt1 | contig 10067 bp, 15 predicted proteins | sample SolpanmetagenomR_FD_108199 | JGI IMG/M metagenome (GOLD analysis project Ga0160429, IMG submission 108199) | Solar panel surface microbial communities from Lawrence Berkeley National Laboratory, California, USA - R | ecosystem: Engineered > Built environment > Solar panel > Unclassified ... | reverse complement strand
CCGTCGTGGTGCAGTGCTTGCCTCCAATATGATCATGAAGGACGATCACTTCCCAGGGTGCCAGAAAATGTCAATGAGTGATCGAATCGAAGGCGCACCGAATATAAGAGGCATCAAAACTATTGATCTTCTTGACCAACAGGAAGATATACAATGTCATGACCGCACTATATATGGAGTCGCTGTTCCCACTCTGGAAGCCATCAAGAAGGTATGCGCTTATGCTGGCGCTGGCGCCGACAGTAGTAAGATCCTCTTCTGGACCAACATGCGGGAAGAGCCAGGTAAGTGCCTTGAGAGACACGGGTGCATTCAGAACTCAGACTTTCAAATAGTTTTGTATGTCAATGGGCAGCCGTATGTGATGCGGAGTCTACAAGGACCGCTAAAGAATCTCGAATTAACAGGCATAGAAAGAGATAGAGTAGAGCAAATGGAGTTTGTAATGAAGAAAGATCTGCTGGCAGAGCTGATACAGTATGGCGGGCGCTGCCTCTTGCATGAGGAACAAGCAACCGAGAACGGCGGGTACACGATTGTGGTAGGAGTACATATCTGACTTAACAACCTCATGCTGAAGGTATAATAGGCGCTTTGGGAAACTGTTGAGCCGCAACATATTCTGACACCGAGTGAAGTCTTCGAGCAAATACGGCAGGAAGGATACCGAGTTGACTATCTGAGGATACCCATGTATGAAGTTCTACACTTTTCTCAATCACTGTAATTGACAATAGAGTAGAACCGACGAGCAGGCTCCGATACCGGTTGTGTTTGATGCACTCTTCGAGAGAGTTCATCTCATGGCAGATACAGATAATGCAATATTCAATTGTCAAATGGGGTAAGATAATACTTCGTCAGCTGCTTGCTTTCACTGATTTGCTGCAGACGTGGTCGTACTACCACCGGTATGGTCATCGCTTGTATGATGGAAATATCTCTAGAACGGAAATTCGTAAGGAGGCGGAGCACAATATCTTCAGCTCATACCTCGCATCTGGACATGTTCAATGACGTAACTGATGAAAGTGACCGCGATCGATTTTTGGCTGGAGAGTACAAAATTATCTTACAGCTGCTCTCGGTATTACCGTATGGCCAATCTGCCAAGACCATTGCAGATCATGCAATCAATGCATGTAGCCATGTACAGAATCTGCGGACCGCGATACATGATTTTAAGCTTCGATTGGAGGCTATTTTGGACCGCACTAGTCAGGTGTATTATGCTACCATGGAATGCGGCCTGAATTACCTGATGCGATATTTCTACCTCATTACTTTTGCAGAGTATTTGATTGAACTTAACTGGACGAGGTTAGAAGCGAACTCTTGTGAGAGTATTGAATCTCATGATGAGCTGAATTGTGGTATACTGAAAGACGGTGTGAAGTTTAGTGAATGGTTGCACGAACGGCGTGAGATTGCTGGTATAGCGTCGCGAGGGAATCAAAACTTTTTATGATATATAGATATCATTATCATGAGTTATAGCTCGACAATATATGTACTCAAGTACCTCCAGGGCGCAATTATTTTGCTCGTGCCCTGGCGGCAAATGATTGGGTCAATTGGGAAATGTTGGGTTAATTTCGCGCCCTCATTCACCAAACAGCAGTATCGACATATCCTCTTTACAAACTTACCCTTCACCACAAAGTACACAGCCTATCCGGCATCCCATCTCAGAAATACAATGCACCTCCTCCTCATCTTCCTCTTCTGTCTCAGCACAATCCTCCTCCTCCCCACAACAGCGCAACCAACATTCTTCCCCACATACGCGCACGAAATAAAACCAGGACACTATGCTGTACGAATCGAAGGGTTCACAAGACCGTATAAACAGTTTAATACAACCATCGCAAACCAGACAGTTCTCATAGAAGCGAGCGTCACTGGATATTTCAACAAGTCAGTTGCGATGCATTTACCGAACGTACAACCATACGAGATACTCAATGAGCATATTTTACTGCATAAACCAGTGGACGCGAAAGGATACATCACTGTATATGATATAGATGATACCCTGAAACCGTGTAAAAGCTGGAATCCGCTGCAGGCTGTTATACATCATCTGTTCAAGCAATATGAACCACTGGAGAATATGGGCTCTTTTGTTAAGGGATTGCATAAGAAACTGACACTCAACGGCATAGAGCCGGTAGTATACTACCTTGGTGCATCACCGTTCGTTCTGGGAGAAGCGCTTATCACCTTTGTAACTAAACATATGATACCCGGTGTCATGCTGCTCAACACCAAAGGCCTTAACTCTCACGGCGCCGTTTCAGACTTTGTGTCATTCGGACCAGCAAAATCTCGTTACCTCGGAGAGATTTCTGCGCAACATCCGAACCGGCAACTGATTCTATTTGGCGATTCAGCAATGGAAGATGCTGATATTTATTCTTTGTTTTTTGGGACTGCGGGTAGAGGCAGGGTCCAATGTATTATGATTCGTTTAATCCCTGTTCCTGAAGCTCGCCACTCGACTATGACGAGTTTGGAGACCTTGTTTGCTAACCAGAAAGTGGGCCGTGAGAATTGGTTTGCGTATTCTGATGTTTTGGAATTGGATGGGATTGATTTTGCGGGTGGGAAGTGTCGGCCTTGAACCCTTCTTGGCCTTTTATGAATGAGTATTCTGCAATATAGGATCCATTCTACTGTGCTTTGTTTTTCTACTATCTCAGCCTCTTTGATTCTTCACGCTATCCGTTCATTCCATTTGTGCAATCAATCACTCTCTTATTCATTCTCTCCCTCTCCTCTCACTCACCGACAAAAAAAATAACTAAACGCAAAAAAACGCGATCCATGTCCCTCCCCGCACCTCTTCTCACTCTCCTCCACCCGCTCATAGAAGACACACCGCATAGACACCAGGTCGCAGAGTTTATTGTGTTGCTAGTGAAAGGGGGCGAGACGCAGAAGAAAATAGAGGAGGAGTTGGCTGGTACGAGATTTCTTCAGCACCATTTTTTGGTGCTTGCTTGCATGATGAATGGAGGGTGAGATTGAACGGATGCGGGAAGTGAGTGTGGGATATTGGATAAGAGTATGGGGAATGGGGAGGTGATGGGATGATGCCATCACATCTAGGAACAAGCGATGAACATATAACGTGATTGCGACATTGAACAGATAACATAATGACCGGAGAATAAGAAAGAAATGGACGCAGGAACCTGCTTCAATCCCCTGCATCTCAATCATCTACCCTTCTCCGTCATGGCTCACCAGAAACGCCCAAGAATCACTCGCAATACTAATCACCAAACACTATAGGTCTTATCGAATGCTCCGACACCGAACTGTCCAATCTAGTAGCCCAAATATTTAACACACCTGAACTCCTCACACAAGCCAATCATACATCAGCAATAGAGAATGGGTTAAGCGGACACCACACCTCTCCCGATTTGGCGATACCCGAAAATATGCATGAGGTGGAATTAGATTACGAAGAAGCAGAAGAACAAGATTACGATATGCGACAGGAACAAGAGCAAGAGCAAGAGCAAGAGCAAGACCACACAGCAGACACCTCACCGCTTTCGTCTCGAGATAAATCGCCCAACGTAATAATGGACAACGGGTCGCCGCATAGAGATGTGCAATCATACTCGCGGACCCAACGACCACACATCCTGACACTGTTGGGACCAAGGAAAAATACTCAGAATGGCCATCCGGCGTCTGGATTGGGCCTAGTAGGCATCTCACAACAAGCACAAGCAAATAGATATACGCAAAACAACCATAAGGAAGATCATCGCGCGCACACCGCGCCAGAAGCTGTCGAAAAGAAACCGATAAGATGTAAATATTATCCGGCTTGCAATGCTGGTGAATCGTGCGAGTATATTCATCCGACGATTCTCTGCTCGTAAGTGGTCTTCGCTTTGTGTGTACTTTCAACTACTAATGAATTCACTAAAGATTGTACCCAAATTGCCCACAAGGAGATTCCTGTTTGTTCATCCACCCTGCGCCGTCACCCATAATCTGCAAATTCAAAGAAAATTGCCGCAACCCTTCCTGCACTTTTACACATCCAGTATCAACCGGCCCTTCGAGATCACGTGGAGCACACAAGTCGTTCCGAAGCCATCCGTACAGCAAGCCTGCGGCCGAACCAAAACCACTATGCACCAAGTATCCGAATTGTACGGATATCAACTGTGCTTTCCGCCATCCTATCGAGACACCATGCGCATTCGGTGATAAATGCACCCGGGCCAATTGTAATTATAAACATAGCTTAGACAGACAACTGCCTCAGGCGTCTTCCAAAGTGATGGTACGAAATCCTACTAGTAGCGATGCTATTTTTACCTTGCTGATATCTGTCTAGTGCAAATTTGGGGATGCCTGTTTCCGTGCAGACTGTTATTTTGAGCATGGCACGGAACGCGCTACTAAGTCTAACGTATGGGTCCGACCGAATCTGATCGCTGAGCGCACATTCGCGGTACCCGACTCAGAAGTGATTGAGAATCTGAGTGGACTAATTCAGGAGTCAGTAGAAGAAGAAATGACGACATAAATTCACTTTTTAAATTTAGAGTAGAGAACGCAATCAAACTTGCAATCATCATGTAAAAATAGAAGTAACTGGCGTTAGCACCTTATATTCTTCTTGATGCTTGCTGTTCATTCTTTCATTTGCTTTGCATAGTGCTCTTGCAACTTTGCCTCACGAGTCGCTTGGATTTTAATAGCTCCATTGCCCTTTAATTGTACTTTGTACGTTGTCACCAATACTTTTGAACCTGATTATATGTGATGCCTACAGCGACGTCTGCATCACCCGCATCACCAAATAAACCGACATCAGCTCGTCCAGCAAAATCAGCGCTTGTCTCTCCACCATCACCTCCACCTATCACCGATGATCCAGCCGCATTACAATCCCCAGTATCAACTGAACCACCTCTACCAGAAGGAGTCTACACATTCGCCCTGCTACCAGATAAAGGCGCAATCAATGTTCAAGCTCTCCTAGATCTCGTTGATCAAGGTCTACGATCACGGTTTCGTACGTTACATAGATCAGAATTCGAGGGGCCGGATGGCGATACCGTCGCGAGAAACGTACGAGCTAAATTAGTTACCATGAAAGCCGAAGAGATGGAATATAGAAAAGCACCAAAGAAAGAAGAGGAGGAAGTCGTTGCTGAAGCACCCAAGAAGAAAGAAGGAGCAAAACCTGTAGCCGCAGCGAAAAAGGATAAGAAAGGGGGTATGTGGAGATCTTGATAGCTCAGACGAGTTATAGAGTATGTTACTGATAGTTGCGTATAGCCAAGGCAGAAGACATTCCAGTGGCTGTTACATCCGAAGAGGAAGCAGCGAGACGGAAGGGCAAACTGCGGGACCGATCCCCTGGAGCGAAAGAGGCAACTGGAAAACTATTACCGCTGAATGATGAGCCGCTTGATGGACCTGATCTATATGTGCTTTTGGTCGAGTTTTCGCCTCAGCTCCTTGCTTGTCTGAATCCAAGTGTCAATCTTGTTTTGCATATCTGTCTGGAAGCTCTGACACAACCGCCTTCGCTCCAGTTTCAAGCCGCTACCGCATACACTACCCTTTCTGTGCCTACCAAAAACATAGTCAAAGACCTGAAAGCGCCGTTTGATGTGTTTGACCGCATCGCTAAGAGAGTATATGAGCTAGTCAGCGCTCAAAAGGCGTATGAAAGCGTCTTTAAGGATTCACAAGTCACAGAACTGCATCGAGCGAAATTCATTGATGCGGAGGAGAATTCGAACTGGAAGCAAGATGTTTTCGGCTGGATGGAATCAATATTAGGCACAGGTGAATTACCGCCAGAAGAACCCAGAGATGAAAACGTTCGAAGGTCAGTCCATAGCATCACCTGATCGAAGTAGTTACTGAACTCATGCTCCAATATTATAGGATCAATGTGATACCATTCCATGACCGAATACGAGAAGGCCGTCAAGTCCTTTCCAGCATGCTGCCGCAGTTTCTGGCACCTTTCCTGGAACAAGATGCGAATATCGCCCGTCACGATTATGTAGAATGGTCAGGAGCTATAAGGAACAAGTATGCTGATGCAGTTGTACTCAGCGATGCCTTAGGTAAAGAGCGAACCTGGAGGGAACTACTAAGTCTCGATGAATTTACCCAGCTATACAATAAATATTGGGAGACGCATCCATTCGTCGAGACTCGCCATATCAAACAATTGAATATGCTCGTGGTATCGATGAGAAAGGTTGGCAACTATGCTGGAGATATATGTATCAAGTCGAAAATTGGATTTGGCCGCTATCTGCAACACATGGAAGATGCCTGCCCTTACATCCTGACTGAGAAACAACCTGGATATATATATGCTTCGGATGATGTCCTTCAATATAGTCAACAGATTCAAGTGGATGGGAGCATGATAATGATGAAGTTATCTGGGATCGCTGTAAAGGGTATTTGTGCGTATGTATCACTATGACCCGACTAACGAATAAGCAGAAACGAATCTTTCACTTCTTGAGTTGCCTGGTATCACCGCACGGATGGAAGGGCCGAACGTTACTCTACAGGCTGGAAACATATTAGTCTTGTTAAGATATGATGTTGACAAAGTCAGGGTTCAACTCACGCACACCGACATGGTAATTGTCTCTGAGACGGCTGATCACGTAGATGTTGCATTCGCACAAAGAACTTGCAGCATCAATTCATCTGTAAGAATGTTTGTCGATTGTAATTGCCAAGGTAGTGACTAAATCACCACAGGGTCATATGACAACATATGGAGAGGAGATAATCCATCAGACCGAAGATGGCAGCATATACAAATGGAATAATACCGATTGGCATCTCGTCAGCCAAACTGCTGATGGGCAGCCATTACGAGCGATTGTCCAGAGCTTTCTGCCGAAAGGTCCAGTCGTTACTACTCGCGAAGATGGCGTGAAGATCATCAAAGAGGGGAATTTCCAGGAAACGACCTTCCCAAGCGGTGTTGTGTTTTGCAGAAGTGGGTCGCATCTCAAAGTCACTCTAACCGGCTGTCCTACCGTAGAGTTCGAGAACGATATTATCAAGATTTGTGGACAAGGCTTCGAATTCCAGCGATATGCTGATGGCGCTCAACTAAACTTGGTAGGTTGTAGTGCTGGTCAAATACCACTTATCATTAAGACATTTCATAGCTCGGCACTACAGTACGTATCACAAGCGGAGGTCAAATAACGTTCGAGGCATTCAGCCAGTTTCACACATATGACATGACGAATGGTTTTCTGAGCAGAGCAGAATCTCCACGTCCCATCACCTCGCCTACGAATGTATCACTAGGTAAGGGGCCGGTAGCGCATCTCCTCAATGGAGTCACGCCAGCAGTTGCGATGCATGAGCCGCTAATCATGTGCTTAAACCTGAATAAGACCGCTTTCACCGCAATGACACCAGAGGAGATGGCTTTTACGCTCAAATTCATGGAACCGCAGAATTACAAAGTGTTTGAGCAACCAAACGAAGAGTTCACTGACATTGGAATCACTATTCCAAGTGGTCAAGCCGATAGCTGGATCATTCGCAAAATAAGATATACACCGCCGTTATCTCAGCCGGTAGAAGCACAGGCAAGGGCCGACATAGATAAGTATGCTACTCGCAAATTAGCTCAAGAAGAAGCTGCGAATGCATATGTATCGATAGACAGCAGAACTCAGCAAGACAAAGATCTTGCTCAGGAATTAGAGAAACTAGTCATAGATCGCTATGGTGGCTGGGAAGGCGCTAATGCTGCGAATGAGGTATGTTTAGTACTCAACATACGTTATTACATTTACTGACATTCGATTAATTAGTCCGTCCATTCCGAGAACGAAAAGTCTCGCAAACCATCCAAACTGAAGTTACCACCGAGGGCCAGTGGTACAGATAGTATGCGCAGACCGATGCTAGCTTGTATACAGCTTGATCCCAGTGTAGCTAAATTACTTACCACGACTGAGACCTATGATGACTACTGGGCAACAGAGGAAGGTATGATTGCTCAAGAGAAAATAGCATCAGTTTCCGGCCCCACTCGAGAAGCTGTGTCCCCATCACGAAGAAGGGTAAGATCTTATATTATGGACACTTTGCCATAATGCTCAACAAAGCGTAGTATTCATCTCTGAATCAATCTCCAATTATAACCGACCCGCCGCCCGTATTGGAAACACTTGCACATAAGTCTGTCGTGACTTCGTCGGATGAAGACGATCAGAGTCCTCCTGGTCATACACCGCACCAAAGCGAGAAATTGCTCCGGACGGGAAGTGTTCCAAGTCCGCAAGCTCAAATGAGCACAAGAAAGCATTCCAAGGTGAGCGATAATTGCCGAAAGAAGCGTAAGACAAGACCTGATTTTGGATAGATCTCTCAGACTACAGTAACGGGATCACCTCGGGCCCAGATGATCACATTACCAGAGTATATCTACGCGGGCGACGCGGAGAGAGGCAGCGAGGTTGATCCGAAATATTTGCGGACAGATGCAATATACCGTAAAGGCTTGCGGCCGGTTTCGCGGCAAACCTCGGAAAGTGGTATGTTGATTGGGTGTCTATTGACCGCAGTTATATTAATGGTCTGTACAGTGGCAATTCCGGTTTCAGCCAAGGATATTCCGAGTAATATACTGGCTATATACCCTACAGCCTTACGAGTCCCCTTTGTAGCTCGTAACCAGAAGTATCGAGTATCACTGCAAATCACAAATAAAGGATCGGAATCCATTCGCCTTCGCATGATCTTGCCACCCTCCTTGAATGGATGGGCAGAAGCGACCTACACCCACAATCCAGTAAGCGTGCATTACACACAGTCTTAGGAGACATACTAATATTGCAATTGTAGATCGCACCCGGAATTACAGTCAAAGCTGAGCTTTACCTTATGCCCGCTCTGATATCTGCCGCTAACGGCCTGACAAGCAACGCTGTCGCTGATACCGTGCTTCTGCGTACAGAAAGCCAAATTCTACATGTGCCATTTGAGTGTCGAATCGTTGATCAGCCCGATGAAGCGATGGAAACTTCATCTGCGAGCTTGAAATCATATTTCAGCACAATGACGACTTTTCCTGCTATGGTATCGCTAGACGCTCATCATTGATTACCACTAGATGAAAGAGAATACAAGTAAACTGAGCACTGTATACAGCACTGTAGTATATATTGATTAGAAATCTACACTGCTATGTGCACTCTCATAACTCTGGTTTCGATTAGTGTGAACGATCATGACCGGAGTTATCCTGTCAACAGAGTATAAAACATAAGGTATGGTATAGAACAAGGAATGGAACTCAACTAATTAGTTGGTCATGCAACAAACGCTGTGGTGCTTTACACAGAATAAGTTGCAACTGTGATACATATTTTGACTGGTGGCAAAATCATCATGAAAATTGAACCTAAATCATGTTTGTATGTAAGCTCTGCTCTCTTGTACACACTTTGCGGGTTCCCATCATCGCAATGAAGATCGCACAGAAGATCGCACAGTTGTAATATATGATTGAGTGTTGCTTGTGGTGGCAGCTATTTTTTGATAGAGCACCCTTACTGACAAATGACGGCCGCCTCAGCAATCAAAAATCCCGAGTCCCATCCCATGCCAGACCTGTTCCGTACGCCTCCTATTCTTACTGATGAATGCTCTAGCATTGGCAGCGGGTGTACTGCCCTTATGACGGATATCTAGGTACTGCGCTAGTGCCTGCATGATATCAGTCGGAACTGTATGAAATGAACCTCTGAAGTCAATTACCTTTACTTGCCATAACCAATACCGATCGGAACGAGTACCAAATCTTTCCAGATGAGCACCTCTAAGCTGGGCGTCTGTAAGTCCTGCAAGAGAAAATCAATGAGCTGATGGAAAGGATAACAAGAATAACCATATTGTACCCATCCAGAATCGGGCATCGTTCACCGTAATCCACTGTTCTTCGCCCCATTCGTCTCTGCAGCTAGTCTGATAATTTAGTTGCGGTATTCTGAAATGGTCCATGTGCGTTAACATATGCT
>Ga0160429_1002341_pt1 | contig 10069 bp, 7 predicted proteins | sample SolpanmetagenomR_FD_108199 | JGI IMG/M metagenome (GOLD analysis project Ga0160429, IMG submission 108199) | Solar panel surface microbial communities from Lawrence Berkeley National Laboratory, California, USA - R | ecosystem: Engineered > Built environment > Solar panel > Unclassified ... | reverse complement strand
CTTCAGCAGGTGTGGCAGGTCGTCCAGCACGACGTCGGGCGTCACGTCCTGCGGCAGAGGGTGCGAGGTGGGCAGCCACGCCGCCCGCAGACCGGCCGCCTGTGGCCCGGCGACATCGTTGCGTGGCGAATCGCCCACGAACAGCACCTGCGAGGGCGGCAGCCGCAGCGCGTCCAGGGCCGCGGCGTAGATGCGCGGGTCGGGCTTGCCGAACCCCAGCTCCTCCGAGATCAGCATGGCGTCGAAGGCGTCGTCCAGGCCCAGGCCGCTCAGACACTGCCGCTGCTTGTCGCTCGGGCCGTTCGTGGCCAGCCCCAGCTTCAGGCCGCTCTGCCGCAGCGTGTCGAGCACCTCCAGGGTGTGCGGCGTGCGCTGGCAGTCCGCCCAGGCATGATCGCTGAAGTCCTGAAGCAACGTCGCCGGGCCGTGCTTCAACCCGAACTCCTGCACGAGCAGCGCAAAAACCTCTGCCTTCGGCCGGTATCCGAAGTCGTCCAGCTCGGTCCAGCGCTCCGCGTACCCGTCCGGCAGCGAGAAGCGCCTGACATGCCCTTCCAGGTAGCGCCGCGCCGTCCGGTGGCGGTCGTGCAGCGTGCCGTCGAGGTCGAACAGCACCGCCCGGAGCACACCCGCCGTCACCGCAGGCTGGGCCGGACGGTCAGGTCGGAGATCACCGCGTCTCTGGGCGCTTCCAGCACGTAGCGCACGGCCTCCGCCACCGTCTGCGGCCGGATGAAGCGCTCGGGGTCGTACTGGCCGCTGCCTTCCTGGCGCACCACCTTCTGCTGCATCTCGGTGTCGGTGCGCCCGGGATAGACGGTGGTGACGCGCACGCCGCTTGCGGCCTCCTCGGCCCGCAGGCTGTCGGCCAGCGCCCGCAGCGCGAACTTGCTGGCGGCGTAGCTGGCCCAGCCGGGGCTGGCGCTGAGGCCCGCGCCGCTGTTGACGAACACCACGTTGCCGTGCTCCTCGCGCAGTCGGGGCAGCAGCAGCGCCGTCAGCTCGGCGGGGGCCACCACGTTCACGGCCAGGGTGTGCGTCCAGATCTCGTGCGACTGCTCGGCCACCGTCCCCAGTTCGACGACCCCGGCGTTGTGGATCAGGTTGCTCCCCCGGCCCAGCTCGGCCTCCTCGATCAGGTCGGAGAAGCTGTGCGGGCGCGTGAAGTCGAGCACCAGCGGCCGGGCGTCCGGCAGCTCGGCGCACAGGGCCTGGAGCCGCCCCAGGTCGCGGCCTTGCAGGATCAGCGTGTGGTGGTGCAGCGCGTGGGCCAGGGCGGCCCCGATGCCCCCGGTCGCTCCCGTGATGAGGGTCACCGGTCGGTCGGCAGGTGGTCTTGCAGGAATCATGGGCGAAGTCTATATGCTGGGCAGCGTGAGCGAGACGCGCAGCAGCGAACAGAACCCCGTCCAGGTGAGCTGGATCGAGACCGCCCTCTGGCCCGGCCACCTCGGCCTGACCACGGCCCCCGGCCGGACAGCCGGCGACCGGACGACGCCCGAAGCGCTGGAAGCCGACCTGACCCGGCTGCGGCGCAACTTCGCCGCTCAGGTGCTCGTCAGCCTGCTGGAGCCGGAGGAAGGTGATCTTCAGGCGCTCCTCGCGCAGGCCGAAGACCTGGGCCTGGACGTGCTGAGGTACGCCATCGCCGACGGGAATGTGCCGCACAATACGGCCGCCTTCGCCGAGTTCGCCGACGAGGTGATGAACCGGCTGCTGAACGGCGAGACGGTGCTGGCGCATGGCCTGGAAGACTCCGGCCGGGCCGGGATGCTGGCCGCCTGCCTCCTCGTGCAGGCGGGCATGACGCCGCTGCAGGGGCTGGCCCTGGTGCAGGGAGTGTCTCCGGGTGCGCTGGAGCAGCCCGCTCAGCGGCGGTTCGTGGAAGCGTTCGGCGAATGAACTGAAGAAGGCCGCCCCGATGATGGGGCGGCCTTTGAACTCGGGAACTCGGGTGTCGGACAGCTCAGGCGACGCGGCTCAGGGAACGCAGAGGTTCGTGGGGCTGGCGCTGTTGCGGGGTGCGGGCGCTCCGGTGGAGAAATCGCTGCCGTTCTGGTTGGTGTCGCTGCAGCCGCTGCCGGCCCGGAAGAGGGCGGTGGTATTGCTGGGGGGCGCCGCCGTTGCCGTTCCTTCCTTGTCGCTGGCCGTGGCGCCGAACCCCACGAAGTCGAGCACGTTGCTGTCGCTGCTGCCGCTCACGTTCACGGTGCTCCGGCTGAGCGCCACCTTGCCGGCAGTGGCACTCAGGGCGATGTTGCCGGTCGCGTCGGGAGTGGGCAGAGTGCTGGTTGCGTTGGTGCCGGCCGCCAGCTGAACCAGGTAATACGCCCCCGGCTGAACACTGCCTGCCGTCAGGCTGACGGTGTTGGTGCCGCCGTTGAAGGTGCCCGTCGCGCTGGCGTACTGCAGGCTGTACCCGCTGAGCGAGACGGCGCTGCTGCCTGCATTGAACAGCTCGACGTAATCGTTCCTGTAGGGAGCTCCGGTGTTGCCGCCACCGCCGTACACCTGGCTGATGACCAGCTTGCCCGGCGTGGTGGCGCCGGCGGGCGTCACGGTGACGGTGAAGGCGGTGCTCCGGTTGCCCGCGTCGCCGGTGCCGCTCACCGTGATGGTGGCGACCGTGCCGGCGGCCACGCCAGTGTCGACCAGAACGTTGGCGGTGCTGGTACTGGTACTGGCTCCGCTGACGCTGGCCGGGTTCAGGCTGACCGTCACGCCGGCGGTGTCGCTGACCGCCGAGAGGGCCACCGGGTTGCTGCTGCCGGTCGCCGTCACGGTGATCGCCTCGGTGGCGTTGCCGCCCTGCTGCGCGCTGACGTTGCCGCTGTTGCTCAGGCTCAGGGTGGTCACGTTGGTGGGCGTGGCGTTGACCGTCACCGCTTTGGTGTCGGTGGACGTGGCGCCGTTCTGTGTGCCGGTCACGGTGATGATCACGTTGCCGGGGGTGGCGAAGGCGTGTGTAACGGCCGTGCTGGTGCCGTTCGGCATCACGTTCTGAGGAGCGCTGCCGTCACCCCAGTCGACCGAGAGGCTGTTCGGCGTCTTGTTGCTGCCGACGTTGAGCGTGTAGGTCTGGTTCTGGGTGACGTTGTCGGCGCCGCTGGCGTTCACCTTGAAGGTGGCCGAGAGGTCGAGGCCGACCAGCACCGGATCATGGTCACTGGTGCGGTAGGGAGTGGGGCTGCCCGCCACGTTGTTGAAGTCGGGGCTGGTGCAGGTGGCGCTCTTGCAGTCGGGGTTGTTCTTGAACTCGGTGTTGAAGTCGAACACCACCGGCTCGTCGCTGTTGATGTGCCACTCGGTGATGCCCGACACCTGCCCGCTCAGTGAGCCGCTGCTCAGGGCGTGGTCGAGGTAGCCGTAGGCGCCGCTGAAGGCGTAGCTGTAGCGGTCGGCCGCGTCGATGCGCTTGTTCAGGCTCTCGTAGCCGCCGCCGATCAGGGTGTTGATCGGGTCTTCCAGGGCGTAGCTGTTCATGTCGCCGACCAGCAGCACGTCGGGGTCACCGCTCGACGCCTGCACGCTCGCGGCGAAGCTCAGGAGCGCCTGGGCCTGCTGCACGCGCAGCTTGTTCCAGCAGCCCTGGCCGGTGTCGGTGTCGCCGGTGCTGGGGCAGCTGCCCTTGCTCTTGAGGTGGTTGGCGATGACCGAGAACTTCTCGCCGTTGCTGATCTGGGTGAAGGTCTGGGCCAGCGGCGGGCGCGAGTAGACCGCGTTGTCGTCCACGCGCCACGTCTGCGCCGGGGCCGCGGTGTCGGTGGCGGCCAGCGAGACGCTGGCGACCTTGTAGATCATGGCGACGTGGATGGCGTCGGTGCCGACGATGCCGGTGGGCACGTAGGCATACACGGTGCTGCCGTAGGCGGCGTTCAGGGCGCGCGTCAGCTCTTTCAGGGCGTTGTCGCCGGTGCCGTCCACCTTGGTCTTGTGGTCGCTGCCCACGTTGCCGTTCTGCACTTCCATCAGCGAGACCACGTCGGCGTCCAGGCCCCTGAGTTCCGCGACGACCTTGGCCTCGTCACGCGCGAACTCGGTGCAGTCGTTCGCGCCGCGCGAGTAGGTGCTGTCGAAGCCGTCGGTGGTGCAGCCGCTGTTGCTGGTCACCAGCTGGGTGAAGAAGTTCTCGACGTTGGCGCTCGCCACCTTCAGCGTGCCGCCCACCGGGTCGGGAGCCGCTGGGCGCGGGTTGGCCGACACGAAGCTGGGCGGAACGGTCGGGTACAGCAGGTAGTCGTTGGCCGGGCCGTTGTAGTTCAGGACGCCGGTCAGGTCGGTCACGCTGTCGCCGCCGCGCCGGGTGGCGGTCAGCGGGTCGGTGCCGCTCAGGAACGGAATGGTGGTGGGGTTCTGGCTGGTGACGCCGTCGTCGATGCTCAGGCGGCGCAGCGCGTTGGCGCTGCTGGTGCCGTCGGCGTTGGTGGGACTGAAGACGCGCCCGCCGCTGCTCAGCCCGAGCTGACCGTAGCGGCCGAGCGAGAAGGTGTCGGTGACGGTCATGGTGGTCGGCACCGTGACGAGCATGCCCTCGTACTTCTCGAGCGTGTCGCGGTTGGTGAGTGGGAAGACCAGTCCGGCCGCGGTGGGCAGGGCATTGTTGCTGCTCTTGACCGTCACGTCGGTGACGCTCGCCATCTGGGTCGTGCCGTTGCCGGTCGCGGGGAACTCGGCCACCGTGCCGGTCACGCGCACCAGGTCACCCACCTTCACGGCCGGGCAGGTGCTGCCGGTACCGCAGTACACGAACAGCCCCTCGGAGGTGTTGGGGTCGCCGTCCTGATCGGCGTCGGGCGTCTCGATGAAGAAGCCGCTCAGGCCTGGGGTCACCGACGTCACCACGCCCTGCGTCACGACCTTCTGGCCGTTCAGCGGGCTGGCCGCGTTGCCATTGGAGGTGGGGCCCTGAATGGCGCTGATGGAGGTGGGACCGTCCTGCGCCGCCGTGAACACCAGCGAGAAGTTGAAGGGGTCCTTGGTTGGCCCGGCGCTGTCGAGGGGCAGATCGACCGCGAAGGTCACGTTGGCCGTCGCGCCCGGTGTCAGGCTGGCGGCCACGTTCCAGCCGTAGTTCTTCACGCCCGCGATCAGCAGGCCGGTGGGCGGCGTGACGCTCAGGCTACTGGTGTCGAGGCCGGTGGCGAAGGTGCTCGCGCCGCTGTCGGCCTCGGCGGCCCCGCTCGCGGCGTTGAAGTTCTGGCCCTGGCCGGGAGTCAGGCTGTCGGCCTTGCTGCTGGCGTCCGAGCCGTCGAAGTAGGTCACGTTGTTGAAGCTGGTCGTGCCCACCGTCGGCACGCTGCCACCGTTGTTCGACGGCCCGGTGCTGTCCTCGTCGGTGTCGACCGGGACGAACTTCAGGTTGGTCAGCGTCTGGCCGCTGGTGTTCTGCACCTGGAAGGTGGCCTTCACGTACCGTCTGCCGGTCGACTGCACCGTGAAGGTCGAGCGCGAGAGCAGCTTGAAGTTCAGGTTGTCCGGAGCGCTTTCCAGCACCTGAGTGCCGACGCCGCTGCGCACGGCCTGGGCCTGGGCCGTCAGCCCGTCGCCGCCGACACCCTGGAACGAGACCTGATAGACCGCGCCGTTGACGAACGGCGCGCGGGCCGGGGTGGTGCTGCCGGTGGTGGGGGCCGGGCTGGAGGCGACCGGCGCGGCGGGTGAGGGGGTGCCGGTCGTGGGGGCAGCGGGCTGGCCGCAGGCGGCGAGCAGCAGGCTCGCACTGGTCAGAAGGGTCAGTCTGGTCTTCAAGAGAAACCTCGGGGTGCAGAGAGGATCACGGCGTACAGAGGAGATCGGGCGAACGGGCGCGGCTTCAGGCCTGGGTCGGGCCACCGAAGATCATGCCGCCCGGTCCGATGGGCAACGAGGTCACCAGGGTCAGGGTGGCCCACTCGCCGAGCGGCTGCACGCGGGGCGTCTGGTAGGGCAGGCGGGGAGAGAGGGCCGAGTCGGAAGGCGTCTTGGTGGAGGCCGCAGTGGTCGAGTGGTCGTTCATGAAGTTCCTCCGAGTGAAACGTTCGCGCCGAGAAGATGTACGTTTTGGCGCAGTTCTGACACTGTAACGTGAAAAAGGTCATCATTTCATCTGCTCTCATGAATATTTTGGTGTCAAACCGAAACCATTCCACATTTTTTCTCATGCGTCCGTTTTGAGTTCCATCTGCCCGAACAAAATGGGCTGTCGGGAGCTGGCGCGTCGCCGGGTGGCCGTCTTCCTTGCTCTAGCCGATGCTCTATGGTGGCGTTCATGGACAGCTTCGCCTACGCTCCGCACCCTGACGTGCTGGTGACCGATCTCCAGAACGAACTGGTGCTGCTGCACACCACCTCGAGCGAGATGTACAGCCTCAACGAGGTCGCCAGAGCGATCTGGACGCGCCTGCCCGCCACCCGCGCCGAGCTGCTCGCTCTGCTGCTGGAACGCTACGAGGTTGCCCCGGCCCAGGCCGAAGAGGACCTCGGCGCGCTGCTCGGCGACCTGCAGCGCCTGAACATGGTGCGGGAAGCCTGAATGGCTGCCGGCGCTCCGGGGTCTGGACATCCGGCCACTGAGCCCGTGGCGTTCCGGAGCCTGGCGGTGCAGGTCGAGGGGGAGCTGGCGCCCGTGCTCGCTGCCGCCCTGAAGGCCGACTGGCAGCGTCAGGAGGTCGCCTGGCCCACCGAACACACCGTCCGGCTCTCGCCCCTCACAGAGACAGAGCCGCCGCAGGCGTTCGCCGGCCAGGCGATCACCGCGCAGACCCAGAACGGTCCCCTTGAGCTGTGGGCCGACGGCGAGGTATTCCGGGCGGCCGGTCTGCGCCTGGAAACGTCGGCCCAGGGCAGCGTCGTCGAGCTGAGCCCCTCGGTGTCGCCCGCCCTGCTGCTGCTGGCCTTCACCGAGGTGCAGCGGGCCGCCGGGCTCTTGCCACTGCACGCCTCGGTGCTGAGCAGGGACGGGCAGACGGTGGCGGTCTCCGGGCCGAGCGGGGCGGGCAAGAGCACGGCGGCGCTGCGCCTGCTGGCCCAGGGCTGGCACCTGGTGGCCGAGGACTGGGCGTGGCTGGACCCGCTCCACGGTCAGCTCGCTGGCTGGGATACCGGGCTGCGGCTGCGCCCGGAGAGCCTGGAGCGTTTCGCCCCGCAGCTGCTCGCGGATACCCCTACCGACGCGCATGGCAAGCGGGTACTCAGCCCGCCGAGGCTGACGGGACCGCAAGGCCTGAGCGGGGTGTTCTTTCTGGGTGCGGCCCCCTCGGTGTCCAGGCTGGCCCTGGTGCGGGCCATCTGGGAAATGGTGGGCGTTCCGCTCACCCCGGCGGCGCGGCACGCCACCCAGGCGGGCGTGAACCGGCTGATGACCGAGCTGCCGATGGAGCAGATCGACCGTGACGACCTGGTGCGGCGACTGGCCTGAAGAAGACCGCATCACATCCACCGGCTTTGCTTGGTCAGAAAGTGACGGGCAGGGCCCTAGTTGCCCCGGATGCGCTCAAGCAGGTAGGTGCAGCGTTCTTCGCGCTGCCTGCCCGCCGCCGTCGCCCAGGCCCGTTCCGACCCGGCGGCCACGAAGCGCTCGCGGGCGCGGGTGAGCGCGGTGTACGCCAGGTTGCGGCTGAGCATCGGGGCGTGGGCCTCGTGCAGCACCCCCAGCACCGTCTCCCACTCGCTGCCCTGCGAGCGGTGCACGGTCAGGGCGTAGCCGAGGGTCAGGTTGAACAGCTCCGCGCCGCCCAGCTCGACCACGTTGCCCTCGAAATCGACCTGCAGCTTGCCCGGCGAGGCCAGGAGCACCGTGCCCAAGGTGCCGTTGAACACCTCGTTGTTGTAGTCGTTCTTCGTCTGCACCACGATGTCGCCCGCCCTGGCCTCGCCGTCGGCGATGCGCGTGCCGCCCTCGCCCGGATTGAACAGCCCCTGCAGGTGGTGGTTGAGCATCTCGACGCCCAGCGGGCCGCGCTTCATGGGCGTCAGCACCTGCACCTTGCCGGGGCCGCCCAGTTCGCGTACCAAGAGTGCCACCCGCCGTGCTCCGCCGTCGGGCTCGACCACCACGTGGCTCAGCCGGGCGTCGGTGCCCCGCGACTCGCCGAACCACTGCGGGGCCTCGCCGCGTTGCAGGCCGTGCGCCGCCGAGATGATCGGGTTCTTGGCCGCCTGCCGGTACACCTGCTCGAGCCGGATGGTCGGGGCGCTCTGCGTGAGGGCGTACAGCGGCAGCCCCGCGTCGACCGGCGGCAACTGGTCGGTGTCGCCCACCAGCAGCACCCGCGCTCCCGGAGCCACCGCCGAGAGCAGCGACAGCAGCAGTCCGTCGCCGCACATGCTCACCTCGTCCACCACGATCAGGTCGGCCGGAACGGGCTCCAGGTGGTTGTGCCTAAAGCCCGCCGGGTTGTAGCCGAGCATCCGGTGGATGGTGGTGGCGCTGCGGCCGGTCAGCTCGCCCAGGCGTCTGGCGGCCTTGCCGGTCGGCGCGCACAGCAGCACCTCCAGCCCCAGGCTCTCGGCGAGGTCGGCCACGCGCCTCGTGGTGGTCGATTTGCCGGTGCCGGGGCCGCCGGTGAGCACCACCAGCCGCTGTTCCCGCAGCAGTTCGAGCACGCTCGCCTGGGCGTCGTCGAGCCCCTTGGCGGCGTCCTTGGTCACGCGCCACTCACCGCTCGGGGGGGTGGCCAGCAGCACCCGTACCGCCTGGGCGAGCTTCTTCTCGCTCCTGAGCGCGGCGGGCAGGTAGATGCGCCCGTCGTCGTCCTTCAGGCGGCCGAGTTCGACGGCGCTGTCGAGCGCGAGCGTGGCGCCCTCGGCGTTCACGCGGGTGTAGTGCATGACGCCCTTGATGGCCCGCGCCCGCGGCAGGTAGCTGTGCCCGCCCTGCTGCGCGGCCTGTTGTAAGGCGTAGACGGCGGCGGCGGTCAGGCGGCGCGGGTCATCGAGAAGATACCCGCCCTCCTGCGCCAGCTTGTCGGCGGTCAGAAAGCCGATGCCCTCGACCTCGGTGAGGGTGTACAGGTCCTGCGAGAGCCGTTCGAGCGCCGGTTCGCCGAAGTGCTTCAGCGCCTTCTGAGCCTGCGAGATGCTCAGGCCCAATCCCTGCAGTCCTGCCAGCAGCCGCCGCTCGGAGCCCTGCGCGCCCCAGCTGGTGGTCATCTTGTGCAGGGTGGAGGCCGTCACGCCCGGCACCTGCAGCAGCAGTTCGGGTTCGGCCCTCAGCACGTCGAAGGTCTGCGCCCCGAAGTGCTTGGCGATGCGCTTGGCGAGCACCTTGCCCACGCCGTCCACGCGCGCCTCCAGGTACGCCGCCACGCCGCCCTCCGAGAGGTCGCTGGGGGTGGCCTCCAGCACCATGTTCAACACCCGGTACTGGTAGCCGTACTCGCGGTGCTCTTCCATCACCACCTGCGCCGAGAAGGTGTCGCCCACCTCCAGCGGCGGCATCACGCCCACCATCACCGCGTCGGGGTCTTCGCCCTCGCTGTTCTTCAACGTCGCCAGGGCCACCGTGAACCCGCTCTCGGCCCGGAAGCGCACCCGGTTCACGCTGCCCTTGACCTCCAGGTGGACGGCAGAGTCGGACAGGGCAGGATTGGACTGGGGAGCAGGCATTACGGCCACAGCATAGCAGCCTGCCGGGAATCCATCCGGGCGATGGGCCCTGCCGACGATCTCCCCGCCTTCAGGAACGGTAAATCGCTGAAGGTGACGCCAGCCGCACCGCGCCGATCCGGCTTCCTGGCAGACTGCCTTCATGAACGCTGTCGGATTCACCCAGCACCGGCCGATTGACGACCCCGAGAGCCTGCAGGACCTGACGCTGCCGACCCCGGAGCCCGGCCCGCGCGACCTGCTGGTGCGGGTCAAGGCGGTGGCCGTCAACCCGGTAGACACCAAGGTGCGGTTTCCCAAGGCGGGCCCCGCTCAGGCCGCGCGGCACGATCCGCCGAAGGTGCTCGGCTGGGACGCCAGCGGCGTGGTCGAGGCGATGGGCGACGAGGTGACGCTGTTCGCGGTCGGTGACGAAGTCTACTACTCGGGCGACTACACCCGCCCCGGCAGCAACCAGCAGCTTCAGGCCGTCGACGAGCGGCTG
>Ga0160429_1002340_pt1 | contig 10074 bp, 4 predicted proteins | sample SolpanmetagenomR_FD_108199 | JGI IMG/M metagenome (GOLD analysis project Ga0160429, IMG submission 108199) | Solar panel surface microbial communities from Lawrence Berkeley National Laboratory, California, USA - R | ecosystem: Engineered > Built environment > Solar panel > Unclassified ... | reverse complement strand
CGTGCCGCGCGACCGGATCCAGTCCAAGACGGGCATGATCCTGCGCACCGAGAAGAGCGTGCTGTTCATCATCCCCTGGGGCCGGCACTGGATCATCGGCACGACCGACACCGACTGGGACCTGGACAAGGCGCACCCGGCGGCGACGAGCGCGGACATCGACTACGTGCTGGAGCACGTCAACTCGGTGCTGAACTCGCCGCTGACCCGCGCCGACGTGCAGGGCGTCTACGCCGGGCTGCGGCCGCTGCTGTCGGGGGAGTCGGAGTCGACGAGCAAGCTGTCGCGCGAGCACGTGGTCGGCCACCCCGTCCCGGGCCTCGTCGTCGTCGCGGGCGGCAAGTACACGACCTACCGCGTCATGGCCAAGGACGCCGTCGACGTGGCGGTCGACGGGCTCGACGGGAAGATCCCGGCCTCCACGACGGAGAACGTCCCCCTCGTCGGGGCCGAGGGCTACCAGGCGCTGTGGAACCAGCGCCACGTGCTCGCGGCGCAGGCCGGCATCCACGTCGACCACGTCGAGCACCTGCTGAACCGGCAGGGCTCCCTGGTCACGGAGCTGCTGGACATGGTCCGCGAGAACCCGGAGCTCGGGAAGGTGCTGCCGCACGCCGACGACTACCTGCAGGTCGAGGTCGTCTACGCCGCGACGCACGAGGGCGCGCAGCACCTCGACGACGTGCTGGCCCGCCGCACGCGCATCTCGATCGAGACCTACGACCGCGGCACCGAGAGCGCCGAGCTGGTCGCGGACCTCATGGGTGGTGCGCTCGGCTGGGACGCCGAGCGCCGCGCCACGGAGATCAAGCACTACCTCCAGCGCGTCGCCGCCGAGCGGGCGTCGCAGGAGGAGCCCGACGACGCGAGCGCGGACGCCGTGCGCCTCGCGGCGCCGGACATCGTGCCCGCCTGAGGGTCTCCGCCTGAGGGTCGTCGCCTGAGGGTCTCCGCCTGAGGGTCTCCGCCCGACGGTTCCCGCGGGGGAACCCAGCCCGTGGCCGCGTCCGGAACTCCGGACGCGGCCACGCGTGCGTCCGGGCGTCGACGACTTCCGCGAAACCTCACCCGTCCGGGTGAGCGAGGACTAGCTTGTGCGACAGCGCGCCGGGGGGTTGCGCATCGAGCAGGGGGGGTCCTCATGAAGCACGTCCGAGCTGCCGCCGTCGTGGCCGCAGCGGTCCTGGCCGGTTCTCTGACCGGCGCGAGTTCGGTCAGCGCCGCACCGGCGCGACCCGACCTGGTCGTGACCGGGGTGACCTGGGCGCCGACGGCGCTGGTCGCCGGTCAGGCCGTCCGCTTCACCGCCACGGTCGCCAACCGGGGCACGGCCGCCACGCCGGCCGGCGTCGTGATCGGGGTCGGGTTCCAGGTCGACGGGGTCCTGCGGACCTGGTCCGACGACTCGACGGCGTCCCTGGCACCGGGGGCCCAGCGCACGCTGACCGCGACCGGGGGGCCCGGCGGTGCGACGTGGGCCGCGGTCACCGGCGAGCACCGCGTCCGCGCCTTCGTGGACGACGCGCACCGGATCGCGGAGGCGTCGGAGGGGAACAACGTCCTCGACCGCACCCTCGGGGTCGCCGCCGGGCTCGCCCTGCGGCTGCGCGGCACGGCCGTCGCGACGACGGTCGCGGCCGCGCCGCGCGACACGGTGACCGCGACCTCGATGTCCGGCAACGTGTTCGCCGGCTGCTTCAACGCCGACCACGTCCTCGTCGCCGGATCCGAGCGCTACCTGCAGCCGGCGACCGTGGGCAACGACGTCTTCGCGCCGGGCGCCGGGCCGTTCGGGTCCGACGGGCTGGCGCAGGTCCCCGCGAGCACCGCGAGCACCCAGCTGGCGACCCGGCTCGGGTTCGGCTCCGTCCTGCGCAGCTACCAGGGGCACTTCCCCTTCACCTGCGCCGACGGTGCGACCGCGGACTTCACCCGGTTCCAGGCGACGTCGGTGCGCACCACCCGGTGGCTGGGCACCAGCACCGCGGGGGCCGAGGTGGGCCGCGCCGTCCTGCCGGTCGACGTGGACCTCGACGTCGTCCCCTGACGCCGCCTCGGGCAGGGGTCGCGGGACCCACTGCCGCGCGGGGGTTCAGCGGCCCCGGCCCGGCCGGCGCAGCGCCGCGTAGAACGGCCGCAGCGCGTCCGCGGTGCCGGCCGCCCCGGGGCCCAGGACGACCTCGTCGAGGTCGTCGGCGACGGTGCGGCCCGGCGGGGGAGCGGGGGCGCCGACGTCGGGCAGGAGGCCCTGCCCGCGGTGGAACGTGGCCGCGAGGGCGCCCAGGTCCTCCAGGGCCGCGGACGGCCCCGACGCCGCGTCGGTGATGCGGCGCAGCAGGTCCGCGAGGTCGACGCCCCGCAGGGTGAGGGCCGTGGCCGGTTCGTCGTCGAGGCGCTCGGCCAGGACGTAGACCAGCGCGGCGGCGTGCTTGCAGGGTTCCCCGTCGTCGGGGCAGCTGCAGTCGTAGGTGACGTCGCCCGCCGACGGCAGCAGCTCGACCCCGACCTCCTCGAGCGGCCCGACGAGCGCGGGTGGGACGTCGCCCGCGAACAGCGGCGCCAGCAGCAGGGGGTTCTCGACGACGACGGCGACGACGGCCTCGACCTCCGTCGGTGACCAGCGCCGGACGCCGACCTCGACGAGGTAGGGCCGCGGCCGGCTGCCCTGCACGCGCGCCGTGACCGCGCCGTGGTGCGGGCGCAGGTCGCTGACCTGCCCGGCGCGGGCGTAGGTGCGCCCGCGCGAGAGCCGGCCGCGGTCCCCGCCGGCCTCCAGCGTCGCGACGAAGCGCTGCGACCACCACGTGCGCGCGATGCGTCCGCGCTGCGCCCGCAGGGGCCGGCCCGTGCCGGGGCGGCGCTTGCCGAAGCCGTCGACGTCCACGGCTCACTCACCGACCGCGTCGGCGCCCAGGGCGACGAGCTGGGCGAGGGCGTCGGAGTCGAGCTCGGTGATCCAACCCTCGCCGCGGCCGACGACGGTCTCGGCGAGGTCCTTCTTGCGGGTGATCATCGCGTCGATGCGCTCCTCCACCGTCCCGGCGCTGACCACCTTGCGGACCTGCACGCTGCGGCGCTGCCCGATCCGGTACGCGCGGTCGGTGGCCTGGTCCTCCACGGCGGGGTTCCACCACCGGTCGACGTGCACGACGTGGTTGGCGGCCGTGAGGTTCAGCCCCGTCCCGCCGGCCTTGAGCGAGAGGAGCATGACGGCCGGGCCGCCCTCGGCGGCGAACCCCGCGACCATCGCGTCGCGCTCGCGGCGGCCCACGCCGCCGTGCAGGAACGGCACCTCGGCGCCCGTGCGCTCGGACAGGTGCGGCGCGAGCATCCTGCCGAACGCGGCGAACTGCGTGAACACGAGCACCTTCTCCCCGTCGGCGTGCGCGGCGTCGACCACGTCGTCGAGCAGCTGCAGCTTGCCGGAGCGGTGACGCCCGCGGTGCAGCAGCGGGGACCCGTCGCCCAGGTAGTGCGCGGGGTGGTTGCAGACCTGCTTGAGCCGCGTGAGCGTCGAGAGGACCAGGCCGCGGCGCTCCATCCCCTCGGCGTCCTCGAGCTCGGCCAGCATCGCGTCGACCACGGCCTGGTACAGCCCGGCCTGCTCCGGGGTGAGGTTCGCGCGGACGGTCATCTCGATCTTCTCGGGCAGGTCACCGGCCACGAGCGGGTCGGTCTTCAGGCGCCGCAGCACGAACGGCCGCGTCAGCAGGGCGAGGCGCCGCGCGGGCTCGGCCTGGCCGAGCTTCTCGATGGGCACGGCGAAGGTGTCGCGGAACGTGGCCGCGGACCCGAGCAGACCCGGGTTCGTGGCGTCCAGCACCGCGCGCAGGTCCTCGAGCCGGTTCTCCACCGGGGTTCCCGTCAGCGCGACCCGGTGGCGGGAGCCGATGGCGCGGACGGCGCGGGCCGCGCGGGTCGCGGAGTTCTTGACGTGCTGCGCCTCGTCCAGGGCGACCCGCCGCCACGCGACGCGGGCCAGGTCCTCGACGTCGCGCACGAGCAGCCCGTACGTCGTCACGACGAGGTCGTGCTCCGCCGCCACGGCGAGGAGCTCCTCACCCCGCGGGCGGGCCGTCCCGTGGTGCACGTGCACCCGCAGCCCGGGGGCGAACCGGGCCGCCTCGGCCTCCCAGTTGCCGACGACGGACATGGGCGAGACGAGCAGCGTCGGCCCGCCGCCGGGGGAGACCTCCTGCTCGTGCAGCAGCAGGGCCAGCAGCTGCACCGTCTTGCCCAGGCCCATGTCGTCGGCCAGCACGGCCCCGAGGCCCAGCCGCGACATCGCGGCCAGCCAGGTGAGCCCGCGGTGCTGGTAGGGCCGCAGCTGCGCGGCCAGCCCGGCCGGGACCGGCACGGGCTCCAGCGTCTGCTCGGCCTCGCCGGAGAGCAGCTCGCCCAGCACCCCGTCGGCCCGCACGGACGTGACCGGCCCGGGCAGGGTCCGCGCCGACCCGACGGACCCGAGGACGTCGGCGACCGTGGCCCGCCCCGAGCCGCGGCGGCGCAGGAACTCCGCGCTGCGGCGCAGCGCCTCCCGGTCGACGTGGACCCACGCGCCGCGGAACTTCACGAGGTCCGACTTGGCCCGGGCCAGCGCCCGCAGCTCGGCCTCGCCGAGGTCGGTGCCGCCCAGCGCGGCCTGCCACCGGAAGGCCACGACGTCCTCGCTGCGCACCCACGGGTCGGTGATCGCCCCGGGCTGCACGGCCGAGCTCGAGAGGGAGAACGTCAGCTCCGGCCGCGTCCAGCGGGCGGGCAGCTGCAGCGCGATCCCCGCGGCCGCGAGCTGCGGGCCGCCGACCTCGACGAGCTCGAGCAGGTCGGCGAGCCCGAGCTCGACGTCCGCGTCGGCGGCCCCGGTGAGCAGCCGCCGCAGCGGGGGGTATGCGGCCCCGGCCCGGGCCGTGCCCGTGAGGAGCACCAGCAGGGGGTCCTCGCCCGCGCCGGCGGCACCCTCGGCGCGCGCCTCGGCCAGCGTCAGCGTGAGGCTGGGGTCGTCCAGCGGGCGCAGCCGGGCCTGCAGGGTCCAGGACCCCGCGGGTTCCTCGACGCCTGCCGTCCCGTCCGTGTCGTCGTCCGTGTCGTCGTCGGAGTCGTCCTCGTCGGAGCCTCCGGGCGCGCCGGCGGTGTCGCCCCAGCGGGAGGAGCCCAGGACGTCCTCCTCCCACGGGTCGGGTTCGACGACCCGCAGCACGAGCTCGTACCCCTCCTGCTCGCCGCTGCGCTGCCAGTCGCGCACGCGCCGGGCCAGCGCCGTCAGCGACCCCTCGCCCGGCACCGGCGTCCCGGTGCGCAGCGCGGTCAGCCAGGCGCGGACCGCGGGGGAGGCGGGTGCGGGGCCCGGCAGCACGCGCTCGGTGCGGCGGGCGGCCGTGAGGTCGACGACGAGCTGCGCCACCTCGTCCAGCAGGTCGGCGGCGGGGCGCGGCGGGGTCCGCCCGGGCGGGCCCGCCGGGTCCAGCTCGGCCCGCAGCACGGGCGGGGCGGCCTCGGCCACGGCCGCCCGCCAGCGGGTCGTGCGCCGGTCCGGCAGGGGGACCCAGCGGGCGAACCACTCCGGGGCCGCGCCGGAGGCGGGCTCGGCGGCGAGGTCGGGGACGACCCGCCCCGCGTCGAGGAGCTCCCGGGCACCGCGGGCCACGTGGGCCAGCCAGCGCAGCCCGTCACCGGCCAGCTCCCCGGGCAGCCGCTCCACCTCGGCGAGCAGGGCGACGGCCTCGTCGCCGCGCACCTCCACGACGTCCAGCGTCACCGGCCGCAGGACGAGGTCGTCACGCGCCCGCGCGGTCGAGGCCACGGGCCGCCCCGCGGGGGTCGTGGGCAGCAGCAGGGTCACACCGCGGCTCGCGGGACGGGCCAGGGCGGTCGCCAGGACCAGCGCGCGGGGCGCGGCGGAGGCCAGCTGGGCGAGGTCGCCGGCGCGCGCCGGGCCGGGCCGGCGCCGGGGGGCCTCGACCCACAGGGCGAGGGTGCGCGCCCGCGTCCAGAGGCCGTGGACGAGGGGCACGCGAGGAGCTTACGGAGGCCGCCCCGCCCCCGGCGGTGCCGACCCTCCTCCGCGCCCGGGTGCCGAGGGCACCGTGGGCTGGTAACCCTGTGCGGTGACCGACCGCGCATCGTCCGCCCGCACCTCGCGCTCTCCCGACGCGCCGCGAGGTCGTGGCGGCGCAGGCGAGAGCCGTCCCGGGCGCGTGACGCCCATCCTGGTCGTGACCGCGCTCGCGTCGGCGATCTCCGGGTTCCTCTACGGCTACGACACCGGGATCATCTCGGGCGCACTGCTGCAGATCGGCAAGGACTTCGAGATCTCCACCGTGCAGGAGCAGTTCATCACCGCGGGGATCCTCGTCGGCGCGGTGATCGGGGCGTTCCTCGGCTCGCGTCTCGCGGAGCGCCTGGGCCGGCACCGCACGATCCTCGTCGTCGCGGCCGTGTTCGTCGTCGGCACGCTGTGCTGCAGCGTGTCCCCGAGCGCCGGCCTGCTCGTGGCGTCGCGGGTGCTGCTGGGCACGGCGGTCGGCGCCGCGACGCAGACCGTGCCGATGTTCGTCGCCGAGCTGGCTCCCGCCGCCCACCGCGGGCGGCTGGTGCTGAGCTTCCAGATCGCGATCGGCGTCGGGATCCTCGTCGCCACCCTCGTCAACGCGACCGAGGCCCTGTCCTGGCGGGTGGCCATCGGGGCGGCCGCGGTGCCGGCGGCCGTCCTGTTCCTGCTGGTCCTGAGGCAGCCCGAGAGCCCGCGCTGGCTCGTCAAGGTCGACCGCCTCGACGAGGCCCGCAGCACGCTGCAGCGGGTCCGGGGCGTGGACTCGCCCGACGAGGTGGACGACGAGCTCGACGAGATCCGCGACCTGGTCTCGCAGGAGCAGGACGCGCCCGTGCGCGGCTGGCCGGGGCTGCGCCAGGGATGGGTGCGCCCGGCGCTCGTCGTGGGCTGCGGGATCGCGCTGTTCACCCAGCTGTCCGGGATCGAGATGGTCGTCTACTACACCCCCACGATCCTCACGGGCGTCGGGTTCTCCACCTCCTCCGCGCTCCTGACGAGCGTCGCGCTGGCGGGCACCTACGTCCTGGCGCAGCTGTTCGGCCTGGCCGTCGTGGACCGCGTGGGCCGGCGCCGGCTCGCGCTCATCACGACCCCGGGCGCGGCGCTCGTGCTGTTCCTGCTCGGCGGCCTCTTCGTCACCGGCAGCGACGACGCCGGGACGGCGTGGATGATCGTGGTCCTGCTCGTCGTGTTCATGGCCTTCACCTCGGCGGGCCTGCAGCTGATCGGCTGGCTCACGGGCTCGGAGATCTACCCGCTGTCCGTGCGGCCGGCGGGGACGGCGGCGCAGTCGATGACGCTGTGGGGCAGCAACGCCGTGCTGTCCCTGACGATCCTCACGATGATCGAGGGCATCGGCGAGGGGCCGACGTTCTGGCTCTACGCCGCCTTCAACGCCATCGCCTTCGTGTTCGTCCTGCGCCGCGTGCCCGAGCTGAAGGGCCGCACCCTGGAGGACATCGAGGGGTCGCTGCGCGGGGGGACGTTCCGCCCCGGCGCCGTCTGAGGTCCCCGCTCCCCGGGCCGCGGCGCAGGGCCCACCGTCCGCGGGTCGCTGCGCCGCGCCGGGCATGAGCCATCATCGGAGGATGGACGAGCGCGCACCGGGAGTCCGCCGCGGGCGGCTGCGGGTGTTCCTCGGCGCCGCCCCCGGGGTGGGCAAGACGGTCGCGGTGCTCGACGAGGCGCAGCGCCGCGCCGCGCGGGGGACGGACGTCGTCGTGGCGGTCGTGGAGACCCACGGCCGGCCCGGGACCGCCGCGCGGCTGGCGGGGCTCGAGGTGGTCCCGCGCCGCCTGAGCGTGCACCGGGGCGTGCGGCTGGCCGAGATGGACCTCGACGCGGTGCTCGCCCGGGCGCCGAAGGTCGCGGTGGTCGACGAGCTCGCGCACACCAACGCCCCCGGCTCCCGGCACGCCAAGCGGTGGCAGGACGTCGCCGACCTGCTCGACGCGGGCATCGACGTCGTGTCCACGGTGAACATCCAGCACCTGGAGTCGCTCAACGACGTCGTGGCCGGCATCACCGGCGTCGAGCAGCGCGAGACGCTGCCGGACGAGGTGCTGCGCCGCGCGGAGCAGGTGCAGCTGGTCGACATGACGCCGGAGGCGCTGCAGCGCAGGTTGTCGCACGGCAACGTGTACGCCGCGGCGCAGGTGGACGCGGCGCTGTCGCACTACTTCCGCCTCGGCAACCTCACGGCGCTGCGGGAACTGGCCCTGCTGTGGCTGGCCGACCGCGTCGACGAAGGTCTGGAGCGCTACCGCGCCCAGCAGGGCATCGACACCCCCTGGCCCGCGCGCGAGCGCGTCGTCGTGGCGCTGGCCGGCGCCGCCGACGGGGCCGTCCTCGTCCGGCGGGCCGCCCGCCTCGCGGGGCGCGGGGCCGGCGGGGAGCTGCACGCCGTGCACGTCGCCCGCGCCGACGGCCTCGTGCACGACTCCCCGGCCCGCCTGGCCCGCCAGCGCGCCCTCGTGGAGAGCCTGGGCGGCACGTTCCACCACGTCGTCGGCGACGACGTGGCCGCGACGCTGCTGGAGTTCGCGGCCGGGCTGAACGCCAGCCAGCTCGTCGTGGGCGCGAGCCGGCACGGCCGGTTCACGACTCTGTGGCGGCGCGGGGTCGGCGACGCCGTGGTGCGGGGGTCCGGGAGCATCGACGTCCTCGTCGTGCCGCACGAGCCCGGCGCCGCGGGGGCTCGGCTGCCCCGGCGGGCCCGGGGGGCCCTGTCCGCCGACCGCCGCCGCGCGGGCTGGGCCGTGGCGGTCCTCGGCCCGGTCGCCGTCACCGCGGCGCTCGCGGCCGCGCCGGCGCAGGACTTCTCCACCGACCTGATGGCCTTCCTCGTCCTCGTGCTGGGCGCGGCGCTGGCCGGGGGCCTGTGGCCCGCCCTGGCCGCGGCGCTGCTCGGCAGCCTGGCCGTGAACTGGTTCTTCACCGTGCCCGTGCACCGCCTCAGCGTCGCCCGCCCCGCCAACGCCGTGGCCCTCGGCGTGTTCCTGCTCGTGGCGCTCGCGGTGTCCACGACCGTGGACCGCGCCGCGCGCCGCAGCGAGCAGGCCCGGCGCAGTCGCGCGGAGACCGAGGCGCTGTCGGTCCTGACGCGGACGGTGCTGCTGGGCGACGACTCCCTCGCCCGGGCGCTGGAGCACACCCGCACCACCTTCGCCGTCGCGTCGGTGACCCTGCTCGAGCGGTCCGGCGAGGACGCCCCGTGGGAGTGCGTGGCCTCCGTGGGTCCGGCCCCGTGCGCGCGGCCCGAGGAGGGCGACGCCGCGGTCGTCGAGGACGGCACGTGCCTCGTGCTGCGCGGGCGGCTGCTCGCAGGCGACGACCGCCGGGTGCTCGAGGCGTTCGCGGCGCAGATCGCCGCGCTGCGCCAGCGGCAGCGGCTGCGGGCCGAGGCCGCGCAGGTCCGGCGGCTGGAGGAGGGCGACGCCGTGCGCGGCGCCCTGCTGACCGCGGTCTCCCACGACCTGCGGACGCCGCTCGCGACGCTCAAGGCGGCCGTGGACAGCCTGCGCGCCACCGACATCGAGCTGCCGGAGGCCGACCGCGCCGAACTCCTCGCGAGCGTCGGCGACTCCGCGGACCGGTTGCAGGCGCTCATCGACGACCTGCTCGACCTCACCCGCATCCGCAGCGGCGTCGTCGAGCCCCGGGTGGTCGCGGTCGCCCTCGACGAGCTCGTCGAGCTCGCCGTGGCCGACGCCACGGCCGGCACGTCGCCCGCCGTCGGGGTCGACGTCCCGCAGGACCTGCCGCTCGTCTGCACCGACCCGGGGCTGCTGCGCCGCGTCGTGGCCAACCTCGTGCAGAACGCCCTGCTGCACGGCGCGGGCCCCGGCGGGCCGGCGGTCGAGCTGCGGGCCGCCGCCGTGCTCGAGGCCGGGGCGCCGCGCGTGCGGCTGCTCGTCGTCGACCACGGACGCGGCCTCGCGGGCGCGGCGAAGGAGCGGGCGTTCACGCCGTTCCAGCGCCTGGGCGACCGCTCCGGGGCGGGGCTGGGGCTCGGGCTGGCCGTG
>Ga0160429_1002339_pt1 | contig 10079 bp, 11 predicted proteins | sample SolpanmetagenomR_FD_108199 | JGI IMG/M metagenome (GOLD analysis project Ga0160429, IMG submission 108199) | Solar panel surface microbial communities from Lawrence Berkeley National Laboratory, California, USA - R | ecosystem: Engineered > Built environment > Solar panel > Unclassified ... | reverse complement strand
TCGGAACGCACGTCTTGACCGATCACAGCAACTCAGTCCGGACGAGCACAATTCTTTGTTGATTTGCTTTGCAGTCAGTCAGCCAGCCGATGATCGATAAGTCTCAATACCAGGTGCAGTGGCTTCGGCCACCGCATTTCTTCCGGCATGCTGTACCTTCGCGTAGCTCACAACTGCGTACGCACTCTTCAAGAGCAGGTGTGGATGATCAAGGGAAGTTCTGGGCACGCCCGGTGTTCGTATTGGGAGAGGCTGGGGTTCCTATCGACGTCATTCTCAGGGTCAGACCGCCAAGGGACGCCATGAAGCTCTTTCGCGAGCAAGGTTGCAATCAAGTATGCCACCCGGATGCTCGAACAACTTGTTTTGCTGCAGGACGCGCACCTGACGATGTGCCACAACAGGATGGGAGCAGTGAAGCTGAATGACGCAGGAGGTAGGTTGGCCGAAGCCAGGATTATATAGCGACTCACCCACATGTCACTCTTTCGATCATTGTATTGCAGCAGGAGTATTCGACCTACAGTACAACAACTTCCTCTCACACTTCCTACTTTCCGTTTCCGTACTACGCGCACGAATCTATTCCCAAAGATGCCTCATACTCACACTACTCGTACAACCCGCGCAAAACCTTCTCTTATGTCTCGTTTGCGTGGAGGCACTCGAAGCAGCCCCAGACATCATACCAACGGCACAACCACCACCACTACCACAACCAAGACCACGAAGACAACGCATCACGGCGGACACCACGGCCGGCATCATGGGACCGGCCATCATGCCACAACCACCCCAGCACCCGTCCACCACAGCACGACGACAGCGGCACCAGCCCATCGTCACCGCCGTCATGCTTCCCTTGGCGACAAAGTCTCTGGAGCCATGATGAAGCTTCGCGGCTCCCTCACAAGCAAGCCTGGTCTCAAGGTATGCTCGCTCGCTCATTTGCGACATACTCATGTTTTTACTGACGTTTGCGACAGGCGGCTGGTACTAGACGTATGCACGGCACAGACGGTCGTCATACCCAGCCCTATTAACTGTTTGAGCTTCAGTAGGTCATGCGCCCGGTTACAAGCGTCGACGAGCGAAGCTGTGGGTGAAACGTGTCAACACAAGACGCCAAGAGGAGCTGCGGGCGTTGGAAAGAGGGCTCCAAGAGGACGTGTGAATGGAGATATGGTACTAACTGAGTATGGAGACGTATCACCTGGCGATACCTGTACACTACATTGAATGAGTGACGACTTGAACGTTTAGCCTGATAAGTGGGTGGCAAAATGTACGATAGCGACTGATATTCCTATGAAAGCTATTACCTCCAGCCAGCAAATCAATACGTAACGGTTCATCAGGTCGTCGTTAATCACCCTACTCCACCCTCCAAATGTGCGTGAATATGCTACATTACACCGCATTGTGCCTCCGTTTTGGCCCCTTTCTCCGTTGTAGTCAGCGCCGCCGTACGCGCTACATCCTCTAACACTTCTCTACACAACTCCCCTGTCAACGCACTACACTCTGCGTACCTATCACACCGCATCTCCTGAGCGATCCTCAAACCCTCCTGCGGCATCACACTCTCCCCGTCCGACAATTTCCTCTTTCCCTGCTCGATCTGGGCCTTCTCGCTATTCGTCAATGTCCACTCGCGCCGGAGGTCGCGCTTAAGACCGAGCACCATAACGGGCAGCTTCTCGTTGCGGTATCCATAGTGTCGCTCGACGATGGCTTTCCAGTGCGTGTGGAGAGATGTGATGGTGCTGCGGCGGGAAATATCGAAAGAGAGGATAATGAAGTCCGGAGTCAGAAGGGTGTAGTTCTGGGGAGACGCGGTGTCATAGAAATGGAACGTGTACGGGCGGTTGTAGAGGGTGATGTCGAAGCGGAAGGGCTGGTCCAGATCGTGCAGGACGGGTAGAGAGTAGGGAGGGAGATCATCTTGCCCGCGGATGGGCTGTCGTCCCAGAGTCAACCGCCTAGACTATATCAGAATAGGCCGGTGCCAGGCTTGACAACGCTTCCATGCAGCGCAGGCAGATATCCGTAACAGCATGGATAGAATGAGATGAGCTAGACGTACGAAAGAAAAGTCGACTTACCGACTTCATCGTCACCCAGGAGCAATATGGTCACAACAGGGGTTTCGCTATACTGCGCCATTCTGTACAGTATTTACATGCTTATCTCTCGTCTCTGATGGCCATGGTCGTGGCGCATGAGAGGGCCAGCCAAGGAGCGCGGACGGTTTCCGCTCCACCCTTACCGCACAATATCCGCCCTCCCTTATGGACCGCGTTTGGGAAACTGTTTAGTCACGCAAGGTCCTGAAGTCTGCATTGTGCGACAGCGATGGAGGACCTGCTTACGGTGCTCCGGGACCGAGAGATACCACTGGGGCGGGACGATGTACAATGGGCCTTCGAATCTTCTAAAGCCAGGGACGAGATCACGTTGTGGACGCAGGAGTATCTACAAAAGCCGTCACTGCTGAGCAAGAACGAACTCGACTTGTATGATCGAATGATCCCACCTTGTACTAAAATCGCTGAACGTAGACTAGACACCTGAAAGTCCATCGCGGCTCGACAGCCCGTTTTGCAGAGAGCTCTTTTACCGCGCCAGTGTACGACGATGAGCTTTTGGACGCTATCAACGCACTCGAAAGCTCTACTGCTGCCATAGAAAAGCAGACTGAGATGCTCAATGCGCAAAGAGAAGCGCTGATCTCGCTAATGGCGCAGTGTGATGAGATCTCACCGCGAGTCGAGCGTGCGAATACGACACGGAATAGACGGAGAGCCCAGGAAGCCGGCCATCTTAGTTTTGATGTTGAAGAACTCTCTGCATCAGTGAAAGATCAGTTCTTAGTGTCACAGAAACAGGCCACCCATGCGCTTCAATCATTGATCAGTTATGCGAGCGACCGGCTTTCTCTGGATGATCGCAAGCTGGAGGCTATGTTTAACTTGTCTGGCAAGATTGAGCCCGCTCACAGTCAAGGGACCGGTCAAAAAGCTATCGAGCAGTGGTGCCAGGCACTCATCAGGTTCCGTACTTCGGAAATCAAGACTCGAGTTGAGACCATCTATCAGACAAAGCTCGCCGATGTCCAACAGAACACCACTGCTGATGGCGAGTCTGATCCGCAAATAGAAAAGGATGCACTTGAGGCCGAACTACAAACTCTACGAGATGAGATCTCTTCGGTCGCGGAGATGGTCGTTGATCATGACCTCCGTTCGCCGATATCGACGAGCGTGCAAAATTCGGAGCGCTCAAAGGACCAATCAAGACACGAATGGCTCGCTTACATTCATTCTTCACTCAACTTCATGTGCACCCGTCTTCGGACTTTGAGCTCCCATACCCAGGACCTTGACGCATTCCAGCTTTCATTGCAGTCCATGGTTGCTGTACTTACACAAGAGATACCGCAAGACCCGAGCAAACCGAAGGTGCCTACATCGGAGGATCTGAAAAAGCGACGACGGTCTGGAATGCTTTTCAGCGCAAACGTACCTGTACTCAACCCCAGCGCAGCCCTGTCCGAGAGTACAGAAGCCGAACGAGCCCTTCGATACCTGGATGTTGCATCGAGGAAGATGTCCAATGAACAGCTCAGAGAAAGCCTGAGAATGTTGCCACTCGAGAAGGAACTTAAGTTGCACAACCAGTACGCTGCGACTGAACTCTCATCAGTCAATGCCTTGCAAAAGTCGCTAGGCCAAACGAGCGCCGACCTTCTCGACATACTAGGCGCTCTATATTCTTCGACCGACTATGCCACAGTGCAGTTGAGCGATGCGACATTGCATCGCCGACTAGCCGATCTTGACAGCGTCGTGGAAGAGACCTCAAGTGCGATCTCCCGCATCGATGTTGAGGCGGACAAACTTGAACACGGCAAGGTACAGGCAATGTTGCGAAGAAAGATGGATACAGCGCAGTAGCGGCTGTACGACACTACGTGCTACTGATGCCTCGTTGCATAATGACCATTACGGCGGGGTCCTTGCAAACGGGTGCAATGGTCGGATGGCCCTTGCGTAGTGCTCAGAGCAAACATGCGCTCTTCCCTCAATGACTCGCGTGGCCGCCGTTTGATCACCGACAATATTGTCACAGACGAACGTAAATCTCCATGAAGGCGACGTTACGTGTACAACAAGACCGTCCACAATGCTACGAACCTGCAACATGCGGATACATATTTCACTTTGCTGATCCAGGCGTTGCGTTCGAGCGACATCAACATTACACCAGTCGTGTTATGAGACAGCCAAGTTTTCTACCTACCTACGGTGCTGACTGCTTACCAATTGCAGCCAGATATGGAGCTAGCGCTGTCGTCACGTGTGTGCCAGCTGCATCGTCAGCGCTCGCACACGTCGTCAGCTTCTGCTATTTGACTTGTTCATGCTTTGGTGTCGAGCATGTATACTCCCGACGAGTCGTCCCTAGTAGCACGAACCATATCACACATCCAGTGTCGCTGCTCCGTGACGCGCAAAAACTTAGGAGCAACCGGTCCCTGCTGTTGTCCGCCCATTCCCTCGGAAGTTCTGTCTTTAGAATAGTCAAGTTTGACCCTGTACCGTCACTGACCAAGATGACTTCGGACGCAGAAGCCACCAAACTGGCTGAAGAGTACGAGCTGCAAAACCGCAGCGGTACCCGCGTCGTCTCTCAGCATTTACTCACCTTCATCCCTCCCATCACAGCTTCCTCTGTTGTCCACGATAATGCCTCCGCCGCTGGTACTGTCACGTCTGAGATCCTCAACTTGGCCAGCCCCAATGAACCAGCGCAAATTTACGCCACAGACATCTCACCCCTCTTCATCCGCGCGCTCGAATTACAGATCAGCGAGCAGCAATGGAGCAATGTCACGGCCTCCGTAGCCGACAGCACAGATCTTTCGGCCGTTCTCGCCGATGGCAGCGTGTCGCACTCCATCACCAACTTCGGCATCTTCCTGTTCCCTGATCCGCAGAGGGCGGGACGAGAGATTTTCCGCACGCTGGAGCCTGGAGGTACCGTGGTTCTGACGACGTGGAAGGTGCATGGAGCGATCGATATGGCGCATTGGCTGCAGCAGCAGATCAACCCTGACGCGCCGCTGTTTCCGCCGAAAGTGGGCCCGATGGAGACATGGAAGGATGAGCGTAATGTACGGCGATTCCTGGAGGAGCAGGGGTTCGAGCGTATCGAATTCCATGAATGCGATGCCTCGTTCATGCTGGGTGAGGATGTGGAGAGGGATGTTGAGCTGTTTAATGGTCCGTTATGGACAAAGGCCAGGCAGAAGGAAGGCGGTAAGGAAGAGGATGTGCGGAAGTGGGACGATCTGGTAAGGGAGCATGGGACGAAGGCGCATAGGGGGGAAGTTGACGGCAGGTGTGAGATGACAGCACTTGTTGCTATTGCAAGGAAGCCGGAACCGTGATGCTGGAGCAATAGCACTGGTAGTATTGCTATTAGGCAAGAATACAATAGAAAGACGATGTCTAGGGATGCTCGCTATACGCCAGGATATCATGTGCCCTCTATACTTTGGCTGGCCGATCAGTCCTGTGCCAAACCTTGACCGGCATGTCTCCCAGCAAAAGGTTCATGTACTCCACCCTCTTGATCTCCCAATCCGGGGACGTCAAAGCAAAGTCGTACCGATGTATGACCGAAGCCAACAACACAGTCTGCTCCAGATAAGAAATGTTACGGCCAATGCAGCCCCTCGCGCCCGTCGAAAACGCCAGAAACGAAGACTGCAACGATTTGCCCGTCTCACCAAGCCACCTCTCGGGAATGAATGATTCCGGATCCGTGAACACCGACTCATCGCGATGCGCCACCAGTGCGGAGATACTGACAGACGTCCCACCAGGGATGAACCCCTGGTCGACCATCATCCCCTCAGCAGGCACCTCCCTGCCCAGCCCATGCGCCGTCGGCGGGAAAATGCGCAACGACTCGTTGAGCACGCAGCGCAGGTACTCTAGATTCTTGACCCTCTGATACGGCGCGACGACCGTGTCGGCGTCGAGCGCGGCGTCGACTTCTTCCCTCAGCTTCTGCCAGACGCGCGGGTTCTTGAGCAGCCAGTACAGTACGTTGCACATGGCGACGGCGGTGGTGACGCTGCCGGCGTTCATCATGATGCTGATTTCCGCTACCACTTCGCCCCAGGGGAGGTTGTTGGGCTCGCCCTTTTTGCTTTCCATGAGCGATTGGAAGAAGTCGTCTAGTTTCTCGCCGGCTTGGTAGCGCTTCTGGCGCTGACGGGAGAGGTTCTCGACGATGGCGTCGTAGTCGCGGTTGCATTTTGTGAGGCGGCGGTAATAAGGGATGATGTCGGCGATCTTGGAGAGGAGCTTGTAGTTTTTGTAGTCCCAGAGGAGGTCCTTTTGTTTGCTGTGGCCGCCGTAGATGCTCTCGCGGTAGTTGACTTCGTAGGTGGTGCCGTCAGCGCGCATGGCCTTACAGCGGTCGTTGCCTTGGTCAAGAAAGCTGAGACGTTCAGAGAGTCCGATGTCTGCTATGGCGTCGAGGGAGAAGAAGTTCGTCCAGGCGCGGTAGTCGACGTTCATGTCTTCGATTGCGGGTCTTTGGCCTACTGGTAGTGGAGCGGTACATCGCTTATCAAATTGTGCGATTAGACGTTCGGTCTTGTCGGCAACCTTGTCTTCCCACTCCTCGAGATTCTTCAAGGCATACGCCGCGGAGAGAACCTTGCGCTTGCGGGCGTGCTCTGGCCTGTCGACGACGTCCGCGAGATGGAAGTGGGTGCCGGCGCTAACAGCGTAGCCTTCGTCCTTGAGGGTCTTCGTGCTGTGGCCGTAGATGTCCTTGATCGCACGCACACTGCCAAACGAGAGCGTGTTTGGACCAGTGCGGATGACTGGGTGGTCCTTGTGCTTCTCAACGAGAGTCCATGACCGGAAACCCTTGTGCGCCTCGATCATGAATGGCAAGTAAGAAATGCCGGAGAAAGTGGACATCTTCGGATACTTGCGAAAACCTAAGCGTGTCAAAGAAGCCACTATAGGTTGAAGTGAGGATGTAGTACCTTTCGAATCACGAAAATAGTTCACGACGGGCCATATCAGAAAATAGCAAATGAAACCAGCTACTGCGACGGGCAGCAGAGGGAACGTAGCCGTATTGACGTCTAACATGGTTCGAATATTAGACCAGAACGCGATATTGATTTCGAAAGCTGGGTATTAATTAGATATGCTAGCAGCTTGATTGTTAGGGGAGGTGTATGTAGGGATTAGTGGAATAGCTGGAAGACGTAGGTCTTGTTATACTTATTCAGTCGGCTTCTGCGTCAAGCAGTAATGGCAAGTTATACAAGATCTGGAGGTGTACTTCGCGACTAGACCTAAGCTAGCTTCCGGGAGAGCTCGCTTGTTACGAGCGCAGTAAGTCGCTCCGCTTTGAGATTCGTGGGCCGCCAATTGAAGCTTTCTTTCCCAGGCTCAGAGTGTCGGCTATAGCCGTCTCAAGGCAGCTGTTCGACCGGTGCCTGTTCCATAGTGTGGGGCAGGAATTATCACATAAACGAAGCAAGTGGCAACGCGGGGTAGGAAGGTGAAGGCGTGGCGGCCGATGAGATACTACTGGCAAGTATCATGGTAGGTGAACAAACCCATGATGCCGCTGCTCCAGCCCGAAGTGGGATTCTACAAGACATCGACCCGACTTTCCCGATCGGGCGCAGATGGCATCGCCAAGACGCGGAGAATCCTACCTCATTCGCTTGTCATTCATAGAAAGCCGTTGGAACCAGAACTATTCCCGCTAGGCGACGAGAACTTGATCATTCACCCGCATGAGATCTGAGGCGTATTGCCGGTATGACACTGCCTGGCGCCGGGGAAAGTTTCCGAACATTGTGAACACGTGACTAGGATAGCGTAGGTGAATGGATGGGTCGCCTCAAAACAGCTGTCGTTATATAAGGACTCCGTGATCCTTGAAGAAGCCTGAGGTCAAGAGGTCAATTCCGCTCTCTGATCTTACTCCGAGGCGTCACACTCGATGGACTCGCCTGAGCAGTAAGCCTGGATCCGAACTTGAGTGAAGGATTAGTCGGAGGACGAGAACAATCCACCAGCAACTTTCACGGTCGATGCCAGTGTTATACAACTAAGACAAAAGGACTGTTGCCCTAAAACATTCAATAACATCGACTTCTCTCCGGTAAAGGACGATGAAATCGGATGCAAGCCCACGCAAGAATGAAAACAGTTGTCGGCAGAACCTTTTTCCGCACTCTCCACATGTTCTCCGATGGACCCTGCAGATTTTGACTGAAGGACTCAAAGAGTAAGGTAGGTATTCGGAGGTAATTTCGAGCGACTAGCTATGTTTGTCGGACAGAGCAGTCACTCAAGAAGTGCAAGATCCAACGCATTAGACGAGATTTGGCCTTACCGAGCTAGGAATCAAAGGGTCTGCTTATCCAATGTCATTTAGTTTCCCGTCTTCCATCCTCGACGAGGGATTTCTTCCTGTATCATGGGCTGGCGCAAATAGTTCGTCACATCAAACCCTGCGATGAGACTCAAGATGAAGCGCTGCAAGATTTGCCCACTACTATTGCAGATCGGGCGTAACCCAGTTTAGAACGAGCTCCTAGAATTTTTGAGTATCTCCGCTTCTCAGTATCGTACTTCCTCTTCCGCTATCTAAAATGTTCGATATTTAAGCTCATGACAACTCGTGAACAATGCAAAAATTGGGTTCTAAATGAAGACTATACTCCAGAACCATTAAGATCTCACACGCAGACGGTGGCGAGCGATGGTAAGAAAGAGTATGTATCATCATTACTACGTTCGCCGAACCGGCGTCATGAGATCGAATCAGCCGCATCATCAATCACTCATTCCTTCAAACCACTCATTGCAGGCCTTGAAGGACGACAAAGACAACACCAATGACGGCTTCCGGGATACCGCGGGCTCCAACAGCCCGAGCGGCATAGCCGGTAGCTGCCTGGGGAATAAACGTTGGAGAGCTAAGCGAAGAGGACAAGGAGCTGGACCTCCTTGGCGACGTCGAAGGCGTAGGGCTTGGAGACTGGACTACGGACGAAGCACCTGTAGTGCTTGGCAGTCTTTCGGTCGGCGTGGAGCCCGTTGAGGAGGCCGGAGCCTCAGAAGCCTGGGATGATGACTCGAAAGCATCTGAGTTGGTCATGACGCTGCTAGCAACAATAGTTGGCAACGACGGTGATTGCGTAACGAAGGTATCGATTATTGCAGAGCCTGATAAAGAGGGCAAAGCCTTAAATGTCAGAGACGATGGTCGCACAGTATCCGAGACATAGATGGCGCTGCTCGTGGGAGGGACGGGGATGTATGTAGACGCTGCAAGAGCGGACTCAGGTGGCTCGCTCGAAGAAGGGATAGACGTGAACGTACTAGGCCTTGAATTGAAGCTTTCAAGCTCTGGAGGCGTCGAAAGCGTAGACAAAGGTGGAGAGGGGACGGGTTCCCGTGTAGTGGTGACCGGAGTAGAACTCGGTTCGCCACTCGAACTCTGACTTGCGATTGATTCCTCAACGGGGCTGCTTGGCGCAATTGACGGAGAAGACGATGGCGAAGGTTGTGTCGAAGAAAGCAAGTTGGCAATGTTACTTGCGATATTTGCGCCGCTGGATATCACTGGTGCCGGTACAACTGATGTAGTGGCGGGTTCTTGGACGGGTATTGCGGTTAAGGTCTCTCTATGGACAACACCGCGTTCATTGATCATGGCCGATGTCGTTGTCTGAAGTACTATATCACCAGCTGTGGGGGTTTCGGCAGTGGCGGTAGCTCCGTCGTTTGGATCGCAGGAACTCGAGATTTGGCTTACGCCTAACTGCTCCAGCACCATCGTTTGCCTCTCAAGGTAGTCAATCAAGGATGTAGGAGGCAGCAATGGGCCTGGCGTTTCGCTTGCAGGGTAGATGAGGGATGTCCATTCTGTGGGTGTCGCAAGGGACAAAGTCTCAGTGGAGTAGACACACATGGTAGTAACGGACTGAGGGATTATGAACTGGTGGGAGAAGCGGGTATAGG
>Ga0160429_1002337_pt1 | contig 10080 bp, 10 predicted proteins | sample SolpanmetagenomR_FD_108199 | JGI IMG/M metagenome (GOLD analysis project Ga0160429, IMG submission 108199) | Solar panel surface microbial communities from Lawrence Berkeley National Laboratory, California, USA - R | ecosystem: Engineered > Built environment > Solar panel > Unclassified ... | reverse complement strand
GTCGGCCGCTTTCAGCGTGGCGACCGCCAGTTCGTACGCCTGCTGCGCCTTGAGCAGCGTCACCTTGGTGCCGAGCGGGTCGGCCTTGGCCTTGGCGTAGTCGTCCTGGGCGGTGGCGAGTGCAGCGCGGGCGGCCACGACGCTCGGCTGCTGGCTGCTCTGCGCGAGCGCGGCGGTGAAGCTGAGGGCGGCGGCCTGGGCCTGCGCGGCTCCAGCGAGGCTCAGAGCGAGAACGAGGCTGATCAGCGGAGGAGAAATACGGTTCATGGATGACCTCGGGAAATGAAAATGGGCGAAACTGGATTCGAATGGTTCACGTCGGCGCCGGAAAGAGGGCTGGGAGGCGGCCTCTCCCCGTGGAGTTACCTGGAGGCGGCGGCTCCGTCCGGTGTCAGGGCAAAGAAACTGAAGAACTTCAGAGTGGCGTCGGTCTCGGCCAGTTGTGCCTGACCGAGCGCGAGTTGCGCCTGATAGGCGGCCACACCGGCCTGCGTTACGGCGACCGGAGAGACGAGCCCCAGGGCCTCACGGGCGGCGGCGTCCTGCTGGTTCTGCTGGGCGAGGGTCAGGGCCTGCGTGGCCAGGGCGCGCTGCCGCTGCGCCTGGGCGAGGGCGTTGTTCAGGCCGCTCAGTTGCAGCTCGGCCTGTCGCCGGGCGGTGTCGAGCCCGGCCTGCGCCTGCTCCACGGCGTTGCGGGCGAGGCCGGGGGCGGCCAGGGTGGTGGCCGAAGCCGTGAAGTTGAGCCCCAGGCTGAACTGGTCGCGCACCCGGTCGAGTGGCGGCGTGCGCGGCCCGTACGTGAAGTTGATGGCGGGCGAGAGCGTGTGCGAGTCGACCGAGACGCCCACTCCGGTCGAATCGGAGGTGTAGTGGGTGTAGCCGGCCTGCACCGTGGGCAGCGCGTTCCAGTTGGCCTGGGCCTGCGTGATCTGGGCGCGCCGGAGCCCCAGCTGCGCCTGGACGATGCTGGCGGGCGTGCCGCTGCTGGGCGGCTGAACCTGGGCCAGCTCGGGCGCCTGGGCGCTGCCGGTCAGGTCCTGCAGGCCGGCGCGGGCGAGCGCCAGGTCTTCCTGCGCCTGCTGCACCCCGTTCTGGGCCTGCAGCAACGTGAGCTGCGCCTGCGCCAGATCGGTGGCGGTCGCGCCGCCCGCGGTCACGCGCGTCTGCACCGTCTGGACCGTCTGCTGAGCATTGGTCTGCACGCCGCTCGCCAGCACGAGGTTGCTCTCGCTCACCCGCACCCGCTGCGCGGCCAGCAGCGCCTGCGCTTCCAGGCCCACGAGCACCGAGGTGTAGTTGAGCTGGGCTAGGGTGGTGTTCACCGCCGCCTGCTGCTGCCGGGCCGCCACGTCACCGACCGGCAGCGGCGTCAGGTAGACGGCCACGTTCAGGGTGCCGCCCACGCCGCCCACCGGGTAACAGGGGCTGGTCAGGAGGGCGATGGGGGAGGTGTCGCAGATGGCCGGAGGCGCCTGGACGCCGGCGTAGTCAACCAGGTTGCCGGACACCGAGCCGCTGACCGGGAAATTGACACCGGTCTGCTGCGTCTGGGCCGCCGTCACGGCGAGCCGGGCCTGAACGAGACTGGGGTAGCTCTGAAGGCCCTGGAAGAAGCTGCTCAGGTTGACCGGGGCGGGGGCCGCCACCTGAGCGGCGGGGGTCGCCGGAGTGGTCTGCGCCTGAGCCGCGCTCATCAGCGCCATGACCAGCACGGACGCACTGAAATTCAGAGGCGAACGAAAGAAGTTACAGATCAACGGAAGGCTCCTAAGGTCGAAGGGAAAGGGGAGGGTGCTGGCAACCGGGGGGAGCGACACTTCAACAGCCCCGGAGCCGATCATTTGAGTTCGTTGTGTTCTTTGACGGCCGTGCTCCAGAGATCGGAGATGCGCTGGCCCAGGTGAAGAAGCTGCTCGCGCTCTTCGGGCGTGAACTGGCCCAGGAGCTGGCCCAGGCGCCGTTTGAAAGCCTCGTCGAAGACGTGGTGCACCTGCTCTCCATTGGACGTGACCTGAATCAGAATGATGCGGCGGTCCTCGCTGCTGGAGCGGCGTTCGAGCAGGCCGCGCTGCACCATCTGCTCGATCACCCGGGTCGCGTTGCTGAACGGAATGCCGAGCTGTTCGCTGACTTCACCCATGCTGCATCCGACCGGCGCCGAGCGCAGGATGCGGAAGACACGGTGAAACTGCCGCAGCAGGCTGAGCTGCTCGGAGCCGGGAGACATGTCCATGCCGGCCGCCTGCAGCTGCTCCTGCATCTCGAGGCTCCAGCGGGGCGCCACGTCTTTCAGGCTGAATTTCAGGCGTCCATACTCTTCAATCAGTCCCAGAAGAACCTCGACCTGCTGTTCATCTACAGGCGAGGCCTCCGGATTCGCTGCTGAACCCACCTCCTCCTCGGACAAGACATTTTCTGGCTGGAATATTTCCACCGTGGTAACGTATACCCTTCAAATGATAGGCAGGTATAGCGCGGAGGTGATGGGCTGACCGGGGCAGAGTCGAGCCGCACCATGGCGAAGGGCGAGAACTTCAGAGTCGTTCGGGCGCAGGTTTACCGGTACCCATATGGTCTGGAGACCGTTCTGTCTGGGCTCTGTGGGGTTGGCTCACAGTGCCGTGGCCCTGGAGACGCGATGGAGGACAAGGCAAGCAGCAGAAGCGCCCGACGGTCGCGACGGCTGGGTCAATACTGACTGCGTATCGCCCCAGCCGCCATCAAAGGTATGAATGCCATCGATTTTCTTCCCAGCTGTTGTGAACGTGCCTGCGAAGTGTACGGTCATCATGGGTAACGCTAGGATCCAAAAGATCAAAGCGCCGAACCCCTTCGTGCTGGGCGAACTTTGGCTGCCCTTCCATGGGAGGTGTGCGCTCTGTCCATCCCGATTGCTCTGTGGACGCCACGCGTGACCGACGGATGCATGGACCGATCAGCGCGTCAGTCGCCGGACATGGAAACGCCTTGCAGCGTATCGTCCGAGAGCTTGATGGCCAACTCGACCTCCCAGACCGACTTCTTCGGCTCCAGGCGGTAGTCGGTCAGGTACGCCTCGTAGCGGCAGCGAAAGCCGTCGCCTGCAGGAGCGTCCCAGCGGTCCCAGGTCAGGCCTTCCTGCTTCGCCCAGTCCAGCAGCGCCCGGTTCGCCCTCAGCGCATATCTGGAATACCGCAGGCTGGCATACTTCCCGGCAGGCAACGTTCCCGGCCTGACGCGCCCGTCGCCGGGCAGGGGCCCTGGAACCATGCAGCCCACCTCGATGTCCATCGGCCCGTCCATGTCAATCACGTGCAGCCGCAAAAAATAGGGCCCGGCGTCGGTCGCACCCTGCGCCTTCATCCATGAGCGCAGTTCTTTAAGGAGTTGATCCACCACGGCAAACATGCCTCTGAACGGCGTGACCGTGCGAATGCCCACCGAGTATTGCTCGCTCCGGGAAGAGACGCCCGGCTTCCCGATGTACTGGCGTTCCTGTGGGTCTTGTTCGGCTTCAGGACGGTTGAGGGAGTCTTTCGCCATGACGGCCTCCTGATCGGGCAAGGATCTTCGCCGGGTCCGTGACCTTCTTGATCTCTGTCTATATCGGTCACGATTTGCTTCCAGAACAGCTTCACCTGGACTCCGCCCCAGTGTACCGGTCTGCAAATCACGTAGGTATCAATAAGAAGACGCCACTGCCCATTTCCCGGAACGCGAATAGAGTGGGCTGCATGACAACGCGTACCCTGTCGTCGGCTGAAGCGTCTGGTTCTCTCACGGGACGGGTGGTGGTGGTCACGGGCGCCGCCAGTGGAATCGGGCGGGCCACGGCCCTCGCGGCGGGCGCGGCCGGGGGCCGGGTGGTGGTGTCCGACATGCAGGCCGCCGAAGGGGAAGCCACGGTAGACCTGCTGCGGTCGGCAGGCGCCGAGGCCATGTTCGTCGCCTGCGACGTTGCCGACGCGGCCCAGGTCGAGGCCCTGATGAACCGCGCCGCCGAGCGGTTCGGCCAACTGGACGTGCTGGTGAACAATGCCGGCATCGCCGGCGGCGGCGTGCGTGCCCATGAGCTGGACCCGGACGCCTGGGACCGGGTGATCGCGGTCAACCTGCGCGGCCCGTTTCTCGGCGCGAAGTACGCCCTGCCGCACCTGCTGGCGGCGGGCGGCGGCGCCATCGTCAACGTCGCCTCGACCTATGGCCTGATCGGCGCGCCGCTCTCGGCCGCCTACTGCGCCTCGAAGGGAGGCGTCGTCAATTTCACCCGGCAACTGGCGGTCGATTACGGCCCCGACCGCATCCGGGTGAACGCGGTCTGCCCCGGGTACATCGACACTGATATGGGCGGGGGCCGCGCCCGGCTGGAGCCGGCGCAGAGGGAAGCGGCCATGCAGAGGCGGGAGGCGAACGCGGCCCGGCAGCCGCTGGGACGGCAGGCCCAGGCGGACGAAGTGGCGCGGGTGGTGGTGTTCCTCGCCTCGGACGCGGCGTCGTTCATGACCGGTTCGGTGGTCACGGTCGACGGCGGCTGCACCGCCACCTTCAACCACGGCTGACCTGCGGAAGGGCTGTCAAAAGCTGCACCGGCGGAAGACTGGTCTCTTGTCAGACCTAGTAGTCGGCAGCTTCAACCCTGAAACTCGATGCGGTGCGGGCAGGCCGCGTCCGGGGTGATGTGGGCTGCTCCGAACTGCTGCTCCTGTGCCCACTGACCCGCTGCTGGAGAACCCTGATGACCCTACCGACTCCGTCCACCCCACCACCGGGCATGCCCCGGGGCCTCACCCTGTTGTTCGCCGTCGCGGGAGGCGCCGCTGTGGGCAACCTGTACTGGGCGCAGCCGCTGCTGGCCAACATCGCGGCCGCCCTGAAGGTGACGCCGGCGGCGGCCGGCCTGCTCGTCACGGTGACGCAGATCGGGTACGCGGCCGGCGTGTTCCTGATCGTTCCGCTCGGAGACACCCTCAACCGGCGTCGCCTGATTCCCGTGGTGCTCACGTGTTCGGCCGTGGCCCTGGGGGCCAGTGCGCTGGCCCCCAGCTTCGCGGCCCTGCTGCTCACCCTCGCGGCGGTCGGGCTGACGACCGTCACCGGGCAACTGCTCATTCCGCTGGCCGGCGACCTTTCACGGGAAGATCAGCGGGGCCAGGTGGTCGGAACGATCGTGTCCGGAGTCCTGACCGGCATTCTGGCCTCGCGCACGATCAGCGGTCTGGTCGCCGACGTGCTGGGGTGGCGGGCGATCTACGTCTTCGCAGCCCTCCTGGCGGCCGTCATGGCCGTACTGCTCGTCCGTTCGCTGCCCCCGCTGCCGGTCCGTACCCGGGTGCCTTACGGTCAGCTGCTGGCCTCGGTCTTCACCGTCGTCCAGCAGCACCGCACCGTGCAGGTCACGCTGCTCATGTCGGCCTCCGTGTTCGGCGTCTTCACGATGTTCTGGACCGGGCTGACGTTCCTCCTGAGTTCACCGCCCTTCTCGTACACGGCGACCAGCATCGGGCTGGTGGGCCTTGCGGGCCTCGCCGGCGCGGTGGGGGCGCAGCGGGCCGGGCGGCTGCACGACCGTGGCTGGTCGGTGCCCGCCACCGGGGCGGCCCTGGCCCTCGCGCTCGCCTCGCTGGTGCTCGCCGGGTTCGGTGGCCGGTCGATCGTGGTCATTCTCGCCGCCGTCGTGCTGTTCGACGTCGCGGTGCAGACGACCAACGTGCTCAACCAGACGCGTCTGTTCGGAGTCGATCCCACTGCCCGGAGCCGATTGAACACCGCGCTGGTGACCTTTAACTTCATCGGCGGCGCGGTCGGATCGACCCTTGCCGGCACACTGTGGCAGCACGGTGGGTGGCGCGCCCTGACGCTGGGCGAGGTGACCCTGATGGTGATCGCGCTGCTGGTCTGGCTGACGCAGCGCCGGCACCTCAGCAGCGCCGAGAAGCTCAACCGGAGTGGTGGGGTGTAAGGAGAGGGGGCGGGTGGCCGCTCCTCACGCACTCTGGTGTCTTGCGGTCGCACTCAGGTAGAGCACTGCGCCCAGGATCGCCACCAGGAAGAGCGCGCTTGTTCTGAGGGTGCCGAGCGCCAGACCGCCGGTGTCCTTGTCCTGCGAGAGAACGTCTCCGATGGAGGGTCCCGGGGGCCGGGTCAGGACGGAGACGATCCAGAAGGTGAGCACGCTGCCCAGCTTCAGGGAGACGTGCGCGAGCGCGGCGACACCGATAATTTCGGTGAACAGCAGCACGGACTTCCAGTCTTCGAGGTCGAGTTTCTCGGCCGCCAGGTCGCCGGCTGCCGCGCCCAGAGCGAAGGTGAACAGCGCCGCCAGCCAAGAGAACAGCTCCCGGCGCGTGCTGCAGATGCTGGGGGTGTCCAGGATATGCTCATCATGGATGGTCCTCCGGACACTCGGTGTCTGGCCCGGCGTGTATAAGCTCACCTGTTCGGAACTCTAAAAAGGCCGGGTCAAAACGAGGCAGAGGTATACGTCCGGGCAGCTTTAAGTACCCGGCCCGGCCGGGCCGGATATACCTGGGTTTTACTCGCTGTGCCGACACTACCCGGATGTCTGCTTCCCTGCGTTCCTCCGTGCGGCCCCTGCGTCCGGCCGCCCTGATCCGGCTGCTTCTGGGCATCCTGATTCCGCTCATCGTCGTCGGCGCGCTGGGTGAGGACGTGCTCGAGAAGCAGCGGTTCGCCTTCGAGTCTCCCCTGATGCTGTGGCTGCACGCCCACGCCACGCCGGCCCTCGACCGCTTCGCTACTGCACTCGCGTACATTGGCGGCTATCAGGCGATTGCCCCGGTGAGTGCGCTGCTGGCCCTGGCGCTCTGGCGGCGGTCCCGGGCGGCGGCCCTCTTCTTCACGGTGTCGGTGCTCGGCGCGGCTTTACTGAACGGCGTCATGAAGTTCGCCTTCCACCGGCCGCGTCCGGCCCTCTGGCCCCGGCTGATGGAGGAGCACGGCGCGTCGTTTCCCAGCGGCCACAGCATGTACAGCGCCGCCTTCGTGACGGCCCTGATCCTGCTGGCCTGGCCGACCCGCTGGCGCTGGCCCGCCCTGCTGCTGGGGAGCCTGTTCACGCTGGTCGTCGGCTGGTCGCGCATCGACCTGGGCGTGCATTACCCGACCGATGTGCTGGCCGGCTGGCTGACCGGCGTCGCCTGGGTGCTCGGGACCTACGGCCTGCTGCGGCCCACACCCAGGCCGGGGTCGTCCGTTCAGAATGAGACCGGTGGGCAGGAGGCCTGAACTATGCGCGTACTGATCGTCGAGGACGACCCGTTCATCTCGGAACTGCTGAGCGACGGGCTGACCGAGGAGGGCTACGAATGTGAGCGCGTGGCCACCGCGTCTCAGGGTGAGGAGCTGGCGCGGCTGTTTCCCTACGCGCTGCTGATTCTCGACGTGATGCTTCCGGAAGGTGTGGACGCCGGCTATCACCTGGGCCGCCGGCTGCGCGAGCACGGCGTCAAGACGCCCATCCTGTTCCTGACCGCGCGCGGAGCCGTCGAGGAGCGCATCCGGGGCCTGGAAGTGGGCGGCGACGACTACCTGAGCAAGCCCTTCGACTTCGGCGAACTGCGGGCGCGGCTCAGGGCGCTGCTGCGCCGGGGCAGCGGGCACTCGCAGAACACGGTGGCCCTCCCGGCCGGCTTCGTGCTCGATCTGTCGGGCCGGGAGCTGTACCGCGGCGAGCAGCGCTACGACATCAACCGGCGCGAGTTCATGCTGCTCGAACTGCTGGTGCTCAACCCAGGACGCACCTTCAGCCGCGAGGAGACCGTGAACCGGTTGTGGGGCGGAGACGGCGGCGTGGAACTCAAGGTGATCGACGTCTACGTCAGCACGCTGCGGCGCAAAACGCACGAGTCGCTGATCGAGACCGTTCGGGGGCACGGCTACCGGTTGGGCCGTGAGCCGGTGACGTGACCGTTCCCCCCGGGCCGTGGCGGGGCCGGCTCGACCGCGTCAGCCTGCGGGTCAAGCTGACGGTCGGCTACGCGCTGATCTTCAGCGTCTGCGTGCTGATTGGCGCGCTCGGGGTGTATCTGGCGGCGCGCGGCACGCTGCTGCAGTCGCTCGACGCCACGCTTCGCCAGACCGCCAGCGTGGCGCAGGCCAGCCTGGAGGGAGACGGGCAGGCGACGGGCTTCGCCCCCGAACTTCAGCCGACCCGCGACCTGACGATCGAACTGCTGACCCGTTCCGGCACGCGGCTGCAGCAGCTCGGCATTGAGGAGCACGACCCCGGTCTGCCGCTGACCCCTGGTCTGACCACCGTGGCTGACCGCCGGGTGCTCACGGTCGCGGTCGGCCGCACCCGGCTCCTGCGGGTCTCGCGGCCCAGCGACACCCTGACGGAGGTCAACGAGACCCTGGGACGAATCCTGCTGCTGGGCAGCCTGCTGATGATCGCGGTGGCCTGCGCCGCCGGGTACTTCCTGGCCGACCGGGCGCTGCGTCCGGTCGACGAGGTGGCGCGCACTGCTCGGCGCATCGCCGAGAGCGGGCAGTACCTGGAGCGGGTGGACCAGACGCCGGGCCAGGACGAGATGGCGCTGCTGACCCAGACCGTGAACCTGATGCTCGACCGGCTGTCGGGCACCATCGACCGGGAAAAGGAGTTCGCCCGGATCGCGGCGCACGAACTGCGAACGCCCCTGACGGCCATCAAGGGCCGCCTCGACCTCGCTCTGGAGCGGCCCCGCGACAACGAGACGTACCTCAAGACGCTGTCGGTGATGCGCGACCGGGTCAATGCCCTGGTGCGGCTCAGCGAGGGGCTGCTCGAACTGGCCCGGAGCGACGCGCCGCTCCACCTCACGCCGGTCGAACTGGGGGCGGCGGCCCTGAGTGTGGCCGAGGCGCAGCGCGACGCCTTTCTGGCGGCCGGCAAGCGGCTCGAACTCGACGTGGAGGAGAGCTGGGTGCAGGCCGAGCTGCCGGGGGTGGAACAGCTGGTGCACAACCTGCTGGAAAACGCCCTCAAGTACGGCGGCCGGCGGGTCCAGCTGAGCGTTGCCGCTGGGCTCCTGAGCGTCTGGGACGACGGCCCGGGCCCGGAGGCGGGCCAGTGGGAGCGGCTCCTGAGGCCATTCGAGCGCGGCCGTGCGCTTCAGGACGTGCCGGGCAGCGGTCTGGGCCTGGCCCTGGTGCAGGCGCTCTCGGTTCGCTGGAACACCGTACTGCGGCCGGAATGGAGCAGCGCCGGTTTCACCGTGCGGCTGGCCTGGCCCGGCTCCGTGGCTGGCGGGGCCAGTCAGCCGGATATACGTGCCTTATAGCTGGCTTCCCTAGCCTGGACGCATGTTCGACCCCACCCACATCCTGCTCTCCGCCTCGTATCTCGGCATCCTGCTGATCACCTTCGCCGAAAGTGGCCTGCTGATCGGGTTTTTTCTGCCGGGAGACAGCCTGCTCATCACCGCCGGATTGCTGGCCCAGGGCGGCAAACTGCACCTGTTCGGCGTGATGGCTGCCGCCGCTGTGGGCGCGGTGGCCGGTGACAGCGCCGGGTATTTCATCGGCAGGCGGTACGGGACGGCCGTCTTCAGCCGCCAGAACAGCCGGTTCTTCCGGCCCGAATACGTGCAGCGCACCGAAGCCTTCTTCGAGAAGCACGGCGGCCTGTCGCTGATCCTGGCGCGGTTCGTGCCGGTGGTGCGCACCATCGCCCCCGTGTTCGCTGGAGTCGGGAAGATGTCCTATCCTCACTTTCTCGGCTACAACCTGGTGGGCGGCGTGCTCTGGGCGGTGACCGTGCCCGCGCTGGCGTACTGGCTGGGCGCCCTGATTCCCAACCTCGACCGCTACATCCTGCTGGTCATCGGCGTGGTGGTACTGCTCAGCCTCATTCCGGTCGCCCTCGAGGTGCGCAAGTTGCGGAGCCGCTGACGTGGCCGAGTCCCTTCATGCTGTGCCCGTGTCTTCTCGTGTACAGGATCCCTCACCGGCGCTCGGCGCGCCCCGCGAGCAGCCCCCCATCAAGGTGCCGGAAGTCACGGCCGTGTTCTGGATCGTCAAGGTGCTCTCGACCGGCATGGGCGAGGCCGCCTCGGATTTTCTGGCGCACAGCCTCGGGCCGGCGCTCGCGGTCCTGCTCTC
>Ga0160429_1002336_pt1 | contig 10092 bp, 8 predicted proteins | sample SolpanmetagenomR_FD_108199 | JGI IMG/M metagenome (GOLD analysis project Ga0160429, IMG submission 108199) | Solar panel surface microbial communities from Lawrence Berkeley National Laboratory, California, USA - R | ecosystem: Engineered > Built environment > Solar panel > Unclassified ... | reverse complement strand
GTCCGGTCCCGATGCCGCGGGCTGCGCGCGGCCAGGATCCCATTTTCATGGGACGCGCCACTTCGTGGGACGCGCCATGCACAGGATTTAAGGCAACGACCGCCGTCCGCGGGCCGCGCAGCGAAGACCGGGATGACGACCCGTCCGCGCGCTCACACGTAGGCGGCGCAGATCCCCAGGAAATCGTCGGCCACGAGGCTCGCGCCGCCGACCAGCGCGCCGTCGACATTGTCCACCGACAGGAGTTCGCGGGCGTTGCCGGGCTTCACCGAGCCGCCGTAGAGGATCCGGATCTTCTGCGCCTCGTCGCCCACGAGCTTGTCCAGCATCTCGCGCAGCGACGCGTGGACCTCGGCGATGTCGCGCGGGGTCGGCGTGCGGCCCGAGCCGATCGCCCAGACCGGCTCGTAGGCGATCACCGTGTCGGCCGCCTTCGCGCCCTTCGGCAGGCCGATGGCGAGTTGGGCGCGGACGATGTCGAGGGCGCGGCCCTGCTCGCGCTCCTCGATGGTCTCGCCCACGCAGATGATGCCGCACAGCCCGGCGCGCCGGGCGCCGAGCGCCTTGGCGTGGACGCCGTCGTCGGTCTCGTGGTGGTAGGCCCGCCGCTCGGAATGGCCCACGATCACGTAGCTGGCGCCGAGATCGGCGAGCATCTCGGCCGAGATCGAGCCCGTGAAGGCGCCGCTCTCGCGGGCGTGCAGGTTCTGTCCGCCAATGGCGATGGGCGAGCCCGCGGCGGCGGCCACGCAGGAACTGATCAGCGTCGCGGGGGGGCAGATCAGCACGTCGATGCGGGCGGCGAGGTCCGGTGCCAGCCGGTCGCGGATCGTCTCGACCACCGAGATCGACGCACGCGTGCCGTTCATCTTCCAATTGCCGGCGACCAGCGGCCTGCGCCCCGACTGCGTCATTCCTGCCCTCGCTCCGCCGCGGCTTTTCAGAAGTCGCCGGGGCCTACCAGAGCGAGCTTGAGCGCGCAAACAGGTGCGGAACGCCCAAGCCTTTGCCTGTGGACGCGAATGGTCTATCGCGGTCCGCTCTCAAGGATTCCGCCGGCCCGGCGACGGGACGGCCGCCGCAGGTATTCGATCACAGACCATGCTTCAGGGCATCCGCAACGCCAGCCAGCACTGGCTCGGCAAGATCATCCTGACGATCATCTTCGCCCTGCTGATCGCGGGCGTGGGGATCTTCGGCGTCGAGGAGTTCTTCCGGGGCGGCTCCAGCAACAGGGTGGCGACGGTCGGCAGCACGCCGATCACCACCGAGCAGGTGCGCCAAGCCTATCAGAACCAGTTGCAGCGCTATCAGACGCAGCTGAAGCGGGCGCTCACGCCGGATCAGGCGCGGATGCTCGGCCTCGACCGGCAGGTGATGTCCCAGCTGATCACCGAGGCCGCCCTCGATCAGAAGACGCACGATCTCGGCCTCGCCGTGCCGGACGCCTCGGTGATCCGGGCGATCCACGACGAGAAGAGCTTCCAGAACGCGCAAGGTCAGTTCGACTCGCAGCTCTTCTACCAGACGTTGCAGCGGGCGGGCCTGAACGAGGGCATGTTCGTGCGCGAGCAGCGCTCCGTGATCGCCCGCCTCCAGCTCGCCGAGGCCGTGTCGTCCGATCTGCACGTGCCCGGGGCCATGCGGGAGGCCGTCCACCGCTACACCACCGAGCGCCGGGCCGCCGCCTACCTGATGCTGACGCCCTCCACGGCCGGCCAGATTCCGGATCCGACCGACGAGGAGCTGAAGACCTGGTATGAGGCCAACAAGTCGGGCTTCCGCGCGCCCGAGTTCAGGTCCGCCAATCTCCTGGTCGTCGACCCCGAGGCGATGGCGAAGCCCGACGCCATCACGGAGGCCGACGCCCGCGCCGCCTACGCGCTGAACAAGGATCGCTACGGCAGCCCGGAGAAGCGCACGATCCAGCAGATCGTCTTCCCCGACGCCGCCGCCGCCGAGGCCGCCCGCAAGGCGATCGAGGACGGCTCCAAGACCTTCGACGCGGTCGCGACCGAGCGGGGCACCGACGAGAAGGATCTCACGCTCGGCACGCTGACCAAGAGCGAGCTGTTCGACAAGGCCGTGGCGGATGCCGCCTTCGCGCTGCCCGAGGGCGGCGTGAGCCAGCCGGTCCAGGGCCGGTTCGGAACGGTGCTTCTGCGGGTGACCAAGATCGAGTCCGGGACCGTGAAGCCCTTCGAGCAGGTCGAGGGCGAGATCCGCAAGGGGCTGGCGCTGGCCCGGGCCCGGGACGCCATGGAGACGACCCGGGACGCCATCGAGGACCAGCGCGCCGGTGCCAAGCCGCTCACCGACATCGCTGCCGAACGCAGCCTCACGCTCGTGGGCGTGAAGGCCGTCGACTCGCAGGGCAAGGATCCGGAGGGCCGGAAGGTCGCCGACATACCCGATCCCGACACCACCCTGCCGGCCCTGTTCCGCGCCGAGATCGGCGGCGACAACGAGCCCCTGCGCACGAAGGCCGGCGGCTACGTCTGGTACGACGTCACCAACATCGACCCGGCGCACGACAAGCCGCTCGATGTGGTGAAGGACGGGGTGAAGGCTGGCTGGACCGCCGCCGAGATCGCCAAGCGCCTGCAGGCCAAGGGCCGCGAATTGGCCGAGAAGCTCAACAAGGGCGAGACCATCGAGGCCGTGGCCCAGGAGGTCGGCGTCAACCCGCAGGAGGCGCAGGATCTCGCGCGCAACCAGGCCCGGGACATGCTCACCGCCGACGACGTGAACCTGATCTTCGCGACCCCGGTGGGGAAGGCCGGCTCGGCGGCGGCGGGCGATTCCCGGGCGGTGTTCAAGGTCACGGCGGCGACGATGCCGGCCTTCGTGGCCGACAGCCCGAGCGACCGGCAGATCACGCAGAGCTTCCAGGCGGCGCTCGCCGACGACGTGCTGTCGGAGTACATCGGCGAGGTCCAGAAGAACGCGGGCGTGAAGGTCGACGCGGCGGCCCTGCGCCGGGCGCTGGGCGGCGAGTACTGAGGCATGGCCGAGGCGCCCGATTACGCGGCCTTCGCGGCGCGCTACGAGGCCGGGCAGCCGGGCCTCGTGGCGCTGACCCTGGTAGCGGATCTGGAAACGCCGGTCGCGGCGTTCCTGAAGCTGCGCGCCCGGCACGCGGGTTCGGCGTTCCTGCTCGAATCGGTCGAGGGCGGCGCCGTGCGCGGCCGCTACTCGATGATCGGGCTCGATCCGGACCTCGTGTGGCGATGCCGGGACGGGGCGCCCGCCATCGCCCGCGGTACCGACCTGACGCATTTCGAACCGGATGACCGCGCGCCCCTGGCGAGCCTGCGGGCGCTGATCGCCGAGAGCGCCATCGGCGACCCTGCGGATGCGGACCTGCCGCCCATGGCCGCCGGCCTGTTCGGCTATCTCGGCTACGACATGGTCCGCGCCATGGAGCGGCTCCCGGAGCCGAACCCGGATCCCCTCGGCGTGCCGGACGCGATCCTGATCCGGCCGCGGGTGATGGTGGTGTTCGATTCCATCCGCGACGTGATCACCGTGGTCTCGCCGGTGCGGCCCGATCCGGGCGTCGCCGCGCGGGCGGCCCACGAGCATGCCCTCCAGCGCCTCGACCGGGTCGCGGCGGCCCTCGAAAGTCCCCTGCCTATCGAGGCGCGGATCGACCTCTCGGCGGTGGCGCATCCCGAGCCGGTTTCCAACACGCCACCGGACGACTTCTTCGCCATGGTGGCGCGGGCCAAGGAGTACATCGTCGCGGGCGACGTGTTCCAGGTGGTGCTGTCCCAGCGGTTCTCGGCGCCGTTCACCCTGCCGGCCTTCAGCCTGTACCGCTCGCTCCGGCGCACCAACCCGGCGCCGTTCCTGTGCTACCTCGACTTCGAGGCCTTCCAGATCGTCTGCTCCTCGCCGGAGATCCTGGTGCGGGTGCGCGAGGGCACCGTCACGGTCCGGCCCATCGCGGGCACCCGTCGCCGCGGCGCGACCCCGGCCGAGGATGCGGCGCTCGCGGCGGAACTCCTCGCCGATCCGAAGGAGCGGGCGGAGCACCTGATGCTGCTCGATCTCGGCCGCAACGATGCCGGCCGCGTCTCCCGCATCGGCAGCGTGCGGGTGACCGACTCGTTCTTCATCGAGCGCTACAGCCAGGTGATGCACATCGTGTCGAACGTCGAGGGCGACCTCGACCCGCGTCACGACCCCCTCGACGCCCTGGCGGCGGGTTTCCCGGCCGGCACGGTCTCCGGCGCCCCGAAGGTGCGAGCCATGGAGATCATCGACGAGCTGGAGCGCGAGAAGCGCGGACCCTACGCGGGCTGCATCGGCTATTTCGGCGCGCGCGGCGAGATGGACACCTGCATCGTCCTCCGCACCGCCCTGGTGAAGGACGGGCGGATGCACGTCCAGGCCGGGGCCGGGATCGTGTACGATTCCGATCCGGCCTCCGAGCAGCAGGAATGCGTCAACAAGGCCAAGGCGCTGTTCCGGGCGGCCGAGGAGGCGGTGCGGTTCGCCGCGCAGGCGAAACGGGGGCAGTAGTCCGGGGCAGGCTCCCGGATCTGTCGCGGACGCAAGCGCCGGGGGGGCCGGGAGCCCGGGTCGTGCCGCGCGCAGTTGACCGCTTCTTCCCGACCGGTCACATCGCCCCCATGCCCGAGCGTGCCGCCGCGATGTCCAACATCCTCGTCATCGACAACTACGATTCCTTCACGTGGAATCTGGTCCATCTCATCGGCCCGCTCTGCGGCGCGATCGATGTCGTGCGCAACGACGCGCTCACCGTCCCCGAGATCCGCGCCAAGGCGCCGGACGCGATCGTGCTCTCCCCGGGGCCGTGCACACCCAACGAGGCCGGCGTGTGCCTGGATGTGGTGCGCGAACTCTCGCAAGACATCCCGATCTTCGGCGTCTGCCTCGGGCTCCAGGCGATCGGGCAGGCCTTCGGGGGCGACGTGGTGCGGGCGCCGCTGCCGCTGCACGGCAAGGTCTCGACCATACGCCACGGTGCCAGCGGCCTGTTCCGCGGCCTGAACGACAGCTTCGAGGCGACGCGTTACCATTCCCTGGTGGTCGACCGGGCGAGCTGCCCGGAGACGCTCCGGGTCACCGCCGAGGCGGACGGGCTGATCATGGGTCTGGAGCACGCCGAGCGCCCGCTCCACGGCGTCCAGTTCCACCCGGAGAGCATCCGCTCGCAGCACGGCCCGGAGATCGTGAAGAACTTCCTCGATCTCGCCGCCGCCTGGAACGCGGCGCGTGACAGGAGCCGCGCCGGCGTGCATTGACGCCCGGCGGCCGACGAGGCCTTCCGGCAGAGCGCATGGACAGTTTCAGACCCCATCTCGCGAAGGTCGCCGGGGGCTTCGCCCTCGACCGCGCCGAGGCGCGCGCGGCCTTCGACGACCTGCTGTCGGGCGAGGTGACGCCCGTTCAGGCCGGCGCGTTCCTGACCGCCCTCAAGGTGCGCGGCGAGTCCGTCGAGGAGATCGTCGGCGCCGCCGAAGCCATGCGGGCCCGCATGAGCCGGATCCGGGCGCCGGAGAACGCGGTCGACGTGGTCGGCACCGGCGGCGACCATTCCGGCAGCGTCAACGTCTCGACCCTCGCGGCGATCCTGGTGGCCGCCTGCGGCGTGCCGGTGGCCAAGCACGGCAACCGCGCCGCGACCTCGCGCTCCGGCGCCGCCGACGTGCTGGCCGCCCTGGGCGTGCGGCTCGGACTCGACGCCGCGGGACAGGCGCGCTGCCTCGACGAGGCCGGCCTCTGCTTCCTGTTCGCGCAGGCCCACCATCCGGCGATGCGCCACGTGGCGGCGGTGCGCTCCGAACTGCCCGTGCGGACCATCTTCAACCTGCTGGGTCCCCTCAGCAATCCGGCCGGCGTGGCCTATCAGCTCTTCGGCGTGGCCCAGGAGGCGCTCGCCGAACCGCTGACGCGGGTGCTCGGGGAACTCGGCAGCCGCCGGGTCTGGACCGTCCACGGCTCGGACGGCCTCGACGAGATCACCGTCACGGGCCCGACGCGGGTCGTCGCCCTGGAGGAGGGGCGGATCTCCCGGTTCACCATCGATCCGAAGGAGTTCGGGCTCGCCCTGCGCAGGCCCGAGGAGCTGCGCGGCGGCGACCCGCCCGACAACGCCCGGGCGCTGGAGGCCGTCCTGGCGGGTGCGCGCAACGCCTACCGGGACATCGCGGTTCTCAACGCAGGGGCCGCACTCGTCGTCGCGGGGGCCGCCGCAACGCTGGCGGACGGGCTCGCGCGGGCGCAGGATGCCGTCGATTCCGGGGCGGCCCGGGCGACGCTGACCCGATTGGTCCGGGCTTCGAACGACCACTCCAACGGGCAGGAGGGCCGATGAGCGCGATCACGCAAGGGGCGTCGCAGGAAGCGACGCAGGGCACCGCCACCGGGACGCGGACCGAGGCGCCGACCGAGCGGCCGAACGTGCTGGCTCGGATTGAGGCCTACAAGCGCCGCGAGATCGCCGAGGCGAAGTTGCGGGTGCCCCTCGCCAAGCTCGAACGCAAGGTGGCGGACGCCAAGCCGGTGCGGGGCTTCGCGGCGGCGATCCGGTCCCATCTCGGGGAGGGGCGGCCGGCGCTCATCGCCGAGGTGAAGAAGGCCTCCCCGTCCAAGGGCCTGATCCGCGCCGACTTCGACCCCGCCGCTCTGGCCGCCGCCTACGAGGCGGGGGGGGCCACCTGCCTGTCGGTGCTCACCGACGAGCCCTCGTTCCAGGGACGGCCGGAATACCTGACCCAGGCGCGCGCCGCCTGCGGGCTACCGGTGCTGCGCAAGGACTTCCTGTTCGAGCCCTACCAAGTCTACGAGGCCCGGGCCTGGGGCGCCGATTGCATCCTCGTGATCATGGCCTGCCTGGACGACGACGAGGCCGTCGACCTCGTCGCCACCGCCCATCTCCTCGGGATGGACGTCCTCGTCGAGGTGCACGACGAGGCCGAGCTCGCGCGGGCGATCCCGCTCGGGACCGCCCTGATCGGGATCAACAACCGCAACCTCAAGACGTTCGAGGTGTCGTTCGACACCGCGATCCGCCTCGGCGCCGGGATCCCGCAGGATCGGATCGCCGTCGCGGAGAGCGGCATCGGCGGCCACGCGGACGTGACGCGGCTCCGCGAGAACGGCCTCGGCGTGGTGCTGGTCGGCGAGAGCCTGATGCGACAGGCGGACGTCACCCGGGCGACCCGCGCGCTGCTCTTCGGCGACGCCGAGGGCGGGGGTGCGGACGTCAAGGGCGGCAAGGCCAAGATGAAGGGCTGAGCGATGCAGCCGGGCGCGACGCTCACCCACCTCGATACCAGCGGCGCGGCCAACATGGTCGACGTCACCGACAAGCCCGCCACCGACCGGACCGCCCGGGCGGAGGGCTGCATCGTGATGCAGCCCGAGACGCTGGCGCTGATCCGCGAGGGCGACGCCAAGAAGGGCGACGTGATCGGCACGGCCCGCCTCGCCGGCATCATGGCGGCCAAGCGCACGCACGAATCGATTCCCCTCTGCCACCCGCTGCTGCTCTCGAAGGTGCGCGTCGCGATCGAGCTGGACGATGCGCTGCCCGGCCTGCGCATCGCCGCCGAGGTGCGGGTCCAGGGGCCGACCGGCGTCGAGATGGAGGCGCTGACGGCGGTCTCGGTGGCGTGCCTGACGGTCTACGACATGGTGAAGGCGGTGGATCGCGGCATGCGGATCGAGGGCATCCGCCTCACCGCCAAGGATGGCGGCCGCTCCGGCGCCTACCGGGCTCCGGCCGCATGAGCGGCCTGATCCCGGTCGCCGAGGCGTTGAACCGGGTCCTGGCGAGCGTCGCCGCCCCGCTGGGATCGGAGACGGTGCCGCTGCCGCAGGCCGCCGGGCGGACGCTCGCGGCCGACGTCGTCGCCACGCGCACGCAGCCACCGTTTCCCGCCTCCGCCATGGACGGCTACGCGGTCCGCAGCGCCGATGCAGGCGTGGAAGGCGCGCGCCTGCGGCTCATCGGCACCAGCGCGGCCGGTCACGGCTTCGGCGGATCGCTCGGGGCCGGCGAGGCGGTGCGGATCTTCACTGGCGCCCCCGTGCCTCGGGGCGCGGACGCGATCCTCATCCAGGAAGACGCGCGGGCCGACGGCGGCGCCGTCCATGTCGTGGAGCCGGTGGAGCCGAACCGCTTCATCCGGCGCGCCGGACTGGATTTCTCCGCGGGCGAGACCCTGCTGGCGGCGGGGATGAGCCTTGATGCCCGGCGCCTCGCCCTCGCCGCCGCGGCAGGCCATCCGCGCCTGTCCGTGCGGCGCAAACCGCGCGTGGCGATCCTCGCCACCGGGGACGAACTGGTTGAGCCGGGCGCCGAGCCGGCCTGGGACCAGATCGTCGCCTCGAACGGCCTCGCGCTGGCCGCGCTCGCCGCCGAGGCGGGGGCCGAGATCCTCGATCTCGGCATCGCGGCCGACGATCACGGCGCACTGGAGGACGCGTTCCGGCGCGCGCGGGCGGCACGGGCCGACCTGCTGGTGACGCTGGGCGGGGCGTCGGTCGGTGATCACGACCTCGTCCAGGCGGCGCTTGCCCGCGAGGGGCTGGAACTCGGTTTCTGGCGCGTGGCGCTCCGGCCCGGCAAGCCGCTGATGCACGGCCGCCTCGGCGACATGCTGGTGATCGGACTGCCGGGCAACCCGGTCTCGTCCATCGTCTGCGGGCTGCTCTTCGTGGTGCCGGCGATCCGCGCGCTCCAGGGGGATCCCCAGGCCGGCGCCGACCGCAGCGAGCCGGCGACGCTCGGCCGCGACCTCCCGGCCAATGACGGACGGGCCGACTACATGCGGGCGAGCCTCACGAACGCGCCGGGCCGGCTCCCGGTGGCGGATCCGGAGCAGCGGCAGGATTCCTCAATGCTGGCTGTCCTCGGCCGCGCCGAGGCGCTGCTGATCCGCGCGCCCCACGAGCCCGCCGCGCGGGCTGGCGATCCCTGCCGCATCATCCGCCTGGACCGCCGCCTGCTCTGACCGGTCGCACCGTTCTGGAGGCGTGAGGGCGGATCGGCGGCCCTCCCGCGACGGCCACGGCACCGCGGTCCGGATCTGCTTCCCCGATGACGATGTCGCGCCGCACAGCCTCGCTTGGCTGCGCCCGGGACGCCGGAGAGTTCTCGCGATCGGCGATATTCTCCGCCGTTCTGCGAGGCGTTCGCCGCGCTCCGGCTCCTGCGGGGAGGCACAAACGTCCGTCGTCACGGTGGTGCGGCGGCCCCCCGTGGCCGTCACGGGCTCGATCGGGGCACCACCCGCCAAACCTTCAGCGGGCCGGGCAGGTCCAGCGCCTGCAGCCGGTCCGACTGTGCGGTCCCGCGGGCGAGCCGCGTCGCGAAGGCGGGCTCGGCCTGGAGGTCGTCGGCCGGGCGATCCGGGCAGGCGACGAGGTAGCCGACCCCGAAGTCGCGCAGCACCCGGTCGAGGTCCGCCTCGGTGCCGCCGAGGCCCTCGATGGCGGCGGTGAGGCCCGGGATGGCCCGGTGATAGGGGGCGGCGACGATCCGGTGGGGCGTGCGCAACAGGATGGTCGGCCCCATGAGAATCGGCGCCAGGACGGTCCCCGGCGGAAGCGCCGCCAGGGGGCGCAGCGCCGCCTCGCTCTGGCAGGCGATCGCCCCCCCGGGATCGGTGGCCGTGCGCGAGGCGGGAGCCAGGATTTCGGCGAGGGCCGCCGGCACCATCCAGAGGGTGCTGACGAGGCCGCAGCTCAGCGCGAGGCTCCCCCAGCGCCGCGCCCCCGCGGCCGGCTCACCCGCGCCCGTGAGGGCCCGGTCGATCACCGCGCCGGCCACGAGCGGCACGAAGCCGGAGGCGATGTAGAGGCCGCGGAACTGGAAGACGCCGAGGATCAGGCCCGGCCACAGGAACAGGGCGATGATCGACCACGCCCGCCGGGCCGGGCCGCGCCACGCCTTCCCGGTGGCGGTCAGGCACGCCAGCAGGGCCGCCGGGTAGAAGACCAGGACCTCCCATTGCCCCCGCGCCACGAATTTGGGCACGGACGCCATCTCGTTGACCGTGAGCAGCCAGTGGGTCCGCACCAGCTCCGGCATGTCGGGGAAGGGGCCGCCGAGGC
>Ga0160429_1002335_pt1 | contig 10100 bp, 10 predicted proteins | sample SolpanmetagenomR_FD_108199 | JGI IMG/M metagenome (GOLD analysis project Ga0160429, IMG submission 108199) | Solar panel surface microbial communities from Lawrence Berkeley National Laboratory, California, USA - R | ecosystem: Engineered > Built environment > Solar panel > Unclassified ... | reverse complement strand
GCAAAGATTTGCCAATAGGTGCGATGTATCAACATGACTACACCTGGAATTAACCTACAACCTTGAAGCAGTGAAGCTGCCCGTTAGATTACCGTTGCATGATGAGCGCGCTGCCGACGATATGCCTGGAGCGTTAATTGTCCTCCTGAAAGTCATTTCAATGGGGATAAATAGCTGTTCGCAAGTCAATCGTTTAGACTTGTAGTGCCTTTCATAGCTTCATGTCGATCCACAGCAATCGAGGTTTCAGTCATTACAGTATGAAATGAGGATATCAAACTTTGTACGGTAGACAATACCAAGGATTGGCAACACAACGACCATGTCCATAATACACTCTTTAAAATCTACCGGTTATAATGTTAGCTGGTGTAGGAAGCTTAATGCGATCGACCATGTCGCATACGCTTTTACAAAATCCTTCCTTGTCCATTCCAAACGGAATAGTCTTGTCGGGTCCACGCCCTCGATCACAGCACATGATCCGAGTTCGTCTAGTTCAAAAGCCATGGGATTAGGAAGTGGTACCTTTGACACGTCTATACGGCTCAGTTTGCACGATAAAGAGGCGATACAAAGGGTTACAGCAGTAGTGGCGGGTATAAGTGTAGGAGCATGTTTGATATCACTGTATTGGTTTCTGCTCATGCGGAGGGACTTTCGTCGAACGTAAGTAGAGGACGTAATGCCCTCAAAGTAATGCTGACTTATTCTAAACAGCCTTGTTATGCTCCTTATAATATCTGATTTATTAAAGTCTCTATGGTTCATGATTTTCCCTATCGTTTCTTTGGCTAGTGGTGGTATTCCTACAACAGGTTCATTCTGTCAAGCAGGAGGATTTCTATTACAGGCTGGTATTGAATCTGGCGGTGAGTAGATTGTTTGTTCAATCGAGAATTTCCATCGACTGATAAGTTTTGACTTAGATGCTGCAATATTTTTTATGTCATTACACATGTCTCTTCAGATATTTCATTCGACAAGTAGCCATATGGGTGCAGGTGGATTGTCAAGATATAGAATTGCTGTCATTGTCTTGTGGATTACTGTACCAGCTTTCATGGCCGCACTTGCTTTTATACATTCTACAAAAGCCGGTTATTTATCCCAAGGAGCATTCTGTACTCTCCCCATTCGTCCTTTCTGGTACCGCCTGGCATTGGCGTGGATACCTCGATACCTCATATTGACCTTCGTCTTCGTAACTGCCGTGAGAATCTATCTACATGTTGGAGCAGGGCTTGCTATGTTTGCAAAAGTAGCTGATACTGGATCCTATGCCACGGATAACCTTCAATCCGAAAATGCTGAGGAACCGTTTAAAAGATTGACAAGCATGCGACCGAGCTTTCGAAAGGCCACGAGCTACGTAACGGATATTGTCAAAAGAGAACCCAGCACGGCAGGTATACAAAACGAAAAGGTTCAAGAACAGGTCCAAGATCACAGAAATAATCAATTGCTCGCTGTACCTCACGATGCTTACCTCTTTTCCACCAACGCTAGTGCTGCCGCAAATTCTATGGACGAAAAGTCAAAGTCAGCCGCACTCAGTGCTAACTCAGTCAGCGAAGAAACAAGTATGGCGAATAGTTCGAATTTTGGAAACCGCTCAGCCCAATGCTCAGCCCAAGGATCGGGCTTGGTCAAGGCCATGTCTGCTCACGAACAAAGCACTGCTGCGAGACGTCGCGCTGTGCAACGACAAACTCGTTTACTCTTCATCTATCCGTGTGTCTACCTAATACTCTCGATATTTCCTTTTATCCAACACTGCTTCAATTATAGCGATTACTTTGCTCAACATCCAGTCTTTGTCGTATCCTTACTCGGACCAGTTTCCTTGTCCGCCATGGGTATTGCCGATTGCCTAGTCTTTTGTCTTCGAGAGAAACCATGGAGTCATGTGCGTGGCTCTGACGGCACTTTACTCGGCAGTTTTTGCTGGTGGAGGTTTGTAGGCTCCTCTAACCGCAATAGAAGAAGTCTTTATATTGAAAACGAGGTTATAAACCCTTCCAGGAATCTAAGTGGAAACAGTAGTGCATTGGCACCCACAAACATCATGGAGGTCGTCGCAGATGATAAAATGGCACCAAGCACAAGTGACGAAAAGGAGGGTCACAAGGCACCATTGAAATTCATGAAGAAAATACATATAATAGGTAGTCCTGATCAGCCTGGAGTCCTTTCACCAGTGTCAATGACTTGTGGCAACCTCAATTCCCCGAGAAGCATTATTAGTGGAGTCGCAGAAGGAGGCGGAAGCAGAGCGACCGCTACTAACACAGATGAGCCGCCGTTATCAAGCAGGAAGGAATGGTTCGATCGAAGGGAAAGTTGGCTTTCAGAAAACGAAAGTCCAGCTGCAGAAAATTCCAGTCAGGAGGAACGCGAGTGGGAAGGAAGACTTAGAGGTCCAAGCGTATAACAGATGATTGCTTGTGTTGTACGATCATTCCGAGTAGATGTATTTATAGATATGATTCATGAATGTAACGGCCTCGCCATACTCCTTGCACTACTTACATGGATTCATCCGCTATATTTCTACTCAATTACCCCACATTCATGAGATTGTTGTGTCTTAGAGTCTTTATTTCACCCACTTCAGCATGTCTAGACTGTTATATGGTGACAATGCCATATTTCCGTCAAGCATGCCAATATCTAGGATAATAGTACTAGAAAATCCCTGGATATGAGTGTTAAAAAGTGATATATCGGAAAAACACGACTAGACTTCAAAATGGATGGATCGGCGGAAGTGTCATCTTTAATCGAAGGACTACAATCAGCCAACGATTCAACCCGACAGCTTTCAGCATTTCAACTCAAGTCGTCCGTTACAAAACCCGCGTTTGTATCAACTTTTGTCAACTCAGATGGATTGCGCATTCTTGATCGCGCGATACAGCAAGAAGATGGAAAAACATTGACGTATGCGCTCGGTGCGCTAGCTTCTTTGTTACAGCAAGGGTACAAAGACTTGCTGAGTATTGAAGTCGTCACAAAGGTTTGTTTACACTCACGACATTTCAAATCATGTTAAGTCACGTTCTGACATTGGGATATTCAGACAATTAATCTAGTTGTTTCCCGCGCGGCGAATGATTCGTTTCGATATGCGCTCCGTATACTTGTAATCGCGACGAGATTATCGCCAGGTTTCATGTACGAAGACGAAACATCTCACAACTCGAGTGATAACAGACAAACGAATTCATTAAATCTTAGACCGCTTATAAAGAACAGACAAGGGTTGCTTGAAGCAGTGGTAGTAACGCTTTCCTCGCCTGATTATAGTCTCTGCACGCCTGCGTTGGAATTTCTGAACGAGCTGATCAAAGATTCATCGATAAACTTGCCAGAATATAAACTCATGCGTTTTGTGAGAAAATTACACGAGCAGGATGTTTTTACCACTGTGGAAAAGTTGATGCGGAGAGACGACCTCACGGGAATAGCAGAGCCATTGCTGGTGTTTCAAAATTCAGTAAAAGTAATGCTGAAAAGTTGGAGAGATATTTCGATAGATCGTAAAAGACAGGCACATCAGGATGCGTTGGCACACATTAAAAAAGCCGCGGCGAAGATTGTCCAGAAACCAGACGTTAGTGAGGTTAAACACCAAAACAATGCGCAAACCAACGGAGATTCTATCAATGGTGAAAATGTTTCGTGGCAGTCAGCAGGATTTACGAGCGAATCTCCGGAAATAGATCTTGCTCCTATGGGTCTATTAGGCTTAATGGACTTGGCGGATTTTGTGCGCAAAAATCCTGGATTCTATCAACGAATATTACTTGATCAAAGCGTACTTCCTGAAACTCAACGGTGTCCCATTGCAAAAGTAAGCGTAAGCGTAACACATATCTTATATGATCATTTTGAAATAGCCACTTCGCCCGAAATAACATCCACATCAACTATATCAAGAGACGAGGCTGAGAAATCTATCAAGCCTTTACTTTTGACAAGAGATCGTCTTCATAACGCTTTGACACATGCGTTTTTACGGATCTGGTCAGCTGCCGAGGCTGATAGTTCTGAACTAAACAAGATTGAAAAATTAGTACGGTTATTGGCTGTGCGAATGGTTGGAGGAACGACTCGACGAACGAGTGTCAGGGAAGTAGAACAGACGCTATCACGTGTAACGCTTGAAGAGTTAAGAAAGTGGCAGTTGGACAGTCTCGGAATAGCTCAGACATCCGTGTGGAGTCAGTCACTTAGGTACGAGTGAAGGGACCCGCCATTACATCCACCATTCACTGACATTATGACTCGTATAGATCTTTACAGTCGACTCTACGGCGGGAAGCCAGCGACTTTATTCGTGAACAGAGAATCAATTGTCTTTTACGAGGAGAGTGGTTCCGAACAACATCGCCTTTGCCTGAGGATACTCCGCCGTCGGCAGCTCGTGAATCAGACGCATGGCGATTCGTAAAACTTTCACCAAGCCGACGATATCTCCATCATGCAGTCTATCCTGTCAAACCGGCCATTCTACCTATCATATCAGATTTACCACAACGGATAGATGTGACGCATATTAATTCTGTAGTTTCCCGTTCTTGGCCTGCAGCATTATCTCCCACCTTTGGAACTCCCAGTGGCATTACTGACGGCGAGAGAAAAACAGTGACGAGACTTCTCATTATGCGTAAGTCACTCGCGGGGGAGAACGACAATAGTGCTGCACCACTATTGGATCTGTTATGTCCAAATGCAACTGTCATAGCAGAATGGCTAGATGGAATAAATCTGCTAGTAGGATTAGATGCAGCGACGGAGGATACAGCCAAACTTATCAGATTGGTGGAAGATTGGAGCTTAAAAGTGAGAATGCTTAACTTGAGCAAGGATGATGTTGTGGTAGGAAAGTCATTGGATCGGACAAGAATGGGGAACCTTGTTGATAAGAAAGAGAGGGATGAAATTGGTAAAGATTATTGGTATGATATGGATGATAGTTGATTGTCCCTTGTATAGACTCATGACTTGTATAATATTTCTTCAAGATGTACTATTATGTATTATCGATGCATAATTTCATTTGCAATTCATACTGAATAACTGAATACTTTGGGCGTACTCTATTATTAAACTTTCGAAACCATGTGTCTTGATGTTGTGCAAACTGTAATAAACTTTGTCATTAGATGACGCAATTTTGTGACGGATGTTTGCAATCATACCTGCTTCATCTGCCTGTCGTCTTTTGCAACTGCCTCTTTCCCCACTTGCGCCAAGGTGACTTGGAGCTTGCTTCATATATCAATCCATGGAGGCTACTCGAGCACTTGATCATTGCCTTTTGGAGATCACCCAACTCGTATGTTCCCACCATGGAGTTTTTAGTACTTCCCCAATCAACAAACAAGACAAATAATGGACTTCTTCCCGATAACATACCCTCGACCCAGACCTCGTTGAGATCAGAAGCCGTATCAACAGCTATGGCCACACTCACCGGTTTCTCTAATATAGGCACTGTGAATGAATTTCGTACGCCCTCCCCGTCCATCAACACACCATTTTCATCTTCCGCTTCAACGCCTTCCAATAACCGATTTTGTTATCGTCATCGACCAGATATATCATGTCATTCCGCACAATCGCGATCCGACGCCCGGGCCCTGACTGAGCTGCAGACCGAACTTCTTCCCTTACCATCTCCCGATGCACAAGCAATATCCGACGTTTGGAAACTCTTTTCCACTTCTACATCCCGCAATAGAAATCTTATTCTTCGCGGTTTATTAACACAATGCTGTTTCCCTCAATTGTCTATAATATCAGCATCAGTAAGGGAACTAATCAAGATTGATTTCCTATCGTTTCTTCCTGGAGAACTAAGTCTGAGAATTTTATGTCACTTGGACACGACAGGACTATGTAGAGCGGCGCAGGTATCTAAAAAATGGAAAGAGCTAGCAGAGGATGATTTCTTGTGGTTAAGAATGTGTGAACAGCATATTGACCGGAGATGTTCGAGATGTGGATGGGGGTTACCATTGTTAGAAAGGAAGAGATTAGAGCGGGAAAAAGCAGATGTAAAAGCTCGAGCATTCCATACACAAGTGAAGCAGGAAACGCAAGTTTCGAACGAGAACACAGTCGCGGAAAGAGGGAAGAAAAGAAAAGTAGAAGGTGAATCGAATCAGGACATAGTAACGAAGAAAAGATGTATAGAAGGAGGTTCGTATACATCTTCGGTCACAAGTACTGCTGAAAAAACCCTCCGCCGTCCTTGGAAGCATGTCTATAGAGATCGCTTCATTATTGGGACGAATTGGAAATATGGTCGTTGCGAAACAAGGACAATCAAAGTGAATCATCCTTACGTTCATACTTACCATTTTGATGACACTAGAATTGGAGTCTGCGCAAACGACAACAAAGTTGTTGAGATATGGGACGTCAAAACGGGACAAATGCTGCGCAAATTGATTATCGATCATGTAGTGTTTTGCATCTATATCAAAGATAACAAATTAATGGCTGGCGATGATCGAGGAGTGATTACAGTTTGGAATTTGACGACTGGCGAACGCATTCGTACATTGGACGCACATGAGGACGCCGTGGTTTGCCTACAATTTGATTCCAACTTTGTTGTGTCTGGGTCAGCTGACGGAACGATTCGAGTGTATGACTTGCGTCCGGAAACCAAATCGACTTTTTTATTACGTGGTCATCTAAACTGGGTAAACGATGTCAGAATAGACCCTGATTCTCGTACAGTCTTGTCTGCGGGTGATGATAACACTGTGAGGCTTTGGGATCTTGAAGCTAGGATTTGTATCCTTACTTGTAATGCACAGCTTGTGTCGTCACCGCTCAAAACAGCAGTGTTCTTGCCACGCGAATTTGAACTTGACGATGATTGTGACGAGTATATTGATCACATACCTAATGACATAAAGGACGTGGACACACCAAATACATTACAATCAACCACGAATTACTCACCGACAATCGAAGCTTCTCAAGATCAATCATTACAAAGCCGTGAAACTGTCGATTCTTCACTCACCGATCATTCGCGTGTGCCTGGGCTTGTCCAGAAGCACTTTTGGCCAGATCAACCTTCTAGAGCTTCTCCACCACGGTTTGTAATTACAGGTGGAGACGATAATAATATTCGATTATGGGAATTGACATGCCCTAAATTACCAATTATGAATGGTGACACGATAGCAACCCTCAAGTGCAGACGAACGTTGCGCGGTCATGATGATGGAATAAGATGTCTTGTGGCCGATCATTTACGCATTGTTTCGGGATCTTTTGATGGGACAATTAAAGTGTGGGATCCTCATACAAGTAAATGTGAAAGAACGTGGGTGGCTGAGCCGCGCAGGGACCAGAGTGAATACAGATATTATGCGAGTCATTTGGGATTATCGGATACAAAGCTGATATATAGTTTTGATTCACCAGAGGTTAATATAATGACATTTGGTAATGAGGAAGAATGATATGATGTATGTAGTGTTCCATGTGGTAGAGTTTCAACAAAGATGTACAGGTTTAATGCGCTATAGATAAAACTACTCATATAACAATCTAGTCAAAATGATGAAAGCAATAACACAGATTTACTAATCAAATTTTCCAGCCAGATGTGACTGTTAGGGAGTGATGTGCTGTATTTAAAGACTCACTTGTGCGTCCCCTGATCCCATAATGTAGGTCTCTAATACTCCACTGTATTGGATAAGAGACTTCGGTTTATTATTAAACGATTTAGAAACGTTCGCGTGCACCAAACTTCTACGTTCGTCCCACCGTGATAGTTCCATGACGAAAAGCTTGATAATGACGTCAATACAGCTTGGATTTTGTGCTTCCGGAAATCAATAATGATAACATGACATGCTTGTGTGCAGCCGCCTGTCGATCCCAATCGGACGTGCTCCTCTAAATAAAAGAGCCTTGCAGACGGTCTGCTCGGATCGGAGTCATGAAAGTCTTCGCGTAGCCATTATTGGATCTGGTCCAGCTGGATTCTACGCAGCTCATCGATTGCAACAGAAGATTCAAAATGTCAAAATCGACATGTTTGAGCAATTGCCTACTCCTTTTGGTCTGGTCAGATTTGGGGTAGCGCCTGATCATCCCGAGGTCAAGGTATAGTTATATTCGTTCTTTTGTCAAAGTCTGCTGTCTTGTATTGACGCTGTTTGATTGTAGAATTGTATCGACACGTTTACCAAAGTTGCAGAGCATAAATCTTTTAATTTCGTCGGGAATACATCCATTGGTGGATCGCATAATGTTGGATCAAATTCAATCCCACTCGATGTACTTTCGAAGCATTATTATGCTCTCCTGTTCGCTTATGGAGCTTCACATGATCGGTCATTGAAAATTCCTCGGGAAGATCTACCAGGGATATATTCTGCTCGTTCATTTGTAGGATGGTATAATAATCTACCATCTCATTCGGAAGATGAGTTTCCAGAACTTACGAGTAGTGAAGAAGCAGTGATAATTGGACAGGGAAATGTAGCGTTGGATGTGGCACGAATTTTACTTTCACCTATATCTAAGTTGAAAAAGACGGATATATCATCCAAAGCATTGCATGTACTTGACAAGAGCAGAATAAAACGGGTCAGAGTAGTTGGTAGAAGAGGACCATTACAAGCGGCATATACGACAAAAGAACTTCGAGAATTGATGCAATTGGGTGAAGATGGTGTCATTTTTGATGGCGTTCCAACAAATAGACTGCCTGACAATGTCAAGTCTCTTCCTCGTGTGCTTCGAAGGTCTATCGAGGTTCTTCAAAAAGGCTCAACCATTTCATCTGACTACCATTCTACTCGAAAGTCTTGGTCCTTGGATTATTACCTCGGTCCAACAACATTCAATGCTGACAAAGGACATCTTTCAAGCATTACGCTCCAACCTACGTCTCCTTCGTCGGAATTACCCTTAAATCCATCAATAGATGATTATCGAAACATTCGTGTCCAGACATGTCAGAATAGCTCCCCGATAACGTTCCAGACAACTTTGGCATTCAAATCTATTGGATACAAATCAAATCCTCTACCAGGTCTTTCTGATCTGAACATTCCGTTTGATGAAACATTAGGAATAATACCAAACGACGCTTCAGGTCGAGTCATGAACCCTAATCTCGGTCCAGGAGGGCTTAGCGCAGGTCATGTAGCGGGATGTTATGCAGCTGGATGGGTGAAGCGTGGTCCAACTGGCGTGATAGCTAGTACGATGGACGATGCATTCATGACAGCTGATGCGATGGTGAAGGATTGGGAAGAAGGCGTACCATTTTTTGAAAACGACCGACTACACAAGACGTTGATACCGAATAATGGACGAGGGAGAAGTGTGAGTTGGGAAGATTGGAAGAGATTAGATGCAGAAGAAGTCAGACGGGGTAAGGACTTGGGAAAAGAGAGAGAAAAATTTAGCACTGTCAAGGACATGTTGAATTTTCTAGACGCAAGTCATGTTATATGACCGTGAAAATGAATGTTTTAATGTTGTACATATCGCTCTATATAAGCTACATTCCAATCTGCAAATTTTCGCATAGTCATAGGTAATGCTTCGCTAGTCTTGATCATCTCGTCAATAAATAAATCTTCTAGTATCTTTGCTAATCCTAGTTCTTCGACTTGGCTACCAGACATACTATCACCTTGTTGTCCCTTTTTTTCTCCGTCCGTTGTGGACTCATTGTTAGTTTCTGCGATACTCGGTTGGAAAAGGACTTTTATACCGTTCTTTGGCATTCCATCCTTCGCTGTGATTGAGTACGAGTTGGGGGGAACTAAAGTAGTAGAACCAGAGACTTCCTTGAGAGAATCTGTCAACAAGGAAGAGGGGGAAGAGGAGGAGGAGGAAAACACCACGTCAGTAGAAAAAACCCATAGCGAAAGTCGACGATACGAGCATTTAAACCGTCGACATCCAGTCGACGAAGCGAGAGTGGACAGATGTGTGGAAAACCAAACCATCAATGGTAAAGAACCAATCGTCGTCGTTAATCGTGGTAATTGCTCTATATTGTCTAGAGCGCTTGTCGACGGTGGCAGTATTGAAATAAAAGG